>Ga0187833_10004795_pt1 | contig 13061 bp, 13 predicted proteins | sample ETNtaG_37_FD_167968 | JGI IMG/M metagenome (GOLD analysis project Ga0187833, IMG submission 167968) | Marine microbial and viral communities from oxygen minimum zone, Eastern Pacific Ocean - ETNP2014_SV_400_PacBio MetaG (Illumina Assembly) | ecosystem: Environmental > Aquatic > Marine > Hypoxic... | reverse complement strand
GTAGTCCTTTACTATTCTTATCGGCTTTCTGCCCAGTTCTTTAGACAGCTTCTTCATTGTTTCCCAGGTTTCATTGGATGTCAGATAACCCCTCGCCAGTTCCATATATGTCATCGCTGTCGCTGGATACCAGAAATGCATCTTGGCGCATCTGTCCTGCCGCTTGGTAGCCGCCGCTATTGTGGTAATAGGGATGGAGGAGCTGTTTGTGGTGAGAACAGTTTTCTCGGAACAAACGGCATCCAACTCGGTAAAAATCTTTTGCTTGAGGCCTATGTTCTCGCTGGCGGCTTCAACTATCCAATCCATGTCCTTAAGGTCAGCTATATTGGTAGTTGTTTTCAGCCTGCTCAGAGTTTCCTCCTTCTGTTCAGGGCTGAGGTCCCCTTTGGCTACCCGTCTGTCCAGACTACCTGTAACGGTAGCACGCGCCTTTTGGAGTACTGGCTCTGCGATGTCCCGCAGGGTTACATTATAGCCATGCTGAAGCCAGACTGTACCAATCGTTGTCCCTACTTGACCGGAGCCAATAATGCCGACATTTTTTACTTCCATCTTTTAAATTCTCCTTATAGTTTGTTTATCTAACGTTCAGCAGGGGGCATACACCTGCTATCGTTCTTCCCTTTCTTTTATCCTTGTCAACCAATTACCATCGGTAACCCTGCGGCATCCGTCCATATCCATTTTCGGAATCACTCTTTATTTGAGCGTGCTTGGTGGTTACCCGCTTGCTTTAGACCCTCCTTTCTAAGAATAATTGACAAAAGTCGCGAGTACAACATCAAGACCTCAATGATGGGTCGTCGATTGACTCACACAAACTGCTTGATGCTAACACATTGGAATTTTCTTTGTCAAGGTTTCGAATTCGCAGATATTGTTTGCTTTGGGTTGAAGATTTATGTTATTATTGAAACTGTTGTAATTAGTATGAGTTGAGTGTTATTCACTCCATAAAGGGAGGCTAAAGATTTACGCTGTTATTGAAACTGGCGGCAAGCAGTATAAGGTAACTCCTGCTCAGGTCATCAATGTTGATCGTCTGGACGTGGCTGAAGGTAATACCATTGCGCTGGACAAGGTATTACTTATTGCGGATGATGGTAAGGTAACTGTAGGCACTCCCACTGTTGATGGGGCAAAGGTAATCGCTACCTCGCAGGGGGAAGGTAAAGGTAAGAAGGTTATAGTTTTCAAGTATAAGGCTAAGGTGCGTTATCGTAAGAAGACAGGGCATCGTCAGTTTTATACTAGGTTGGTTATAGATAAGATAATTGAACCGGAGGCGACGCCAGGCGAGCCAGCCAAAAAGCCTCGCCGGCCTAAAAAAGAAGATTAACCGACGTGTCTAAAAGAAAGTTCGTCGGTATCAAGAAGAGGTGATGTAAAGTGGCTCATAAAAAAGGAGGCGGACGTACTAAAAACGGCCGGGATAGTCAATCAAAGCGACTGGGTGTGAAGAGATATGCTGGGGATAGTGTCAATGCGGGGACTATATTGGTTCGGCAGAGGGGCACACGCATTCATCCCGGTAACAATGTTGGTGTAGGCAGGGATTACACTCTGTTTGCCCTGATTGGCGGCATCGTTAAATACGAGCCTGCCCGTAATAATAGGAGGAAGGTTAGCGTTTACGCTAGCTAAGTGGTATGAAAGATAAGATTCATCCTGAGTATTATGCCGATGCTACGGTAACCTGTGCCTGTGGCAATAGCTTTACCGTTGGCTCCACCAGGAAATCAGTGAAGATTGAGATGTGCAGTAAATGTCATCCATTTTTCACTGGGGAGCGCCGGATGATAGATACTGCGGGACGGGTAGAGCGATTTAAGCGTCGCTACGGGATGAAGGAATAAAGGTTTCCGGTAGCCTCAGGTAGTACGGTGAGGGTAGGAGCGGTGTCGTTGAGCCGCTCCTCTTTGTTTGTTAAGTGGGGGTATTATTGTGACCAAGCGGTTTTATTACGGGGGACAGGCGGTTATCGAGGGGGTGATGATGCGTGGGCAGAAGAATATGGTAACTGTGGTGCGTCGTCCTGATGGTGAGTTGGTTATGGATACTCAATCGCTACCGACTATCTATACTGGTTGGGTGAGGGAAGCTCCGTCGCTGCGGGGTGTTATTGTCTTAATTGAGGCTCTGGTTCTAGGTATTAAGACTCTGCTCTATTCGGCTAATATATCTCTAGAAGAGGAAGGTGAGGAGGTCTCGGGAGGATTAGTTTGGGTTATAATGGCCGTTTCCATAGTCCTGGCTGTTGCCCTGTTCTTGGTAGTGCCTCTGTTACTCACCAGGTTGTTTAATTTTGAGTCATCCTTGTTATTTAATCTGGTGGACGGTGTTATCCGAATGGTTATTTTCATTGCTTATCTTAAGGTAATGACGCTGTTACCTGACATAAAGCGGGTATTTGCTTATCACGGTGCTGAGCATAAGATAGTGAATGCCTATGAAGCCGGCGCCCCTCTGGAGGTGGAGGCGGTCAGGGGGTATAATGCGGCGCATGTGCGCTGTGGCACCAGCTTCCTGTTTGTGGTTTTGATAATATCTATTATTGTTTTTGTCTTGGTGGGACTGCACTCGTCGTGGCTGATGGTGCTGTCACGAATTGTCCTCATTCCGGTTATTGCTGCCCTTGGCTATGAAATCATCTATTTCGGTGGCAGACATAGCCACAATGGTGTGGTCAGGGTTATTCTGGCGCCTGGGCTGTGGTTGCAGACGCTGACGACAAGAGAACCGGATGATAGTCAGCTAGAGGTTGCCCTGTCGGCGTTAGAGAGAGTAATAGCGGCTGATCAATCGGAGGAAACGGCACAAGAAATCCCTCTTTGAAAAGGGGAATTAAGGTGGATTTAAAATCCCTCTCCTTCTCCCTTTCTTGAAGGGAGAAGTTTGAATAGCCGTTTAGTCCTGTCTGGTTAGCTGTTGGAAGAAGCAGGTCTTATTACCAGTGTGGCACACCGGACCTGTGGGGCGGGCTTTAACCAGAATGGTATCGCTATCGCAGTCTTTCCATACTTCCTGTACCTTGATATAGTTACCCGAGGTTTCTCCCTTGTGCCATAGCTCCTGTCGGCTGCGACTGTAAAACCAGACATCCTCACCGGATAGGGTTCGGCGTAGTGCTTCTTCGTCCATATAGCCCAGCATCAGCATCTCACCGCTATCGGCGTCTTGAACGATAGCCGGGATAAGTCCTTTTTCGTCGAATTTTATATTGTTTATTATCCTTACTCCCCCCATTTTGGTTTTTAATCAAATAGAGAGGCGAAGCCCCTCTTAGACGCCCATTTAGTTGACTGCATCCAGCGCCTGTTTCAGGTTGATGTTCCCGGTATAAAGTGCCCTGCCGATTATGGCACCTTCGGCGCCAAGCTGCTTCAGCATTTTAAGATGATTTAATGATGAAATACCACCAGCGGCAATGACAGGTCGTTTAATTTCGTTAACCAGTTCAGCGAAGGCAACAAAATTAGGCTCGGTCAGAGTGCCATCGCGACTAATATCGGTATGGATGAAGCGCTTCACGCCTAGCTGTACCATGGATCTAGCCAATTCTATCGCCGTTAGCCTCGTTTCTTGATGCCACCCTCGTGTAGCCACCCATCCCTCACGGGTATCGATACCAACGATAATGCATTCACTGAACTTACGGCATGCCTCTTCAACCAGTTTGGGGTCTTCCACAGCGGTTGTGCCCAGAATAACACGCTCTATGCCGGCCTTGAGCAACTGCTCTATCGTTTTCAGTTGGCGGATGCCACCACCCAGCTGGGTAGGTACCAGGATACCGACAGCCAGCTGCTCTATAATATCCAGGTTGCCAGGCTCGCCGCTGGCGGCACCATCGAGGTCAACAATATGTAATCGGGGGGCGCCCAGCGATTGCCACTTCAGAGCCACCTGTACCGGGTCGTCTGAGAAGACAGTCTCATCATCATAGTTGCCCTGATACAGGCGAACGCACTTGCCGCCTCTAATGTCTACAGCCGGGATTATTTCTATCCTTCAAACCTCCATGGCAGTTACTTCGGTCTTTGTCCCGATTCTTCCGGTGCCATCTGCTAAAACAACGGGTGACGTAAAAAATTTGCTTCATAGATTAATATTGGAATACTTGCGCCAAGGTCTGGCGTTAAATGCTTTGTTATCCTTATCTTTATCTTCTAAAACATCCAGGGATCTATTTAGTGTTTTTCTGGTATCGCTGGGCATTATTATATCGTCAACATAGCCTCGTTCGGCTGCCTTATATGGATTTTCATAAAGCTCACTGAATTCACTTACTCGCTGGGCTCTCGTCTCTTCCGGGTTGGCTGATTCCCTTATCTCACGGGCAAAGATAACACTGGCGGCGGTATCAGCCCCCACAATAGTGACCAGGGCTGTCGGCCAGGCAAAGACGAAATCAGCGCCAATAGCCTTGTCCAGCATACCGTAGTGGGCGCCGGCGTAGGACTTGCGTACTATGATTGAAATAAGAGGCACGGTAGCGTCAGCCCAGGCAAAGAGCAATTTAGCACCGTGGCGCAAGATACCCTTCCAGTCCTGCTCGGAGCCTATCATATAGCCCGGACAGTCCCCCAGAGTAACTACGGGAATGTTAAACAGGTCACAAAATCTTATGAATCTAGCTCCTTTGTCAGCGGCATCAATATCTATCGTCCCGGAGGCCCACATCGGTTGATTTGCCCAGATGCCCACCGGGCGTCCGTTAAGGCGGGCAAAACCAGTTATCACACTCTTGGCATGAAGCTCCAGCGTTTCGAAGAAATAGCCGTCATCTACTATCGCTTTGATTAATGTTTTCATATCATAGGGTCGGGTTACTCGTTCGGGGAGTATGGTATCTAACTCGGGAGCTACTCTTTCCGGGTCGTCCTTGGTCTCAGTGCGTGGCGGCTTCTCCTGGTTGTTGGAGGGGAGAAAGGATAGCAGTAGTTTACATTTGTCTATGGCATCTTTGTCATCGTCGGCTACCATATGAGTGCACCCTGATTTAACAGCGTGGGCTTTATAGCCGGAGAGTTCCTGGAGAGAAATTTTCTCCCCGAGTTGTGTTTCGACAAAGGCAGAACCGGCGATACCCATAAAGCCGGTATCCTTGCATTGAATAACAAAGTCTTGCATTACCGGATGATAAGCTTGCCCCCCCAGGCAGGGACCCATGAGTAAAGCTATTTGAGGGATTATGCCTGAAGCCAGGATTTGAGATCGGAACGTCCAACCGTAAGCTTCCAGGGTGTCCATTCCTTCCTGGAGTCGGGCACCACCGGAGTCATTCATTCCGACAAAAGGCCATCCCTTGTTCTTGGCGAAGTCAAGGATGTAGGAGAGTTTCTTGCCGTGATATTCACCAAAACTTCCAACCATAGCCATGAAGTCCTCAGCCATAGCGGCAACATAGCGGCCATTTACCTTGCCGAAACCGGTTATGATTCCCTCTGCCGGTATTTCCCTCTTATCCATTCCAAAGGCAGTTGTTCTACCCTTGACGAATAATCCTATCTCAGTGAAAGTACCAGGGTCAAAAAAGTAGTCTATCCTTTCTCGTGCTGTCCATTGACCTCCTTGGTGGCGCTTTTCGATAGCCTCAGCGCTTCCCATCCCCTTTATTTTCTCTCTTTTCTTCTGATATTCCTCGATTAATTCCTTGTTGCTTGCCATCTAAAAGACCTTCTCCTCCTTTATAACGATGCAGTATCAGAGGGAAGTGGGGATAGTCCGGCTATCCTAACCCCACCCGCTCTTTTGCTAATGCCAGGGTTTTTTCAGCCAGGGGGCGGGCGCGGTTAGCCCCTTCCGTGAGTAGAGAATCGATATAGATGGGGTCTGCAGTCAGTTCACGGTAGCATTTTTGTAATCCACTCAGTCCTTCCACTACCACTTCTCCCAGCTCCTTCTTGAGGGCGGCATAACCCTGACCAGCAAAGTGGGTCTCAATGTCCTTTCGACCCTTCCCGGTAAAAAGTTCGTAGATAACCAGTAGGTTATAGATACCCGGCCGGTTTTCGTCAAAATGAATTTCCCGCAGCGAGTCGGTAGTGGCTCGTAGTATTTTACCCTGAATAACATCCGGTGAGTCGAGCAGGTTAATAGCATGGCCGGAGGCTGTTTCACTCTTACTCATTTTCTTGGAGGGGTCGTCCAGCCCCATGATGCGGGCTCCCACTTTCGGGATTAACGGTTCGGGTAGTTTGAAGGTCTCGCCATGGATTGAGTTGAAGCGCTGGGCTATATCTCTAGTCAATTCTACGTGCTGTTTCTGGTCATCACCCACCGGTACGACATCGGTGTTGTAAAGTAGGATGTCAGCCGCCATCAAAGCCGGGTAGTCGAAAAGGCCAGTGCTTACTAGTTCCCTCTGTTTCTGCGATTTCTCTTTGAATTGGGTCATCCGTTGCATCCACCCCATCGGGGTGAAGCAATTGAGAATCCAGGTTAGTTCAGCGTGAGCGCTAATGTGAGACTGGACAAAGAGTATAGACAGCTTGGGGTCGATACCAGCGGCTAGTAGCAGGCCAGTAACTTCGCGAGTCTTAGCTTTCAATACCTTCGGGTCCTGCGGTACAGTAATGGCATGCAAATCCACAATGCAAAAGATGTTATCAAAAGTGTCCTGCCTCTTCACCCATTGCTTGATGGCGCCCAGATAGTTACCGATTTGGATATCACCGGTTGGCTGGATGCCAGAAAAAACACGCTTTCTCATATATCCTTCCCCAGCGGAAAAGTGTAACATAAAGAGGCTCATGAGGACAAGGTAAGTTTGATGAGGTTGCTTGGCACTGTTATCCCATACCGACGAAAAGTCTACCCTGTACTCGATACGAGGTCGCTATCCAGAATACCTGCACCGAAGTTCGCAGGCTGGGTTTACTGGATTCCGTGTCAAAGCTTGCCCCGTACCTGATACGGGGTACGGAATAACAAATCGTGTTACTAAATAACCTCGTTTGACTAACCATAAAGCCAGCCAGTAATATAAGTTGATCTGGAGGTAAAAATGATTAGAAGTATTAATGGGATGACACCTAAAATACCAGAATCAGCCTTTGTTAGTGAAGCCGCTTATGTTGTTGGTGATGTAGAACTTGGTGAAGGCGCTAGTGTCTGGCCTATGGCAGTAATCAGGGGCGACGATTCCAGTATAAAAATCGGCGCTAATACAGTAATTCAGGATAACTGCGTTATTCACGGCGCCGTTACTATCGGGGATAATGTGAATGTCGGTCATGGCGTGGTGATACACAGCCGTAAAATCGGCAATAACTGTCTCATTGGCAATAATGCCACCGTGCTGGAGGACGTTGAAATTGGAAATTTTTGTGTTATTGCCGGTGGTTGTGTGGTTGTCCCTAGGATGAAAATCCCGGACAATTCTTTTGTGGTTGGTGTTCCGGCAGAAATTATAGGAGAGGTTCCTGAAGCACGACGGGCTTATTTAGAGAATGGGCGCGGTAACTACGTCGAACTGGGTAAAGAATATAAAAAGCAAGGGCTGTAATTAAATTGCCCGACTAGTATTCGGTCATTTCGGGCCTGGAGGTAATAGTGATTAGAGGCTTTAAGGGAAAGACACCTAAAGTAGCCGAATCAGCCTTTGTCAGTGAACTGGCTTGTATTATAGGTGATGTAGAAATCGGCGAGAACTCCAGTGTATGGCCTGGGGCAGTAATCAGGACAGAATCTACCAGCATCAAAGTTGGCTCTGAAACAGCGATTGAGGACAACTGCGTTATTCATGGCGGTGTTACCATCGGGGATAACGTGACCATCGGTCATGGTGCCATTGTTCAGTGCCGCAGCATAGGGAATAATGTTCTTATCGGTATGAACGCTACTGTGCTTCACGGTGCTGAAATTGGTAGCTTCTGTATAATTGGAGCCGGTTCCTTGGTCAGCCAAGGAATGAAAATCCCGGACAACTCGTTCGTGGTTGGTGTTCCGGCGAAAATCAGGGGGCAAGTTTCTTCAGAGAAACAACTTGAGGAGCAGCTTGGGTCTCAACACTACGTGGAACTGGCTAAGGAATACAAAGAACAGGGATTCTAGCGTGCTTTACATCTTCTCCGGTGCCGTCATTCCCATCAGGTGGAGGGTTTTAGTCAGGACAATCTTGGAGGCCTCCACGAGTTTGAGACGGGCTTTCGTTAGTGCTTCATTCCGTGAAACGACGCGGCACTGCTTGTAGAAACTATGGAATACAGTGGCTAAATCCTGAGCGTAATAAGTAAGATGGTGGGGCTCAAGAGTACGGGCGACTATCTCAACCAACTCAGGCAAGAGTAGTAACTTGCGTATCAGGATTAATTCAGGCTCAGTAGTTACCATGGAAACATCCCCATTACTATAATCAATCCCCCTCTGTTGGGCCAGGCGGAGGATGCTGGCAATACGAGCGTGGGCATACTGTACATAGTAGACAGGGTTATCCTGGGATTCCTTCTTGGCTAGTTCCAAATCAAAGTCCATTTGACTATTAGCCGAGCGTGATAAATAGAAGAAGCGGCAGGCGTCGCTTCCCACTTCTTCTATTACCTCACGTAAGGTAATAATGTCGCCACTGCGTTTCGAGATACGAACCACATCATTGCCGCGGCGCAAGGTCACCATCTGAGAGATTATCACTTCCAGTTGCTCAGGATTAATACCCAGGGCACCAATAACAGCTTTCATTCGAGATACATGACCTTGATGGTCAGCCCCCCAAATGTTAATCACTCTGTCAAACCGGCGCTCTAGAAACTTGTTGTAGTGATAAGCAATGTCGGTAGCAAAGTAGGTGGGTGAACCATCGCCTCGTACTACTACGTTATCTTTATTTTCACCGAGTGCGGTAGACACAAACCAAGTCGCATCTTCCTTTTCCGCAATATAGTCTCCCTGGCGTAGAAGTGACATTACCGTCTGGTATTGCCCTTTCTCGTAAAGGCTCTGCTCGCTGAACCAGACATCAAAACTCACTCCTAACGACTCAAGGTCTGCTTTTATTTGCCTTATCATCCTGTCTAATCCGAGTTGGCCTAATTGTAACACTGCCTCCGACTCAGGTAGATTAAGAAACCTCTTTCCTTCTTCGGTAATAATTTCCTTAGCCAGGTCTACCATGTAGCTGCCGAGATAACCGTCGGATGGTATCTCAGTATTAATACCTAGACACTGCTGATACCGCGCATAGAGTGAATGGTAAAAGGCATTTATCTGGTTGCCGCCATCATTAATGTAATACTCCCTTTCCACTTCATAACCCGCAGCAGACAGCACGTTGGTTAGAGTGCTGCCGAGAATGGCACCTCGGCCATGCCCGACATGAAGCGGCCCGGTTGGGTTGACACTGACAAATTCTACTTGCACCCGGCGTCCTCGACCGAGGTCAATGTTGCCGTAGGTATTACCAGCCTGCCGGATTGATTCTATCTGGTTGGTCAGCCAGTTGCTTTTGAGAGTGAAATTGATGAACCCCGGCGGCGCGGTAACAATACCGTCAATCTCAGGACTCAGAGCCATCAGTCCTACTATGTCTTCAGCAATAGCCATCGGCTTAGCTCCGGTTGCCCGGGCTAATTTCAGCGGGAAACTTGAGGCATAATCTCCGTGTTCTGGGTTCTGAGGGTGCTCCAGGTACGCTTCGGGTAAAGTTACCGTTGGTAACTTGCCTGATTCTTGTGCCTTAGCCGCCGCCTGCGTCAGTAACTCGGTAAGCCTTTGCTTGAGTTCCAGTATCTCCGTTTCAGCCTCCTAGTCCGTGGACGAGTCTCCTGAGTTTATTCCAAACCATCTTTACTCTCAAATTATAGCACAATATTATAGCACGTTAACATAGAATTACAATTATCATAAGAATGGATATCTTGAGTAATAACGAGCATTCGTTAGTACTCAAGACTTCTTTACTCAGATTAGTAATGCGCTCCACTGTAACTCGGTGTTGCCTTGTGGGCTTCCTAAATTTGTATAGTCGGAAGGGTGATTCTGCTTGCACCCCTAGCACCCTTCCATGAGCGAAAGCATCCCGAAGCTTGACGGTAGTTTCATCGCCGCACAGTTCCGGTGACCCACAGGAGGCAACCAAGTCGTTATACTTTTTCATCAGGTCTCTCAAGCTATCCCAATTGGTCAAGTAATTCTCTGGAATAACATCACCAGCCTTGCTTTTAGCCAAACTCACTTCTGGTGGAGGGGAGCCATATTTGTCCCAGTCTACATTGTGTAAGAAAACCCTTAGCGTCAATTCTAGCGAGTGAAAATTTCCAATCACTTTCCCCAAGTCACGAGCGTAATTATCCAAATAACTTCTGGGTTTGCATGTTGTCCTCCATCAGGTAGAAACATAGCTGGTTTCCCGTGTAAAATTCAAACTCCTAGCTCCACTCCCCCATATCCGGCCAGACCCGGGCCAGCTCTTTAGCTAGGGGATGGTGTTCGGGTTGTTCTAATCTCTTATCTTTTTCGAAGAGCCTGATTGCTTCGCTACGGGCTAGCTCCAGCAGTCCGACATCGGAGAGCTTAGCCATGCGCAGGTCGGGCAAGCCGCTCTGGCGAGTGCCGAAGAATTCTCCTGGTCCCCTTAGTTTTAAATCCTCTTCAGCTAATTGAAAACCATCCTGAGTTTGCTCTATTATATCCAGACGCGCCCGAGCCACTTCTGAGGGGTTTTGCGCCAGTAGCATACAATAGCTTTGCTCCTGTCCCCGTCCTACCCGGCCGCGGAACTGGTGCAACTGCGAGAGTCCAAATCTATCGGCACTATCTACCAGCATTACGGTGGCGTTAGGCACATCGATACCGACCTCTACCACCGGGGTTGTCACCAGGACATTCGTCTCGCCGGAGCGAAAATGGCGCATTACCTTATCCTTGTCTGATGCCGACATACGTCCGTGGAGCAAGCCTAGCCTTAGCTCAGAGAAGACCTCTTGAGATAAGCGCTCATATTCAGCAATCGCCGCCCGGGCCTGGATAGCCTCCGATTCCTCAACTAAGGGGCAGATGATAAATGCCTGATGGCCTTCAGCTACCTGACGCTTGATAAAGGCATAAGCGCTATCTCTTTGTCCCGGTCTAAGCCACTTCGTCTTTATTACCTGCCTCCCCGGGGGAAGCTGGTCGATGACCGACAGGTCAAGGTCGCCATATACTGTCAAGGCTAGAGTTCGCGGAATAGGTGTTGCCGTCATTGCCAGCACATGAGGGTTATACCCCTTTTGTCGCAGGGCTGAGCGCTGTTCAACCCCAAATCGGTGCTGCTCATCCACCACGGCAAATCCCAACCGGTGAAATTCCACCTCCTTCTGAATAAGGGCGTGGGTGCCGATAACAATATCAATATCCCCATCCAGAACGCGCTCTTGGATCTCCCGTTTTCTTTTCTGAGTAACATCGCCAATGAGCATCGCCACAGTGAGGGGATGGGACAAGAGACCGGAGTAGCTATGCAGGTAGTCTTTTTTCTCTTCTAAATATGCGGCTCCAGATAGAAGTTGATGGATGGTGGAAAAATGTTGCTCGGCCAGGATTTCGGTGGGTGCCATAAACGCTCCTTGATAGCCATTAGCCGCTGCCATAAGTAAGGCGGCTAATGCGACTACTGTTTTGCCGCTGCCCACCTCCCCCTGTAATAATCGAGACATTGGTTGCGCTTCCTCTAAATTAGCTAGCAGCTCTTTGAGCACCCTATCCTGGGCGGGGGTTAGCTCAAAGGGTAAAGACTGTAAAAAGACTTCTAGCATGGGTGCCTTGGTGCTAATAGGGCTAGCCGGCTGATCCTCTTGCCAGTGGCGCTTTTTGCTCAGCACACCCAATTGGAGGAGAAAAAGCTCGTTAAAAGCCAGGCGAACCCTTGCCCTGTCTTTTAGTGCTTCATCTTCGGGGAAGTGCGCCTGGCTTATCGCCTGAGGTAGCTCAAGCAACTTTCGTCTCTCTCTCAACTCTGAGGGCAGGAAATCTGCCAATTGCCCCGCCCATTGGTCGACAATCTCCTTCATCACTTTTCTTACCTGGCGGGGGCTCAACCCCTGGGTCAGGGAATAGAGGGGAACCAGGCGTCCGACGTGAATCAACTCTCTGTCTTCCACTCGTTCCCACTCTGGAGATTCAAACACATGTCGCCCTTTGAATAAGCTCACTCGGCCGCTGATAACTAGCCGGGCATTGGTAGTCAGGTTTTTGGCCAGGTAGGGGTTATTAAACCATACTACCCTGACGTTGCCGGTCTCATCGCCGACGATAGCCTCGGTACTCCGCCTGCCTCCCAGTCTAATCTCCTGAGCTTGCCACACATTGGCCACGATAGTCTCTTCGCGTCCCTCGGTAAGTTGTGAGATAGGTTTCCTCTGGCTGTAGTCAAGGTGGCGGCGCGGGAAGAAATAGAGTAGGTCTCTAACTGTGGTCACACCCAGCTTATTAAATCTGGCTGCCATGCTTGAGCTAATGCCTCTAATAATGGTAACGGGGGAATCAATGGACTGATTAGGTACCGTCCGATTTGCCCTTACTCTGGGGGTTGACCGCCTGTTTAGTGGAATTAACTTAGCTTCACCCCTTTTTTCTTCACCATGCTCTAGTCGAGCTAAAAAGCCAAGCAGGCTATTTATCCATTCCTGGCGCTGCTCTTTGGTCAATGAGGCGTAGTCAGAGTTGACCAGGTGAAGTTTATTAAAAAGGTTCAGGAGTTGGGAAGCGGTTATTGATTCTACTGCCTGACCTGCCCAATTGCGGAGGAATCTATCCAGACCACCGATTACCGCTGAATCTACATAACCCTTTTTACACTCGAGCTCAAGGATTTTGCGCAGAGGTTCAACATTCATCGGCAAGGTTCTGCCTTCATAGTCCATATCCCTATAGGTGCGAGGTAGAAAAGCTCAACCCTGGTCTGTTATCTTCTATTTCCTTTCTGCTTCCAGGACAGTTATCGCCAGAGCATCGGGACCGGCATATGTTCCCAGTACCGGGCTAACTGTTGACCTGTAGATGCGCTCTTTAGGGAAAACTGAACTGAGGCGCTTAACCAGCTTGTCGGCTTCATCAGGGGTAGTACTGTGCTCTACCAC
>Ga0187833_10004792_pt1 | contig 13068 bp, 12 predicted proteins | sample ETNtaG_37_FD_167968 | JGI IMG/M metagenome (GOLD analysis project Ga0187833, IMG submission 167968) | Marine microbial and viral communities from oxygen minimum zone, Eastern Pacific Ocean - ETNP2014_SV_400_PacBio MetaG (Illumina Assembly) | ecosystem: Environmental > Aquatic > Marine > Hypoxic... | reverse complement strand
AAGCCGTAGACGTGGTTTTTTTGATAGTTGGGAAAATAATTTTCATTGTTGTAGGTAAATTGCCAGATCAGAAAAATGGCACCAATGAAGGATGCAGCGACAACCCATAATTTATTCATCAAGTAACTCCCCGTTCAATAATACGATTAGCGATCACAATCGTTGTGAAGCCTAGTGCATAATAATCCCACTTTGATGACGGAATTGTGGCAGCAATGGGAAGTTGTTGTGGCTTGAAATGCATTTCGTCACCATGTCCATTGGAGGTCTTTGGAGAGGTAACACTTTATGGCTGAGTTGGGATTCTACGTCCTGCTAGCGCGCCGTCAGCCAGCATTTCATAAAACTCACGCCATCACTCACATGCGCCACGTCCTTTACCCGCCTCCAGGAACTCCTTGGACCAGCTGTAATATAAACTCTGGGTAATTCCTCCATGCCGGCATAGCTCGGCAATCGTCTCTTCGCCGCGAAGACCATCTAAAACTATCCGGATCTTCTCTTCCGCTGAATACTGTTTGTGGGTGGCGTGGCGGATATCTTTAACCGTCTTCTCTGAGGAAGAACCCCGTGTTCTCATATACTGTCTCATTCATAACTCCTATCTCGTTACGATGAGCCAGAAACTCTCTCTTATCAAATACTACAATTTAGTGCCATAGGCGCTGACGGGGGACATCTGGTTTGACAGGTAAGAAATTGATTCCTTAGGACTGTTAACCTTTTAAATCATCAAACAGTAGGGATGCAGCCCCGGTCAAGGCAGTGCGGTCGGTCATGATCAAATACGTCGGCACATTTTTGATAAAAGATGAAATCCTGCCCTTCCCTTCAAAGCGGGTCCGGAAGGAGCTATCTTTGAGCAATTTAGCAATGCGTGGGATAATGCCACCCCCAATGTAAACGCCACCCTGAGAGTTTAATGTCATAGCTAAATCCCCAGCGAAGCTCCCCAATACGCCGCAAAATATGTCAATGACTTCGAGGCAATGGGAATCGGAACCTGATATTGCCCGTTCAACGATGCTGGAGGCCGTAAGATCAGGGGCAGCCACGCCGTCAATTTTGGCGAGTGTCTGAAACAGTGTCTTAATTCCATCACCAGATAATATGCGTTCAGTTGATACGTGGTTAAACTGCCGTGAGAGCAGCCTGAGGATTTCTAGCTCACGCTCATTTCCCGGGGCGAAGCTGACATGACCGCCTTCGCCGTCTAAAAAAATTTGCCCAGTCTCATACTGAACGACGGTGGCAACACCCAGTCCGGTTCCAGGGCCTATGACGCTTATAGGACGCTCAGGTATCGGAGTACCATCGCCTAGTTGAATAATTTCTTCGGCCGCAAGACACGGCACCCCGGCTGCCAAGGCCTTAAAATCATTAACCACCATCAAACGTCCAACATTTAGTTCTTGTCGGAATTCTTCAATTGAAAAGGACCAACTATTATTTGTGAGGCTGACATGATCTCCAGATATTGGACAGGCTACGGCGATGCAGGCTCGTGATGGATGAAGATCAGCAATATGATTAAGATATTCACGGCACGCCAGAAAGATGCTGGTGAAATTTCTGGTGAGCAGTGTTAGTGGCTGAATTAGCTCATTACTGCCGGAAACCGCTAGGGCGAACCGGGCATTGGTGGCGCCGATATCGGCAACGAGTGATAGGGCTTCAGTTTCAATTGAACCGCTGTTTCGATGATGAGGTATTGTGCTGCTCATAGAGTATTCTCTTTCAATGACCTATATTCTATTACCACTCGCAGCGTCAAAGAATATAGCTTTGGACATATCAACGCTAAATCCACTGATAGCTCTTGGCTGAACTTTGGCAGCGGCATGGAGGCGGGTCGTAACTTCGACGCCACCAAGGTTAATCCTTGCCAGCATGTCAGGACCTGTTGGTTCGGACATTGTAACCGGGCTAGAAAACTGGCGGATGGCTTGAATATCACCAGTGACGTGATCTTGATCACCAAATGCTTCAGGCCGGAGACCGAGTAGAATTGATGACTCGGCTTGGGCCTGCAAATTTTTCGGCGGCTGGTAAATTTCGAGATTTAGCGGCTCATCATTCTCACGCTTGATCTCAACGTGCAACCGACCGTTTTGATCCTGTAGTTTTACCGGTATCAAATTCATCGCTGGTGAGCCCATAAAGCCGGCAACAAAGGTATTGGCGGGTTGATCATAAATTACCTGCGGTGTATCAAATTGCTGAACGATACCGTCCTTCATGACAGCTACACGGGTGGCTAAGGTAATGGCTTCGATCTGATCGTGTGTGACATAGACTATTGTTGAGCCTAACTGCTGATGGAGCTTTTTGATTTCAGAACGCATTTCAACCCGCAGTTTTGCATCAAGATTGGATAGCGGTTCATCAAACAGGAATATTTTGGGATCACGCACCAAAGCCCGGCCCATGGCGACTCGTTGACGCTGACCGCCAGAAAGCTGGCTTGGTTTGCGGTCAAGCAGCGGCGTAATTTGCAGAAGATCGGAGACCCGTGAAAGAGCTTGTTCAATTTGATCTACTGGTGTTTTTCTAACGCGCATGCCGAAAGTGATGTTTTTGCGCACCGTCATATTGGGATAAAGCGCATAGGATTGAAAAACCATGGCGATATCACGGTCCTTTGGATGAACATCATTAACCGGTGTTTCATCGATAAGCACATCACCTCCGGTTTCAGTTTCCAATCCAGCAATAATATTCAGCAGCGTTGATTTACCGCAACCTGAGGGGCCGACCAGAACCAAAAATTCACCATCATCGATATCGATGCTGATGTCTTTTAACACCTCTATTTCACCAAACCGCTTGACCAGATTACGAATTTCGAGAGAAGCCATTTTTTAACCTTTCACCGATCCAGCAGTCAGGCCACGAATGAAATATCGGCCGGCAAAGACATAAACCAGGAGGGTCGGTAAGCCAGCAATAATCGCCGACGCCATATCCAAATTGTATTCTTTCACGCCAGTAGACGAGTTAACGATATTATTGAGCGCGACCGTGATCGGCTGACCACCACCGGCGGAAAACGATACGCCAAACAGGAAGTCGTTCCAGATTTGGGTAAATTGCCAGATGACGGTAACCACAATAATGGGGATCGACAGCGGCAGCATGATCCGCCAGAAAATAGTAAAAAATCCTGCCCCATCAATGGTTGCGGACTTAACCAATTCATCGGGGATGGTGACATAATAATTTCTGAAAAACAGTGTTGTGAAACCTATGCCGTACACGACGTGAACCAAAACCAGCCCCGGAATGGTTCCAGCAAGGCCCAATAGCCCAAGCATCCGAGCCATCGGCATAAGGATCACCTGAAACGGGATGAAGCAGCCAAACAGCATTAACGCGAAAACAATATTTGCGCCGCGAAAACGCCATTTGGTCAGAACGTACCCGTTGATGGCACCCAGCAGTGTCGAAATGAATACAGCAGGGATCGTGATTTTTACCGAATTCCAGAAAAAGCCGTTCAGCCCTTCACATTGAATGCCGACGCAGGCTGAATTCCACGCTTTTATCCAGGGAGCAAACGTGACCACAGCGGGTGGATTCATAAGGCCACCTAACCTAATATCATCCAAAGTTTTCATTGAAGTTACGAGCATGACATAGAGCGGCGTTAGAAAATATATCACAAATATTCCAAGTGTGATGAACAGCAACCAGCGACCAACAGTCATTCGGTTCATATTCGCCCGGTTTATAGAAAACTGATGATCAGTCATCGGCTTTCTTTCTCAATTCCGAATAGAGATAGGGAACGATAACCGCCATTACGGTCATCAGCATAATTGTTGCACTGGCTGCTGAAATACCGATGCGGCCGCGTTGAAAAGCCATCGCATACATAAAAGTTGCCGGCATGTCAGTGGCGTAGCCAGGACCTCCCCTGGTCAATACGACGATCAGATCAAAGCTTTTGATTGCTAAGTGACCGAGTACGACAATGGTACTAAAAAACACTGGCCGCATTGATGGGATGATGATGCCTAAGTAAATACGTGGCAGGCTGACACCATCCACATAGGCAGCCTTGATAATTTTCTGATCGATAGATCGTAATCCGGCCAGGAACATCGCCATCACAAATCCGGATGATTGCCAGACCCCGGCTATGACGATTGTGTATATCGCCATATCGGGATCGATCAACCAATTGAATTCAAAGTTTTCAAAACCTAGGTCGCGGATCATTTTTTCTATACCGAGCCCGGGATTGAGAATCCATTTCCAGGCGGTGCCGGTAACTACGAAAGACAACGCCATGGGGTAAAGATAGATTGTGCGTAAAGCTCCTTCAGCACGAATGCGCTGATCGAGCATTATCGCCAGAAGTAAGCCGAGAGCCATGCAGAAAAAAATGAACAGCCCGGAAAAAACAAAAAGATTTTCCAGCGCAACGTACCAGCGCGGCATATTCCACAGCTTGACGTATTGAAACACCCCCTCGAAATCATAACGCGGTAGCAGCTTTGACCGGGTCATCGAAATGTAAGCGGTCCAGATAATAAATCCATAGACGAATACCGCAACGGCAACCAGCGATGGCGCCATAACGATGCGTGGTAGGTTAAATTGCAGCCACCTGAACAAAGGAGTTAGAACCTCGCAGTGATAATTTATTAAAAACCATCCCCAGGTCCGCCATTACGTTGACTTGGCGCGGCGCGGCAGACCTAGGGAGGCTAGTCTACAGCGACTGTTTAACAGCTTTGGCTAGGGCCTTAGCTGCATCAGCAGACGACATATTGGAGTTGAAGTGCTTGGTCACAACATCGGTTATCGCGCCAGCCTGAGCTCCGCGCAACGCCATACCATGAGCATAACTCGGTAGCAGCCCGCCAATTTGACTGGTTGCCTCCATGTCATAGGCTGACTTATGAGCACAGTATTCAAATTCACCCATTGGTACGCCCAGTCGGGCCGGGATCGATCCTTTGATCAAGTTGAAGGTTTTTTGAAACCCTTCGCCGACGATAAGCTTGGCAAGTAATTTTTGGCCAGCCAAATTGTCTTTCCCTTTGACGTTGAACATAGCAAAGCTATCAACATTGAATAGATAGCCTTTACCAGGGGTCGGAGCGCAAAGGAAGTCAGTACCGGGCTTTTTACCGGCAGCAAGGAATTCACCTTTTGCCCAGTCACCCATAATTTGAAAGGCTGCTTCGCCTTTCATCACCATGGCTGTTGCTAGATTCCAATCACGGCCCGAGAAGTTTTTATCGACATAGCCACGCAACCGGCGCATCTGGTCGAACACTTTGATCATAGTAGGGCTGTTAAGTGCCTTCATATCCAAATCCATCAGGGCTTTCTTATAAAATGCGTTTCCCCCAAGACCGAGAACGACGGTTTCGAATACGGTCGCATCCTGCCAGGGCTGGCCACCGTGAGCGAGTGGTGTTATGCCCGTAGATTTTAATTTATCAGCGGCAGCATTAAACTCCGCCCAAGTTGATGGCACGGAAACGCCCGCCTTAGCAAGGACCTTTGGGTTTGCCCACATCCAATCAACGCGGTGAACATTGACCGGTGTTGCAACATAACGGCCTTTGTATTTCATAACATTGGCAATTTGAACCGGCAGTACGGCATCCCATTTTTCAGCAACGCCGACATCATTCAGATCACCCAGTGCGCCTTCTTCGGCCCATTCTTGAATGCTCGGACCTTTCAGTTGGACAGCAGTAGGAGGATTACCGGAAAGCACGCGCGCTTTAAGCGCCGTCATGGCCGCATCACCACCGCCACCAGCAACTGGCATATCGGTCCAGGTGCCACCGTTAGTTTTGAACTCGTTCATCAAAGATTTGACGGCTTTTGACTCTCCGCCGGATGTCCACCAATGCAGGACCTCCACCTTTGGTTCTGCCAACACGGTGTTGGGCAATGCTAATGCTGCAACCGCCAAGCCGGCGATAATTGTTTGTTTCATTGTCTTCATTTTACTCTCCTTTGTTTAATTGAGATCAGAATATTAATTGTCGTTTTCTTTTTTTGGGGTATGGCCTGCTTCACCAGTACGTTATTGGCAGCTACACCGAACATGTTGCTAACTCGTATTTTTTAGCAGTACGTCATGTGCAGGAAATAAAACTCGCGTAAACGGTACGATGGCTGCACCGAGTGCAGCGGCATCGGTAGAGCATTTGGCCCGCATAAATAATAGGACGTCAGGTAGCTCTAAATTGATTGGCTCAAAATTTTGCTCCAAGGCAGCGATCATGGTGTCAAGGATCGGATCAGGCAGGCGCCCACCAATTAGAATGGTTCCCGGATTAATGATGCAATTTACGGCAATCAGAGATGGTAATAAATTGGCCACGGCAGCGTTAAGCCAACTATCAATCTCGCTAGTCTGGTTTTCATACAATTTGGCCAAACTTTCTGGATTAGATATCTCGTGCCCGGCTTTTTCCAGAAACGCGTATAGCGTTGCCAGAGATACCTTGTCCTGAAGATTGACAGGTCTCGTTCCGGTATCAGTTGAATTTTGCAAAATAATGTGCCCAATTTCACCGCTGTGGCCACTCGCGCCGTGAACGTAGCTGCCGTCAATGACTAGGCCGCCGCCGAGGCCGTAGCCGAAAAACAAGTAAAAGAAACTACGAGTGGTAATGCCATGGCCGTATTGAGATTCACCGATAGCTGCCGCTGTCGCGTCATTTTCCTCAAAGACCGGCAGTCCGACGATTTTCTCCAATCGCTGTTTTGAAGGATAATCTTTCCAAGCCGTAAAAGGCTCAGGCGTAATAGCCAGCCGTCGGTAGCCAAGTTTAAAAGGTATAGCAAGGCCGACGCCAGTTATATCAGTGTGTTCTAACCCGCTTTCACCTAGGATGTTTTGGAAGGCAGCCTCAATCCACTCAAAGGCCTCATCCGGCAGTATAAAATTCTTTTCTATGTGCCTTCTACCCCGAATTTGGCCTGAAAGATCGATCAGAATGATTGTCAGATGATCGCGGTCTATATTTATGCCTATGGAAAAACCGCCTTCAGGGTTAATAGCGAGTTCGGTTGCGGGCTGGCCACGGCCGCCACGCCGGCGTCCCATTTCCAAAACCAAATTCTGGGCAACTAGTTTTTTTGAAATATAAGCTATTGTTTGGGGAGTAAGGCCAGTAGCCGAGGCAAGTTCTGCTCGGGAAACCGGACCTTGTAGACGAATGGCCTGCAATGTGACGCGTAAGTTGTGGTTCTTAGCATGCTTTAGGTTTGTACCAGATAAACCCGATTGTATCATATTTGACGCCTCAACCCTGTTCAAAACCGCTCTTTCGACGATCCATGAAGTTCTTAAATTTAATTAAAACAAATTAATTTAATAATTGCAATAATTAAATTAATTTGTTTTAATAATGGATAATAGGAAAAATTAACATGAAAGCCATAACGGTAGGTTCAGCGACCATCGATATCATAGCCTTGATCGCAGATGACGATGTCGAACGCATGACAATGCACAACGCGACCTCTTCATTCTTGCTTCTAGAACAAGGAAAGAAAGTTGATGCGAGTTCGGTCTCAACTCATGTTGGTGGCGGTGCGGTCAATGCTGCCATTTCGCTTAAACGACTTGGCATTGAGACAGAAGTTTTGGTTAAGATTGGCGATGATCTTAATGGAAAAAAGGTGCTGGAAGCTCTCAACGAAGCAGGATTGGGCAAGGACAAAATACTCCAGTCACGAAAGGCTGGCACCGGGACTTCAGTGATGGTTGCCTCCCATGACCGCAATGTTTCGATCTTTACATCACGTGGCGCTAACACACTTATCCGCCCGGAGGAGATTCGGAACTTTAACCTTACAGATATCGATTTTATTTATATTTCAAATCTAAGCGAAGGTACACGGGACTGTTTGCCGTATCTGGTTGGATTGGCCCAAAAAGAGGGTGTATTTATCGCTACCAACCCGGGCATTCGACAACTGACGGAACAGCCGAAAAACTTATTAGACTGCCTCGCCAACATCGACCTTCTGACGATCAATCGGGCCGAGGCAAGTAGCTTAGCACCGCATCTATTCGCGCGTGCTATATACTCTGACTTATCAAATGGTGGAAAACGCCAAAGAGATCAACTGCCTTCTGAACTACGCCGTGGCCTTTCGGTTGGGAGCTTTACCATGTTATTAGTCGACTTCTTGCAGGCCCTACTCAAACAAGGCCCAACCTATATTGCCATTACGGATGGTGTTGACGGAAGTTTTGTTGCCGACCCTCAGGGTATTCACTATTGCCCATCGCTAAAATGTAAGGTCTCCGGAACGGCTGGCGCGGGCGATGCTTTTGCGTCAACTCTTACTGGTTTTATAGCTATTGAGAAAACCATCGAAATGGCCATGCAGGCCGCATCGATAAATGCAGCTTCTGTCATTGGGTATATCGACACCCAAACTGGGTTGTTAGAATCTGCAGCTCTCGAAACACAACTCAACGCCCACGCAAAAGAGCTAACCGTTTCATTTTGGCCGTGGGCCGTAATTACATGATCCAATTGATTGCGGGCGGGCCTTCCAAACCAGATAATAAAAGACAGAATCGACATCTAGAACTAACCGCCATCTTATATACAGTTTTCTCCTTCAACGCCAGTTGGACAAATTGGACTGTTGACGCCGCCCTTGGGCATTGCGTGCTTTGTTATTCACAACAATCTTCAGGATGACAGCATAACAGTAGGTGATATTTTCTACGGTGCAGCGCCCTTCGCATTAATGATGTTGCTGGTACTGATTTTGATCGTGATTTTCCCGCAGATAGCACTTGTTCTTCTCTGATCACCGAGTATCTTGCTGTAGTAGGCCATATTGACGCAGATCAAATCGACGCGCCGCTAAATCCAATATGCTGATGTGTAGGAAATCAATTGCCAAGACAAAAAACTGACGCCCGGCTGCATCTGGCGATCGGGGTAATTACGCAGGGGCCGAAAACGAGAGTGCATTGGTTTACCCTGCCGAGAAGAAACACTTTTAAGGGTCTGCCAACCTGGAGGGTTTAATCATGAAATTTGGTCTTTGGGATCATGTTGACCAATCCGACCTACCATTGGCCGAGTTGTTCGACAAGCGCCTTGAGTATGTCGCCGCGGCTGATAAAGCTGGTTTCTATTGTTATCATGTCGCCGAACACCACATCACGCCTCTCAACATGGTGCCTGCACCGAGTGTTTATCTGGGCGCCGTGGCGCGGGTGACAAAGCAAATACGTATGGGGCCGCTGGTCTATCTATTGCCGCTCTATACGCCGCTCCGCTTGATCGAAGAAATAAGCATGCTTGACCATCTCAGCCATGGCCGGCTCGATGTCGGCGTCGGTCGCGGTATCTCGCCTTACGAGCTTGAACATTTCCCGGTGAATTTTGAAACCGGGCGCGAAGTGATGTTCGAATCACTCGATGTCATCATCAAAGGCCTGACCAACGAACGGCTTAACCATGCGGGCGAATACTTCACCTACAACGATGCCCCGATGGAGTTGCGGCCGTTGCAGCAACCCCACCCACCGATCTGGTATGGCTCATCCAGCGAGGTCGGCTCGGAATGGGCGGGCGACACCGGACTTAACTTCGTCACCTTGGGATCAATGGCGCAGGCGAAACAATGTGTTGATACTTATAAAGAGGCCTACGCCAAACGTGGCGCACCAGCCATACCGGGCGATAATTTTCCAGGCGGCACTGCCATCGGCGTTGTCCGTCACCTGGTGATAGCAGATTCAGTCGAAGAAGCTGTAGCCGTCGGTAAGCCGGCCTACGACCATTGGTATGCCAGCTTGACCAAGTTACAGCGCAACCACGTCGCCGGCCCGGTTATCGCCAAAAGCATGTTTGAGGATGTCAATGAGGCGGTGGAAAAAGGCTTGGTTCTGGTCGGTCCGCCAGACGCTATCTGTGAACAGCTTGAGAGCCAGATAGAAGAGCTGGGTATCAACTACATGACCCTCGGCTTCTATTTCGGTACTCTGCCGCACACCAAGGTAATGCGTTCGCTCGAACTTTTCGCCAGTGAAATCATGCCGAAGCTTAGCCATCTCTAAACGGCTGTAGAAAGTTTCATACGCCCGAAGTAGGCGTCGGCGGGGGCACTGTCAGACTAAAATCACCTTTGACCAGTTCGCAGTATTTTCATAATGTTTTGGATAAAAAATCCTTTCCGATATTTTAAAACATCATCAGAAATTTACTTCAATCACGAACGTCATCTCTACGATCACAGAACATTCAAAGTCAACCATTCTGCGGCTTTGACCGGATGGCGTAATCTCGCGATTTGAGAGTTGCCCATAATTGCCATTTGCGATTAGCTCAATTTACTCTGACAGTGCCCCGTCAAGGAATTGACTCGGATCAATTACAACAAATTCTTAAGCACATAGGCTCTGATGGCATTTTCGTAATTGTTGCAAAATGTGTTGTCTTGTCTAAGAACAACGATAATTACTTAACCTACTAAAAACCTAAAATTTTTTTTTGGAGGCTTAAAATGTCACGATTCAAATCGCTTTATTTTCTTTTATTATTTTTGACCATCATTTTGGTATTTCCCGAAACCGTAAACGCTCAGGATACCCACCGAATAGGATTATGTGTTCCAATCACCGGTAGTGGCGCTGATGCGGGCAAACGCGAGGTAATTGGAGCTCAAGTTGCGGTCAACGAAATTAATGCCAAAGGTGGTATTGGCGGCACTAAATTGGAGATGATATTTGCTGACTCCGGTAGCAAACCGCATGATGCCGTAAATGCGGTACGCAAACTTGCCGGGGATGACAAGGTTTTGGCAATCGTCGGACCTCATTACAGTGGTGTGGCGGAATCGACATTTCCTCTTGGCAATCGGATTGGCATAGTTCAAGTGGCCGTGGCTTCTTCTAAACCTGGTGTCGCTGCTGCTAATCGTCCTTTCGCATTTAGAAATACGCTCACGGAAGATAAAATCGCCGTTGCGGTCGCCAAAGCGGTTAAGAAAAGACATAATCCCAAAAGGATTGCATTGGTTGTCGATATTAAAGATGCCGTAGCACGTGCTATCGGTACAAAAGTATTCCCGGGCGTTCTGAAGAAAGAAGGTTTGACCGTTATAAACGAAAAGAAACCGGTAACATTCCAGACCGGTGACGCCCAATTCACTGCCCAGATAACGAAACTAAAAGCCTTAAATCCCGATGCAGTTGGTCTTGGCGCCCTTGGACCGGACGCACTGAATATTATCACCGAAGCGCGACGCCAGGGGATGAAACAGCCCTTTTTTGGAACAGCCCCGTTGATTGAAGGCAACATGCCGGAAAAAGGCGGGAATGCGGTTGTTGGTACAATTGCCGGCAGTATCTGGAGCAGCCAGTTGAAGGATGCCCGCAGTGTATCTTTTATTAAATCCTACAAGAAGCTCGCAAAGACTTTGCACCCGGGAAAATTCACGGCAAAGCCTGACTACTATCCGGTAAACTCCTACGATGCTGTTTATATGATTGTGGATGCAATTAAATCCAAAGGCATAAAACCCGGCACGAGTGATCTCGCTAAAAAGCGAATTGCTGTGAAAGATCATTTTGCCGCAATGAGTTCTTTTAATGGAATTGCCAGCGATGGTTTCAATAAAGTAGGAGACGGAAAAAAGAACGTACATGTTTTTGAAATCAAAGATCAGGCATGGAAACTTATAGAGTAGTCAACTGACACTATCCGACTAAAACAAAGACATCCTCATGTTAGCACAGCAGCTAGCAAACGGCTTACTTCTTGGCAGCACCTACGCCTTGATTGCCCTTGGACTTACTCTTGTTCTTGGTGTGTTTGATAAGCTCAATATAGCGCATGGGGATGTCTTTATGTTTGGAGCATTTGCGGGCGTTGCCGCAGCCTCATTCGGTGCACCGTTAATTCTGGCGGTTATAGCCGGACTTGTGACATCCGCCGCGATCAATGTTCTTGTGGAAAGATCATGCTTCTATCCACTGCGAAACGCTCATTTTTTAGCTCCAATGTTAAGCACTATTGCGTTTGGCATATTACTGCAAAATGTCGCTACCCAGATCTGGGGTTCCGATCCCTCTCGATACCCAAATATCGAAGCCGTCTCTCAGTACGAAGTTGGCGGTATTCTTCTTTCTTCAATTCACGTCATAATTTTAGTCATATCTTTTTCCGTAATGTTGTCGGTAGATATCGTAATCTACAGGACGAAACTGGGACGTGCCCTTAGAGCCACCGCAATAGATCCGGAAGTCGCTGGTCTATTAGGTGTAAACACAAAAAATGTCGTTCTCGTTACTTTTCTCGTTGCGGGCGCCTTGGCCGGGATCGCTGGAGTATTGACCGCCGTAGTTTATTCTCAGATTACCCCGCTTATCGGCATTCGTTTGGGTCTCATCGGTATGGTGGCAATGGTAATTGGTGGACTAGGAAACCTAAGAGGCGCAATGATCGGAGGAATTCTTATTGGCCTAGTTCAGGTTCTCAATGACGCCTATTTGGATGCCAGTTATCGAGATCTAATTGTCTTCTCGTTATTTTTCGGTTTTATCGTGTTGAAGCCAGCCGGTTTGTTCCCGCAACCTTCGGGAAATCGATCATGAGTATGTACATGGAAGGCATATTGACGCAGATGGGCGTTAATATCCTGATGGCTTACAGCGCTTATATAATTTTAGCCACAGGTCAGCTTTCTCTCGGAAATGCTGGTTTCATGGCGATTGGCGCGTTCTGCTCGGGATATCTTACGGTTCGTTTAGGCATGCCTTTGCCAATTGCGCTTATTATCGCAGCTTTTACATCCAGCGCGGTTGGAATAGCGTTAGGTATCCCTGTTTTGCGATTACACGGTTTTTTTTTGGTATTGGGAACGCTCGGATTTGGTGAAACGGTACGTGCTTTTTTTATAAATTTTGAGCCCACAGGCGGCGCCTACGGAATGAGAGGCCTGTTCGGCACGACGTTCGAAATGGTATTGATCACCGTGTTTGTGGTGACAGTGGGCCTTTGGGGAATTGAAAAATCTCGTATAGGCCGCGCATTTGACGCCATTGCATCGGACGAG
>Ga0187833_10004786_pt1 | contig 13072 bp, 10 predicted proteins | sample ETNtaG_37_FD_167968 | JGI IMG/M metagenome (GOLD analysis project Ga0187833, IMG submission 167968) | Marine microbial and viral communities from oxygen minimum zone, Eastern Pacific Ocean - ETNP2014_SV_400_PacBio MetaG (Illumina Assembly) | ecosystem: Environmental > Aquatic > Marine > Hypoxic... | reverse complement strand
TATGATGAAAAGAAAAAATATTTTTTATGAAAATATCGAAGAGCTTTCAGGGCTATCTAACAATCATCCAGTAATATCAATTTGTTTATTAATATTTCTATTTTCGTTAGCGGGCATACCTCCTTTAGCAGGTTTTTTTGCTAAATTTTATATTTTTATGTCTGTTATAAAATCAGAAATGTATTTTTTGGCAATTATTGGTCTTTTATCAACTGTAGTTTCAGCTTTTTATTATTTAAGGATAGTAAAAATAATTTATTTTGATGAACCAAAAGAATCTTTTGACATAAGCACTAATTATGGTCTAAAAATATCTTTAATTTTATCAACTTTATTGATACTTGCTTATTTCGTTTATCCTAGCCCACTAATTGAATTTATCTCAAATATTAATTTGATTTAATGAAATTTAAATGTTTTTCATATGGTAGTGTAAAAAGTACGAATGGTAGTGCAATGTATTTAATTAGAAAAAAAAATTACTATAATGGCTTTGTTTCAGCTACTTCACAAAAAGAAGGAAGAGGAAGATATGGTAGAAAATGGATTTCAAAAAAAGGAAATTTTTTTAGCACGATATTTTTTAAAATGAAAAAAAATTATCCTACAATAGAACAGTTTACAATTATAAATCCATTGCTGAATATAGATGTTATAAAAAAATTTTGTGGAAAAAATAAAGTTAATTTTAAATCACCAAATGATATTTATGTAAATAATAAAAAAATTTGTGGAATCTTACAAGAGGTTATTACTAAAGGTAAAAATAAATATTTGATAGTGGGCATAGGCATTAATCTTGTTACAAATCCCAAAAATAAAAAATATTCATCAACAAATATTTATAAAGAAACAAATATGAAGCCAGATTTAAATAAAATATCTGAGCAGGTGCTAAAAAAATATGAAAATTTTTTTAAAAATATTAAAAAACATAATTTTTCTAAATTTAGGTTAAAGTCTAAAAAACTTGCTTTATGTTAAATATGTATACTTTAGTTGGAGATATTGGAAACACAGATATAAAATTATTTCTTTTAAATAAAAATTTTAAAATCATTAAAAAAATTACTTTTGATAAACATAAATTTAAGTCAAAAAATTATTTAAGAAAAAAAATAAATTCATTGATTGTAAAAAAAAATACCAACAAATTCTCTTTATTTTCAAGTGTAGTTCCGACAGTATTTAATATAATTAAAAAAGTTTTAATTAAAGATTACAGTATAAAAATTGTTGAATTAAAAAAAATCAATTTCAATAAAATTATAAGAATTAATGTAAATCAAAAACAAGTTGGATCTGACAGAATAGCCAATGCCATTGGCGCTTATTACTATTATAAATCTGATTGTATTATTATTGACTTTGGGACAGCTACTACTTTTGATGTAGTTATTAATGGTACTTATAAAGGTGGAATTATAGCTCCAGGAATAAAACTTTCTTTAGAAACCTTAGTAAAAAGGGCTGAACAAATTCCTTTATTTAAAATAATTAAAATAAATAATATAATAGGAAAAAATACAGTTTCTGCACTTAGATCAGGATTTTATTGGGGATATTTAGGACTAATTGATAATATTGTGAGATTAGTTAAAAAAGAAACAAAAAATAATTTTAAAATTATTTTAACAGGTGGTTTTGCTTCTTTATTCAGTAAATCATTAAAATATAAACTTATAATAGATCAAGATATTACAATTAAAGGTTTAATTAAAATTTTGAAAATTAAAGAAGGCTTAAAATAGATATGAGTAGTAAAAAAGAAAGAGAAGAGTTGTTGTTTTGTCCGCTAGGTGGATCAGGTGAAATTGGAATGAATATGAATTTATTTTCGTATGGCATACCAGAAAACCAAAAATGGATTATTGTTGATGTAGGTGTAACTTTTGCAGATGATAGTGTTCCTGGAATAGATTTAATATATCCAGACCCAGGGTTTATAATAGATAAAAAAAAGGATCTATTAGGAATTGTTTTAACACATGCTCATGAAGATCATATAGGTGCAATTGCTCACATATGGCCAAGACTTAAATGTAAAATGTATGCAACACCATTTACAGCTGTTTTAATTAAAGAAAAATTTAAAGAAAAAAATATTAATATTGGTAATAATTTAAAGATTGTTGATTTGAACGGAAATATTAAATTAGGACCATTTAAAATTGAATTTATTACATTAACACATTCAATTTTAGAGCCTAATGGTTTATTAATTGAAACACCTGCAGGAAATGTTTTGCACACAGGTGACTGGAAAGTTGATCCCAATCCATTAATTGGCGATAAAATTAACCAAACAAAACTAAAAAATATTGGTAACAAAGGTGTTTTAGCAATGATTTGTGATTCAACAAATGTTCTTAATGCTGGACGTGCTGGATCTGAATCTGATGTAAGAATTAATTTATTAAAAATAATGTCAAACCTGAAAAAAAGAATTGTTGTAACTTCTTTTGCATCAAATGTTGTAAGAATGGAAACAATTTTTCATTGTGCAGAAAAAACTGGAAGGAAAATTTCATTGGTTGGTAGATCTATGCACAAAATTTTTAAAGCTGCAAGACAATGTGGCTATTTAAAAAATGTTATAGAACCAATCGATCCAAGAGATGCTAAAAAAATTCCAAGGGAAAAAATAGTATATTTATGTACAGGAAGTCAAGGTGAGCCAATGGGCGCAATGATGAGAATTATCAATTATACACATCCTGAAGTTTTTATAGAGAAAGAAGATACAGTAATATTTTCATCTAAAATTATTCCTGGAAACGAAAAAAAACTTTATAAGTTGCAAAATCAATTAATTAAAAATCAAATAAATGTGATTTCTGAAGAAACAGATTTTGTACATGTTTCTGGTCATCCTAATAGAGAAGATTTAAGAGATATGTATAACTGGGTAAAACCAAAATCTGTAATACCTGTACATGGTGAGCATAGACACATGGCTGAACACATTATGTTTGCAAAAGAAATGCAAGTTCCTTACCCTGTGCAAGTTGAAAATGGAGATATTATAAAATTATTTCCTGGAGAAAAACCAGAAACAATTGACAAAGCCCCTGTAGGTAAAATTTTTGTAGATGGAAATGTAGCTATTAGTGAAGACTCACAATCAATTAGAGAGAGAAAAAAACTAGCGAGTAACGGCTATTTAGAGGTTACAATTATGATTAATGGTAAAGGAAAATTATTCAAAAAACCTGTTTTGTCATTTAAAGGTTTGCCAATAGAAGATACGCAAGAATTTTTTTATGATCTTGAAGATGAAATCAATAATACTAGTAAAACATTTTCTTTAAATAACAAAAAGCAGGAAAATAATTTAATTGAAGCACTAAAAATAAATTGTCGAAAAATAGTCAAGGAAAAGACTGGTAAAAAACCCTATACCAATATTAATTTAGTAAGGATATAAATAAATAATGTATCTATCAAATTATTTCCTACCAATTCTTAAAAACAACCCTTCAGAAGCTCAAATTAAATCACATCAACTAATGTTAAGAGTTGGAATGATTAAGCAATCTTCAGCTGGAATTTATTCTTGGTTACCTATGGGTTTTAAAATAATGAAAAAAATAGAAAATATTGTTAAAGAAGAACAAAACAAAATTGGCGCTCAAGAATTACTCATGCCAACTATTCAATCAGCTGAAATTTGGAAAGAAAGTGGTAGATATAATGACTACGGTGATGAAATGTTAAGAATTAAAGATCGTCAGGGAAGAGAGATGTTGTATGGTCCAACAAATGAAGAATTGATTACAGAGATTTTTAGAGCAAGTATAAAATCTTATAAATCACTCCCACAATTGCTTTACCATATACAATGGAAATTTAGAGATGAACTAAGACCAAGATTTGGAATCATGAGATGTAGAGAATTTTTAATGAAAGATGCTTATTCTTTTGACCTGGATGATGCTACTGCAGTTTTATCTTATAATAAAATGTTTCTTGCATATCTTAAAACTTTTCAAAGATTAGAACTTTCAGCAATTCCTATGGCAGCTGATACTGGACCAATAGGAGGAAATTTATCACATGAATTTGTTATTCTAGCTGAAACAGGAGAAAGTAAAATTTTTGCTGATAAAAGAGTGTTTAATATTAAAACAGAAAAATATTCTCTTACAGACAATTCTTTAAAAAATATGAGAAATGATTTTGAACAATATTATGCCGTAACTGATGACAAATTTAATAATAAAGAATTTGAAACTAAAGTTTCAGAAAAAAATAGATTAATTACAAAAGGTATTGAAGTTGGACATATATTTTATTTTGGAGACAAATACTCTAAAGCCCTAAAAGCCAGTGTTGATTTACAAGGAGGAAAAAAAACTGCTGTCAAAATGGGATCCTACGGTATTGGTGTTTCAAGATTGGTAGGTGCCATTATTGAGGCAAAATTTAATAATAACATAATGAAGTGGCCTTATTCAGTTTCACCATTTGATGTTGCAATTATTCCTATGATTAGTAAAAGCGATAATACAAATCTAGTTAAAGCAGAAAACATTTATAACAAATTAAAAAATAATAATATTGATGTTTTAATGGATAATACAGATGAAAATATTTCATCCAAACTTAAAAAATTTGATTTGATTGGCATACCATATCAAATAATTTTAGGGAAAAAATCGGAAAGAGATTTATTAGAATTCAAAGAAATCGATAAGCCTGCTAAACAGCTATCAATTAATGAAATTATAAAAAAATTAACAACTAAAAAAAAATAATTTGATTTCAGGATTAGAAAAGAAAATTGCATTAAGATATTTAAGACCAAAAAGAAAAGAAGGTTTCTTAAAGATAATTTCGATTTTTTCCTTTTTGGGTATTGCATTGGGGGTGGCAGTTTTAATTATAGTCATGTCAGTAATGAATGGTTTTAGAACTGAACTATTAAATAAAATTTTAGGATTTAATGCACATATAATTATTAAACCATATGATAAAGCGATAAACTTTAATGATATCAGCAAGTTAAACTTAGCAAATTTATCAGAATCAATATTTTCTATTAGCGGGGAAGGTATATTGATAAATAAAGAAACTACAAAAGGTATTTTAATTAGAGGCTATGAAAAAGAAGATATATCAAAAATAGAAGTAATAAATAAAGGTATAATTAAAGGTTCTTTAAATGATTTTAACAACAAAAGTGTTTCCATAGGAAAAGATTTGGCTATAGATTTAGATGTTGGTATAGGAGACAAAATTATAATAATGTCTCCCAGTGGTGTTTCAACAATTATAGGAAATCTTCCAAAGCAAGAAACTTTTTTAATATCATCAATTTTTACAAGTGGCCTTTCAGATTTTGATAAAAATATTATTTTTCTTACAATAGAAGATACTAAAAATTTATTTAATGTAAGTAATGATGATAAATTTCTTGAGCTTTTTTTAAAAAATCCAGATCAAATTGAAAGTTCAAAAAAAGAAATAGAAAGAATATTTACCAATGAATATGTTTATACATGGGCTGATCTAAATAAATCATTTTTTGGAGCCCTTAAAGTTGAAAGAAATGTTATGTTTATAATATTATCTTTAATAATAATTGTAGCTGCCTTTAATATAATTTCTGGCCTTACCATTCTTGTAAAAAATAAAACTAAAGAGATTGCAATATTAAGATCTTTAGGAGTTTCGAAAAACTCCATAACAAAGATATTTTTTTTGGTTGGATTTACTATAGGTACTTTTGCAACAATTTTTGGTGTTATTTTAGGTATTTTATTTTCTTTTTATATTGAAAATATTCAAATATTTTTTTCAAATTTTTTTAATCTTAGCTTGTTTCCAGAAGAAATTTATTTTTTAAGTCAAATGCCATCCAAAATAGATTTTAATTTAATTATACTAATAGCTTTTTGTTCAATAATAGTTACATCAGTGGCTTCATTATTTCCTTCAATTAAAGCAGCTAATTTAGATCCAATTAAAGCTCTTAAATATGAATAACATTATTGAAACCAAAAAACTTACAAAGAATTATTTTTTAAATAAAAAATTAAATGTTTTAAGTAATATTAATATAAAAATTAAAAAAGGAGAATTAGTAGCTTTACTTGGTCCTTCGGGCTCAGGTAAATCTACATTACTACATTTACTTGCTTTATTAGACAAACCTAGTAGTGGTGAAATTTATTTTGACTCAAAAAAAATATCATTATTATCTGAAAAGAATAAAGATAAAATTAGAGGTAATAGAATTTCTATAATTTACCAGCAAAATAATTTATTAAATGATTTTTCTGCATTGGAAAATGTTGAGATACCATTAATTTCAAATGGAACTTCTAAAAAAAAATCAAACTTTATGGCTAAAAAATTATTATACCAAGTTGGTTTATCTAAAAGATACAATCATTTTCCTACAGATTTATCTGGCGGTGAACAACAAAGAGTTGCAATAGCAAGGGCACTAATAAATGAACCTGAACTTGTTTTAGCTGATGAACCCACTGGTAGTTTAGATAGATTTAATTCTAATGAAATTTTTAACTTTTTTTTAAAAATGAAATCTAAAAAAAGAACAATCATTTATGCAACTCACAATAGACAACTTGCTGATAAAGCAGACTACAAGTTATCAATTATAGATGGTACTATTAAACGTATAAATGGATAAAAATCTAGCTAAACAATTTAATCATTTAAAAATTCATTCGCAGTTTTCTATTTGCCAAGGAGCAATAAAAATTAGTGATTTAAAAGATTTTTGCAAAATAAATAAAATTCCTGCTATTGGATTATGTGATTCATTAAATTTATGTGGAACTTTAGAGTTTGCAGAAAATATTTCGAAAGTGGGCACTCAACCAATTATTGGTACACAAATTAATTTTTTTTTCAAAGAAATCTTAGGATCCTTATCATTAATTGCTAATAATATTGATGGATATAAAAAAATTGTAAAATTATCATCCAAGTCATATCTAGAAAATAATTCAATAAGCGATCCTCATTGTAAAATAGATGATTTATTTATCACAAAAGGTGGCTTTACTCTTCTTTCAGGTACCATAAACGGATTATTTGGCAAACTTTTTTCAAAAGGTTTTGATACCGAAATACATAAATTATTTATTCAATTTAGAGATCAATTTAAAGACAATTTTTATATTGAAATTCAAAGACATAATGATGAAAATGAAAAAGAGTTTGAAAATTTTTTACTAAAAAAATCACAAGAATTAAAAATCCCATTAATAGCAACACATGAAGTGTTTTATATAAATCAAGATATGTATGAAGCTCATGATGCATTGCTTTGTATAGGAGAAAAAACCTATGTTAAAGAAAAAAATAGATTAAAATATTCCAATCAACATTATCTAAAAAACTCAGATGAGATGAAAATTATTTTTCAGGATTTGCCTGAAGCCTTAGAAAATAATTATAATTTACCTTATAGATGTAGTTATAAACCCAATACTTCAAATCCAGTACTGCCGAATATTAAAAGCAATAAACTTCTGGGAGTAGATGATGAACTAAAAGAATTAGCACTAAAAGGTTTAGAAAAAAAATATAAAGAATTTATTTTTAAAAAAAATAAAAAACAGGAAAATGAAGATAATTATAATATTTATTATAAAAGACTTTTACATGAAATAAATATTATTAAATCAATGAAATATTCCGGTTATTTTTTGATAGTTTCTGATTATATTAAATGGGCGAAAAATAAAAATATTCCCGTAGGACCGGGACGTGGATCGGGAGCAGGCTCTTTAGTTGCTTGGTGTTTATCAATAACAGACATTGACCCTATTAAATTTGGTTTAATTTTTGAAAGATTTTTAAATCCTGACAGAATTTCAATGCCAGATTTTGATATAGATTTTTGTGAAGAAAAGCGTGATTTAGTTTTTGGATATTTAAAAGAAAAATACGGAAATAGTGTAGCTCATATAATTACTTTTGGAAAACTTAAAGCAAGAATGGCTGTAAGAGATGTTGGAAGAGTTCTTGGTTTTCCCTATGGCTTTGTAGACCAAATTTCAAAAATGATTCCATTTGATCCATCAAGGCCTGTTGGATTAAAAGAATGCATAGCTAATGAACCGCGGATTCAAAAAATGATTCAGGAAGATTCTAAAGTTAAAAAATTAATTGATTTATCTCTTAAGTTAGAGGGATTAAATAGAAATATTGCAACTCATGCCGCTGGTGTAGTCATTGCAGAAAAAAACTTATCTGAAACAGTTCCTTTATATAAAGATTTATCTTCAAATTTATTACTACCCTCAACACAATTTGATATGTATTCAGCAGAAAGTGCTGGGCTAATAAAATTTGATTTCCTTGGTTTAAGAACCTTAACAGTAATTGATAAAACACAGAAATTAATTAATAAAAATAAACTTACCTTAGATATAAATAAAATTAATTATGAAGATCAAAAAGTTTTTGATCTTTTATCAAGTGGTTTTACAGTAGGATTATTTCAATTAGAAAGCGCTGGAATGCGCGAAGCATTGGTACAGATGAAGCCTAATAGACTAGAAGACATAATAGCACTTGTCGCTCTCTATAGACCAGGTCCAATGAGCAATATACCAGTTTATAATGATTGCAAACATAAGAGAAGGGAACCTGATTATCTTCACCCAAAGCTTAAAAAAATATTAGAACCAACCTATGGAGTAATAATTTATCAAGAGCAAGTAATGCAAATAGCACAAGTTTTATCAGGCTTTACAGCAGGCGAAGCAGATATTCTTAGAAGAGCAATGGGTAAAAAAAAAAGAGTTGAACTAGAAAAACAGAAAGAAAGATTTATTAACGGTGCTGTTAATAATGGTATTAAAAAGGATATCGCAGCAGGTATTTTTTTAAAAATCGAACCTTTTGCTGAATATGGTTTTAATAAAAGTCATGCAGCAGCGTATGCTGTTATAGCTTATCAAACTGCTTATCTAAAAACTTACTATCCAGGGGAATTTTTTGCTGCATCTATGTCTTCAGAATTAACCAATCAAAATAAATTAAGTGAATTTTATGAAGAATTAAAGAGATTAAAAATTAATACTCAAAGACCATGTATTAATAGTTGTTTTGCAGAATTTAAATCAACCAAAAACAAATTTTATTATGCTTTAGGCGCAATAAAAAGTGTTGGATTTGAAGCTATTAATCAAGTTGTATTAGAAAGAGAAAAAAATGGAAAATTTAAATCTATTAATGATTTTATTAATAGAGTTAACCCTAAGAATATGAATAAACTTCAACTTGAAGGACTCGTGAAAGCTGGAGCATTTGATGAAATTGAAAAAAATAGAAAGTCATTGTTAGAATCTATACCCAATATAATTCTATCTTCAAAATCTATTTCTGAAAATAAACTTAATAACCAAATAAATTTATTTTCAGATGATAATGAAGAAAAATTTCCATTAGAAAAAGTAAAAGATTGGGAATTTGAAGAAAGATTGACTAATGAATTTGAAGCACTAGGTTTTTTTATATCAGATCATCCGATAAATGATTATAAAGAGATATTTGATATTTATAAGATAAAAAATTTTAATGATTTTATATTATCTGATGCTGATGAAGCAAATTTAGCTGCAACTATTTTAAAGTTACAAGAAAAAAAAACTCAAAAAGGAAATTCATATGCTGTAATTAAATTTACAGATTTAGGTGGAATTTTTGAACTATTTATATTTTCTGATATTTTAGAACAAAATAGAAAAATTTTAAAAGAAGGTAACTCATTATTAATTACAGTTATTCGCGATAAGAGCAATGAAGAAAACAGATTTAAAAGGATAAATGTAAGAAAATTAATAAGTTTAAAGGAATTTTCAAATAAATCATTTTCCAATATAGTTCTTGAAATATCAAATTATGACAATTTAAAAAAATTATCACATTTAATTAAAACAAAAGGAGAAACAAATGTTAAAATTAAAGTTAAAAATGATAATAAAGATTTAATATTTGAATTGGCAGATAAACGTAAAATAAATAAAGATATTTTAAAAATACTTAAAAAAGAGCCATATCTAAAAAGAATTAGCCATTAAATTAAGCTTGTATTTTTTCTTATATAATTATAAATCATTGCATAAATATAAAACGCACACAGTCAGTGGTTTAATAACCTCCGGTCCTTAAATGGAAGTGACTGTGGTGGATTAACCGGGAAAATTATGAATATACCTAAAGTAACATTACAACAACTTTTAGAGGCAGGAGTACATCTTGGGCATAAAACTTTAAGATGGAACCCAAAAATGAAATCATATATTTTTGGTTCAAAAAATTCCATTCATATAATTGATCTAACTCAAACTATAGAATTAATAAATACTGGTCTATTAAAAGTTCATGAAACAATAAAAAATGGCGGTCATATTCTTTTTGTTTCAACAAAAAAACAAGCATCAGAATCTATTGCTAATTTAGCTAAAGAGACTTCTCAATATTTTGTAAATTATAGATGGCTTGGTGGAATGCTAACTAATTGGGGAACAATTTCTAATTCAATTAAAAAATTAGAAAAAATAAAATTAAATTTAAGCTCAGAAAATAGAGGCTTTACAAAAAAGGAATTACTTAAAATGAGTTTATTAAGAGATAAACTTGAAAGATCTTTAGGTGGAATATCTAAAATGAAAAAAATTCCTGATCTAATATTTGTTATAGATACAAACTATGAGTCTATAGCGATTAAAGAAGCAATAAAATTAAATATACCAATAATAGCAATATTAGATACTAATTCAGATCCCACAGGTATAGATTATCCAATTCCAGGAAATGATGATGCTAGACGAGCTATTAATTTGTACTGTGATTTATTAAAAGACACAATATTGTCTGCTCAAAAAGATAGCCCAGGTAATAAAATTGAAAATTCAAACAAAGATAATGATAAACCAGAAATTAAAAAATTTTCAATAGAAAAAAAAGAAAATAAAAATACCTCAAATAAAAAAGACTCTAAAATTATTAAATAAATTTTTAAATGTCTAAGGAAAGTAATTTTGCAAATATTAAGAAGTTAAGGGAACTTACTGGAGCTGGTTTTAAAGATTGTAGTAATGCAATTAGAGAATCCAATGGTGATATTGAAAAGTCTATTGAATATTTAAGAGTTAAAGGAATATCTAAAGCTTCAAAAAGAATGATACGAACAGCCAAAGAAGGCCTTGTTTGTATTGCAAATTCTAATAATGCTTCCTCAATAATTGAGATAAACTGTGAAACAGATTTTGTTGCAAAAAATGAAGAATATGTAAAATTTTGTGAAGAATTATCAAATATTAATTTTAATCAAAAAGGTAATATTAAAAAACTAAATAATACAAAAATGTCTAATGGAATAATAGTTGAAGAAAATTTAGTTAATTTAATTTCTAAAATGGGTGAAAAAATTTCAATTTCAAGAAATGATTATATTCATTTTGAAAAATCTTATAATTTTTCTTATATACACAATTCTTTAAAAAATAATATTGGAAAACTAGGAGTAATAGTTAGTTTACAAAGCAATAAATTAAATGACATAGTTTCTGATTTTGGTAAAAAATTAGCAATGCATATAGCAGCATCAAATCCTTTGGCATTAGATGAAAAAAACATTAATCCAGAGATTTTAGATAAGGAAAAAGAAATGATTACGGAAGAATTGAAAAATTCTGGAAAATCAAAAGATATAATTGAAAAAATTTCAATTGGAAAAATTGAAAAATTTAAGCAAGAAAATACTTTATTAAACCAAAATTGGATAATGAATCCTAAAAAAAAAGTTAAAGAAATACTAGAAGATTTAAATGTAGGTATTATAATTAAAGCCTTTGTGAGATATAAAATAGGAAAATAGGAATGTTTGATAAAAACAAATACAATCAAAAAATGAATAAAACTTTTGATATATTTGTAACTGAATTGTCTGGTTTTAGAACCGGAAGAGCTAATGCCAACATGTTAGATATAATCAAAGTTGATGTTTATGGTCAAAAAATGCCTATCAATCAATTATGCACCATTTCTGCACCTGAACCAAGAACACTAAACTTACAAGTTTGGGACCTGAATAATGTTAATTTAATTGATTCATCTATCAGAAAATCTGAATTAGGATTAAATCCACAAATTGATGGACAGCTAATTAGAATACCAATTCCAGACTTAAGTGAGGAAAGAAGGGGAGAATTAAAAAAAATGATCAAAATTTTGGGTGAAAAAAATAAAGTATCTATAAGAAACATAAGAAGAGAAGCAAATGATGAATTAAAGTCTTTTTTTAAAGATAAAAAAATTAGCGAAGATCAAAAAGATAAATTTGAAAAAGAAGTTCAAACACTTACTGATAGCGAGATTAAAAAAATTGATGAAAAAATTTCTCAAAAAGAAAAAGAGATAATGAAAATATGAACCCAGTCAAACATGTTGCTATTATTATGGATGGCAATGGAAGATGGGGGATTAGCAAAAAAAAATCAAGAAACTTTGGTCATAAAAAAGGCTTAAAAAATATTGAAAAGATAATACAATTTTCATTAAAAAAAAAAATTTCATATTTGTCACTGTATGTATTTTCCACAGAAAATTGGAAAAGACCTGCGTATGAAATAAATTATTTATTTGGCCTTTTATATAATTTTTTAAAAAAAAATATCGATAATATTCATAAACAAAACATTAAACTTATTTTTTCAGGTAGTAAAAAAAAATTTTCACCATTAATAAAAAATATAATTAGAAAAGCTATAACCAAAACATCCAAAAATAATAAATTACTTATTAATGTTGCTTTAAATTATGGCTCTAAGAATGAAATAATATCTAGTATTAAAAAGACAATTAGACAAAAAAAAACAATTAACCAAAAAAATATTGAAAAAAATCTTTTTACAGCAGAAATGCCTGATCCAGATATTCTAATAAGAACAGGTGGTCAAAAAAGACTGAGTAATTTTTTATTATGGCAATTAGCATATTCAGAACTGTTTTTTATTGATAAGTTATGGCCAGATTTCAATACAAAAGACTATTCTAAAATATTAGAAAAGTTTGTAAGAATTAA
>Ga0187833_10004781_pt1 | contig 13079 bp, 11 predicted proteins | sample ETNtaG_37_FD_167968 | JGI IMG/M metagenome (GOLD analysis project Ga0187833, IMG submission 167968) | Marine microbial and viral communities from oxygen minimum zone, Eastern Pacific Ocean - ETNP2014_SV_400_PacBio MetaG (Illumina Assembly) | ecosystem: Environmental > Aquatic > Marine > Hypoxic... | reverse complement strand
GCTCATGCTCGGTCCCATCGTCTTCGTCGTCATTGTCGTTGGTGGTCTCGGCTCGCTCGGCGGCGCGCTGATCGCAGCGCTGCTCATCGGCATCCTCGACCGCCTGGCGTTGTTCTATGATGTTGGCCTAGCCGGTATTTTTTCCGTCTTCGGCATTGAACTCGATCCCGAGGGCACGTTCCGTGACTTCGCCCGCATGACCTCAGCCCAAGTGGCGCCGGTACTGCCCTATCTGCTGCTCGTACTGATGCTGATCTTTAAGCCGCGCGGCCTGTTCGGCACGAGGGACGTTTGATGGGTATTCTCAAGCAATTCGGGGTCTGGGGTCTTGCCGCCGTGGCGGCACTGATCCTGCCACTAATTTTCGATTCCGGTTTTGCGCTAACGCTATTGAGCCAGATGGGTGTTCTAATCATCTTTGCTCTAGCATATAATATGCTGCTCGGCCAGGGCGGCATGCTCTCTTTTGGCCACGCCGTATATTTTGGCCTGGCTGGCTACTTCACCATCCACTATCTGAACTTCTACGCTGAGGAAGCCCTGCCCTATTTTCCAACCGTGTTATTCCCGCTGCTCGGCGGCTTGGTTGGACTCTTCTTCGGCGTGACTATCGGCTACGTCTCGACCCGGCGCGCCGGCACCACCTTCGCCATGATCTCGCTTGGCTTCGGCGAGATGATCACGGCACTCACCCTGATCCTGGTTACTTTTTTTAACGGCGAAGACGGCATCCAAACCGACCGTATGGTGGGACCGGAGCCTTTTGGCGTCTCTTTCGGCCCCAATATTGAGGTCTATTACCTGATCGCAGTCTGGGCACTGATCTGCACTTTCGCCATGTACCTCCTGACCAAGACGCCTTTCGGGCGCATGTCGAACGCGGTGCGTGACAATCCGGAGCGCGTCACCTTCATCGGCTACTCCAGCCAGCGCATCCGCTGGCTCGCCTTCTCCCTGTCGTCCTTCTTCGCCGGCGCCGCAGGCTCGCTGCACGCTATCAATTTCGAGCATATCGGCTTCGAGACCGTGAGCGCGATCCAGTCGGGCGGAGTGCTGTTCATGGCCTATATCGGCGGCATAGGAAATTTTGCTGGACCCGTGATCGGCGCCGCGTTGATCGTTTTTCTGCAGAGCACACTAACGGAGGTGACCGAGGCTTGGGTGCTCTATCTCGGCGTTTTATTCGTTTCTGTAATCATGTTCTTTCCCTTCGGGCTTGCCGGGTTGTTCGCCATGCATGGGCCGATCTGGCATGCAGCGCCACAGCTGCTCGCGAGACTAGCGTTGCCCTACCTCATGTTCCTCGGCTCGCTGCTGACTATGCTGCTCGGCGTGATCGGGTTGATCGAGTCTCTCTATTTTCTCACCTCGCGCTTCAGCGGTGATACTGAGCTGACCATCTACTGGGTTAGCGTGAGCCCCGATAACACGCTGCCCTGGATCGTCTTTGCCATCATTGCGCTGGCCGGCGTATTTCTGGTGCGACGCACCTATCCAATTGCCAATGCAGCCTGGAATACCACCCTGGCCGAGACCCGCGCGAGGGCGGAATCATGAGCGTCGCTCTCGAGCTCATCGACGTTCACAAGTCCTTCGGCAAGACCGAGATTATTCATGACGTCGACCTGGCCGTCGAGGAAGGCGAGCGCCACGCCATCATCGGCCCCAACGGTGCCGGCAAGTCGACATTGTACAACCTGATCAGCGGCCTCTTTCCCGTCAGCCGCGGTAGCATACGTCTGCGCGGGGAGGACATCTCCGGCGCCAGCGCCTTCGAGATCAACCGCAAGGGGTTGAGCCGCTCCTTCCAGGTAACTAACATCTTCCACCGCATGACCGTGTACGACAATGTGCGCTGCAGCACGCTGTGGTCGCAGGGTCATAGATACGCCTTTTGGAAGCTTGTCGGGCGGCTCAAGGATGTCGCGGCACGCACCGAACATATTCTCGAGGAGATCGGCCTCACTGCCAAGCGTGACTGGCCGGCGGGCCTGCTCTCCTATGCCGACCAGCGTGCGCTCGAGCTTGGTATCACCATCGCTGGCGGCGCCGATGTGCTACTGCTCGACGAGCCCACCGCGGGCATGAGCCACTCCGAATCCGCTGCCGCCGTGGCGCTAATCCGGCGTATCTCGGAGGGCAAGACGCTATTGGTAGTGGAGCACGATATGAGCGTAGTCTTCAATCTTGCTGACCGCATATCGGTTCTGGTTTACGGCCAGATCATCGCCACCGGAACGCCGGACGAAATTCGCGCCAATACTGATGTCCAAGCAGCCTATCTAGGGACGGGGGCATCGTGATGCTCAAAGTTTCCAGCCTGCATGCCTACTACGGTAAGAGTCACATTATCCAAGGCATCGATTTCAACGTCGGCGAAGGTGAGATCGTCAGCCTCTTGGGCCGTAACGGAGTGGGGCGCTCGACCACGCTAAAAGCGATCACGGGAGAAGTCGAGCCACGAGGCTCTATCATCTTCCGTGACAGGCAGATCGCGGGGCGCAAGATGCACCAGATCGCCCGCGCCGGTATCGGCTACGTGCCTGAAAATCGCAACATTTTCCCGACGCTAACCGTGCGCCAAAACCTGATCCTTGGCATCAAGCAGATGGGCAAGAAAGGGCGCTGGAGCATCGATGACATGTTCGAGGCATTCCCTAATCTCGGCCAGCGCGCCGACGTCCTCGGCAGCGTCATCTCAGGCGGCGAACAGCAGATGTTGACCATGTGCCGCACCCTGATGGGCGACCCCGACCTAATCATGATCGACGAGCCCACTGAGGGCCTAGCGCCCAAGCTCGTGGAACAGGTAAGCCAGCTGCTGGCCGAGATCGCCTCGCGTGGCGTCGCCATTCTGCTGGTCGAACAAAAACTCGCCATCGCGCTGCAGATATCCCAGCGCATACTGGTGATGGGCCACGGCAAAATCGTCTTCGAAGGCACCACCGGGGCGTTCAATGCCAACGAGGACGTGCGCAAGGAGTGGCTGGAGGTTTAGTCGATCGGCCGCAAGTCGGCGCGACGGGTGAGACAACACCGCGGCGACCAGGTCATGGCGCGCGCGATGGTGAGCCAGGAGACCGTGGCGGAGCGCTAGATAGCACGGCGCTTTTGGAGCATCGGCCCAAGGCCGAGTAGCGCATACAAACACCCAGCCACATAGCCTTGATTTCGGACTTTCCACCACGGCGGAAGGCCGCTTGCTGAGTGAATAAAATAAGTGCTGTAGCGTGTAACAGAACTGAGAAAACAAGTAGCGGTAGCGGCATGTTTTTCGCCATAACCCAGATGCGATTGCGTGTACCATGATAGATTGAGAACGCGCTGCGCTGACCGTTGGAAGCGGAGCCGATATGGCGCACGCCCGCATCGGTAATTTGAGCACAGTAATGGCCGCGCAGACGCAAATGAAAAGCGCGATCGATATCTTCACAACGACAGAAGAAGGAACTATCAAATCCACCCGCGGAAAAGAAGATCTCGCGCCTATAGGCTGCAGCCGCAGCACAGGGCGAGAATGTTTGCGCCACCTTGGGTGAGGTATGAGTAGTGATTCGCTGTCTTGCTTCGCAAACAGCCCAGCTGAATTTCTCAGTCGAGTTATCTCAACTTCAAAATATTCGCTCGGAAAATGTTAGATTTGACGCGGTAATTCATCACTGTCGCCAATTACAAGTCGTTATGCGCCCAACGAACTGAAGTTAAAACTCGCCTTCTGGCTGAAACTCCGAAATCAACTTTTGAGCAAAACCCCCAAACTCGTCTTCGCTCTCACCCGGAAGGAGGACCTGTCGCGCTGTTAGCCCATACCACACAACATTATTGCTAACGACTTCCTTGCCGCTCTCCATCTTGGGCCCTGTGCTCTTTGATGTATTTCGGAAATTAGCCGAGATCTAGCGGTTGGAGGCCATAACAGCCCTCACAACGATGGATTGTGAAACCATAAATATCGAGAGGTGACAGAGCAGATAAGCAGTCAGTTTGGGAAACCATGACTGCGAGCTGGTATCAGGCTTCTAGGCAAATGCCCGCCAGCAGAAATAGTCCTAGCCGCACGCCCCCTCGTATTCCGGCACCGCATCCGCCAATGCCGAGCGTACCGTGCCATCGTCATACTGTGCTGCAATTTCTATCAACGCGTCGATGGTCACGGCTAAAGTTCCGATATCCGCCGCACGCGGGCTCGCCAAGCGGATGCCCTCGTGCGTGGTCTCTACCAGGTGCTCACCACCGTGAAAGAGTTCCTCGTGCAACTTCTCGCCGGGGCGCGGGCCGGTGATCTCGATGGCGATATCCGTGTCTGGATGCAGCCCTGCGAGGCGAATCATCTGGCGGGCGAGATCGAGGATGCGCACCGATTGGCCCATATCTAGCACATATATACCCCCGAATTGCCCGCCATTGTCGAGACCCATAGCAGAGGCGTGCAGCACCAGTTCCACCGCCTCCTGGGTGGTCATGAAATAGCGCGTCATCTCCGGGTCGGTCACGGTTAGCGGGCCGCCGGCTTCCAGCTGGCGCTGAAACAGCGGCACTACCGAGCCGGTCGAGCCCAACACGTTGCCAAAGCGCACGGTCATGAAGCGCGTACCCTCGCCGGTATCACGGTCTAGCGCCTGGCAATAGGCTTCGGCCAGGCGCTTGGTCGCACCCATCACGTTTGTCGGATTGACCGCCTTGTCTGTGGAAATCTGCACCATGGCCCGTGCACCGTGCTCACGTGCGAGGTCGGCGACATTGCGCGTGCCGAGTATGTTAGTCAACACCGCCTCACAGGCATGGGCCTCGGCGATCGGCACATGCTTAATGGCGGCAGCGTGGAAGACCAATTCGGGCTGTAGGCGAGCAAACAGCGCCGCCAGGGCCACGCGGTCGCGCACGTTGACGAGGACCGATTCGTAGGTCAGCGCCGGCCAGCCTTCGACAAGCTCTCTATCGATGCCGTAGAGGACGTACTCGCTAGCATCGAGCACAGTGAGCGAGGCTGGTGCGAGCGTCGCGATCTGGCGCACCAACTCACCGCCGATGGTGCCGCCGCCGCCCGTCACCAACACCCGCTGGTTGGCCACAAGCGCCTTCATGGCGCTGCGGTCTAGGCGCGTCTGCACCCGCCCAAGCAGATCCTCGACGGCAATAGGCCTGACCGTCCGGCGCTTGCCGTTTGTGCTCTCCGCCTCATCGTCGAACTCGCTCATTGGTCGCACCCGCGCGAGCGTCATGCCGAGAGTATCGGCGCGCTCCAGCAGCTCGCCGACGCGCGCGCCGTCGAGCCGCTCCCCGGCCAACAACACGCGCTGCGGCCCCTGCCCGCGCCGCCGCAGGCCTTTCACGGTCTGCTCGAACTCGGCCACCCGGCCAAGTACCGGCGTGCCGTGGATGTGGCGGTCGCGGCGCTCGGGCACATCGTCTAGCATGCCGACCACGCGGTAGCGCTCGCCCGGCCGGCGCATGGCACGCAGAAAAGCCTCGGCGCGGTCCCCCGCGCCGACCAGCAGCACCGGCACGCGCGCATCGTAGCCCGGCTTGGCGAGCCCCACCAGATCGCCGTCCTTGGCCAGGCGGTAGAGAAAACGCGGCCCACCCAGCATGGCCACTAACAGCAGCCAGTTGATGACCAGGGTCGAGCGCGGCATCAACTCCAGGCGGGTCAACAGAAACATGGCGAAAAGAAAGACCAGAACCACCACGGTCACAGACTTGGTAATGGCGATGAGGTCGTCAATGGACGCGTAGCGCCATACGCCGCGATAGAGCCCCATAGCGGCAAAGGTCACCATGGCAATGGCGGCAAATAGCGCTGTCGCCTCCAACAGGAAGCCTTGCGTCTGCCGCCATAAGGCCTCACCCATGCGCAAATAAAGGGCCAGCACAAGCGACAGCGGCGCCATGACCGTGTCATGTGCGAGCGCCAGCCAGGCGCGGCTGCCCTTAATGCCGAGTAGTATCACGCCGCCGGCCCTTCATCAGCAATCTGGGCCAAATAGGTGCCGTAGCGGGTGCCCGCCAAGTCCTCCGCCACTGCCACCGCGTCGCAGATGTCGGCCTGCACGAAAGCATAGGCCCGACCGTCCTCAACAGCCGCCACCGAACGCGGGTTCGTGGCATAGGTCAGGGCATCGACATTGACCACACGGTGACCCGTCGTCTCACCGATCAGGTGAAGGACGAGTGCCGAGCCTATAAAGCCGCTGTCGCCGATTACCAGAACCTTCATCAGACGGGCTTTAGCTTATAGAGAAATGGGCTGTCAAAGGTAGCCAGCGGCGGCGTCAAGTCCTTCTCCGACAGCATCGCTTCGCCCGCCGCCACCGGCCAGGCAATGCCGAGAGCGGGATCGTCCCAGCAAATCTGCGCATCGTAGTGAGTGTGGGGATCGATGAAGCCCGGCGCCCCCATGCAATCAGCAGCATCGATGCCGCTATCCGCGCCATCCGCGATGCGGCCGATCTCGGCGATCCTGCCGTCCTGCACCGCAACATCGCCACGGAAGGCAGGTGCCCCGCTACCGTCGATCAGCGTGCCGTTCCTGATCAGCGACTCGTAGGCCATGAGATCCTCGGATGCAGCGGGAAAATGGTGGGCCCGGCAGGACTCGAACCTGCGACAACACCGTTATGAGCGGCGCGTTCTAACCAACTGAACTACAGGCCCTTGAGCGAGTAAAATTCAGGTATCGGGGATCAGCGCACGGAAGGCAAGGGTCACGATCATTGTGTCTGGTGCAGGAGGCTGAAGAATCGCTCCAACGGCTCGGGCGCAGCGAGGGGACCCCCTTCGAGAGTTTCCCGCAGCCCTTGGCGAAAACTATCGCTGCGGCAATACCGCTCTAGGTATCGAGGAAACTTCTCAACTTGCGACTGCGACTCGGATGCTTGAGCTTGCGCAGCGCCTTGGCCTCGATCTGGCGGATGCGCTCGCGAGTGACCGAGAACTGCTGGCCAACCTCTTCTAGGGTGTGGTCAGTGTTCATACCGATGCCGAAGCGCATGCGCAGCACACGCTCCTCGCGCGGCGTCAGGCTGGCGAGCACCCGCGTAGTGGTCTCGCGCAAGTTCGACTGGATCGCCGCATCGAGCGGGATGATGGCATTCTTATCCTCAATGAAGTCGCCGAAATGACTGTCCTCTTCGTCGCCGATAGGCATTTCAAGGCTGATCGGCTCCTTCGCGATCTTGAGCACCTTACGCACTTTCTCCAGTGGCATCGCCAGTTTCTCGGCCAGTTCCTCAGGCGTCGGCTCCCGGCCAATCTCGTGCAGCATCTGGCGTGACGTGCGCACCAGCTTGTTGATGGTCTCTATCATGTGCACTGGAATGCGAATCGTACGCGCCTGGTCGGCGATCGACCGCGTGATGGCTTGGCGGATCCACCAAGTGGCATAGGTCGAGAACTTGTAGCCGCGACGGTATTCGAACTTATCTACCGCCTTCATCAGGCCGATATTGCCTTCCTGGATCAGGTCGAGGAATTGCAGGCCACGATTGGTGTATTTCTTGGCGATCGAGATCACCAGGCGTAGATTGGCCTCGATCATCTCCTTCTTGGCCTGGTTAGCTTCGCGCTCGCCCTTTTGCACTGTGGCGACGACCTGCTTATAGGATGCAACGTCGAGACCAACCGCCTCACCCAGCATGCGAATGTCACCGCGCAGTTCCTCCACCATGTCGGCGTGCTTCTTGGCAAATGCCTTCCAGCCCTTGTCCGGGAGCTTGGCGCAGCGCTCCAGCCAGTCCTCCTCGAACTCATTGCCGATATGCTGCTCGAGGAAGGATTCGCGGCTGACCTTGCAGCGCATGGCGGCACGCAACAGGCGGCCCTCTAAACCGGTCAGGCGGCGGCTGCGACCATAAAGCTCATCGATTAGCTCCTCGACGCGGAAATTGTTGAGGTGCACTTCCTCGCAGTCCAGGCGGATATCCGCCTGAATCTTCCCCTGGCGCCTGATCGTCGTCGGCTTCAGACTGTCGCCTTTGGCTGCAGCCTGCATGCGCTGATCATGAATCCGCGCAAGCTTGGCATAGGACTTGGTGATGGCCTTGAAGGTGTCCATGACGATCGGCTTTAGCAACTCTTCCATCGCCGACAGCGACAGCGTCACTTCATCACTGTCGCTGTCGTTGTCGTTGTTGCTCGTGCTGTTGCCTGCACCTTCGGCAGCTTCGCCATCCTTGCCGTTGAACTCGGCATCCCCGCCGTTCGCAGCGTTTGCCTCGTCGGGAGTGGTCTCGGCGACTGCGCTCTCGATCGCGCCGTTGCCATTGACCGCGCCTTCGGTCCCGACGCTATCGGGATTGACCTCAGGTCCGCCATTGATAGCCACATAAGTCGCTTCAAGGTCGATGACCTCGCGCAGCAACATGTGCTCCTCCTTGATGGCGCCGTACCAGCGCTTGATCGCGGCCAGCGTCAGCGGGCTCTCCCACATTGCGCCGATCATTACCTCGCGGCCGGCCACGATGCGCTTGGCGATGGCAATCTCTCCCTCACGGGAGAGCAGCTCGACAGAGCCCATCTCACGCAGATACATGCGCACGGGATCGTCGGTGCGGCCAAGATCAGCCTCACCAGCATTGGCAGTCGTGGTAGCGGTGGTGGTGGTAGCGACCTCGGTGCGCTTTTCCTGCGACTCCTCGGTTTCTTCATCTTCGACAAGGTTGATGCCCAACTCGGAAATCATCGCCATAGTATCTTCGATCTGCTCGGAGGATACTTTTTCTGGTGGCAAAACGGTGTTCAACTCGTCGTAGGTGATATGACCGCGCTCGCGGCCCTTGGCGATCAGGCCCTTCACCGCCGCGCCAACCGTGTCGAGCAGAGGGCTGTCGCTAGTCTCTTCGCGCGTTTCCGCCTCTTCCGTGGCCGCTACCGTCTGTTTGGACATGCGCGTTCTATCCCCGAAAAAATCACAGACCAGCTGACACGCAGCGGAACACCGCCCCATCCGGAACGGCGCCCCCAATTTGCGGTCAACTCATACCGTATCTACGTGGGGCTTGTTAGCGCCGAAGCAAGGCCCCCCGCGCCCGCCACATCCCGGGCCACTGCATCCCGTTGATGCCGCAAAGCAAGTATTTGAGCAAGAACTTCCTCGCTAGGGTTCTCGCCAAGCGCCACCGACGCCGCTTTGATCTCCGCATCGAGGACGGCACGGCGGTGCAACGCCGCCACATGGCGCCAGCCCGCGAGCGCCTCGTTTTCCTCCGCCTCGGCCCGCACGAAGCCTTCGGCCAGCCCTGAGCCCCAGCCCGTCGGCGCCATCAGCGCGGAAGCCTCCTGAGCCAAGCCGGCGGCGGCGACACGTGCCTGCAAGCTATTGCGGGCATGCGCTTCTGCTTCCGCTTCCGCTTCCGCTTCCGCTTCCGCTTCCGCTTCCGCGGCGATATTGCCCAGCGCATGGCGTAAACGCTCAAACGCGGGGGTGATAAAGCTCATAGCCGCTAGGTCCTCGACCGTGTCCGCCAGCAGTCCCGGGTGGTTGAGCAACGTGGCAAGCAGCAGACGCTCACGGCGCTCGGCCTCGGCAGTGTCACCCCGTGCCGCAGCCGTCACGGCCACCGCGCGACCTCGCTGTTCAGCCTCGTAAGGACTGATGTCCATGTCAGGCTGCGCTGATTCGCGGGCGCGACGGCTTCCCATGCGTCTACGTCTGGTAGCACGCTGCGGGGTGTCGAAATCCTTGTCGAAGCGGCGACGGAACTCCTTGCTATACTGGGCACGCACGTTGCCGTCGCGAATCGTCGCCACCACTTGGTCGAGATAGTGGCGCAGACCGGCACGGCGCTCCGGCGTGTCGAAGCCGCCGCCAGCCAACTTTTGCCGCCAGAGCACGTCCACCAAAGGCTGCGCCGCCTCGAGGCGGGCGCTCAGTGCGGCGGCACCATGGGCGGCGAGCAGACTGTCCGGGTCTTCGCCTTCGGGCAGAAAGACAAATCGCAACGAGCGACCGGGGCTGAGCAACGGCAGGGCGCGCTTGGCAGCGCGCGCAGCGGCGCGGCGACCGGCCGTGTCACCGTCGAGGCAGAGCACGGGCTCTGCGGCCAAGCGCCAGAGCGCGGCCATCTGCTCCTCGCCCAAGGCCGTGCCAAGCGGAGCTACAGCATTGTCAAAGCCGGCGCGGGTTAGGGCGATTACGTCCATGTACCCCTCGGCCACAATAACCGAGCCCGAATCGCGTGCGGGCTTGCGTGCGGCAGCGAGATTGTAAAGCGCACGGCGTTTCTGGAAGACCGGCGTTTCCGGCGAGTTGAGATATTTAGGCTGTCCGTCGCCGAGCACGCGACCGCCGAAGCCGATCACCCTGCCCTGGCGGTTACCGATAGGAAAGATAATGCGGCCGCGGAAGAAATCGAAGCAGGTCCCGTCATCGGCACGGCGCGCCAGCCCCGCCTCCACCGCCAGATCCTCGTCCACGCCCGATGCCGCAAGATGCGGCAACAGCGCCTGGCGGCGGTCCGGCGCCCAGCCGATGCCGAAGTCGGCGATAGTGTTGCCATCGAGCCCGCGCGCTTCGAGATAGTCCCGAGCCGAGCCGGCATCGTCGCGTAACAGGGCCTGTGCAAACCAGGCGTTGGCGGCTGCAAGGGCTTCCATCATGGTAGCCTGGCGCGTGGCCTGAACGCGCGCCTCCGGCGTCGTCTCCGGCACACTCAGCCCCGCCTCGTCAGCAAGCCGCTCGACGGCCTCGGGAAAGTTAAGGCCGTCATGCTGCATGACAAAGCCGATGACATCGCCATGGGCGCCGCAACCGAAGCAGTGGAAAAAGGCCTTATCGTCGTTGACCGTGAAGGACGGCGTCTTCTCCTTGTGGAAAGGACAGAGCCCTGCATGCTCATGTCCGCGCCGGGCCAGGCGCACGCTACGCCCCACCACATCGCTGACCGGCACGCGCGCGCGAATGTCGTCAAGAAACTGCGGCGGCAAGCTCATCCGCCGCCCACCAGGCTCTCCTTCACCAGCGCCGATACCTTGGCAAAGTCCATGCGCCCGGCATAGGACGTCTTCAGAGCCGCCATGACCCGTCCCATGTCCTTGACCGAGTCGGCACCGAGTTCGGCAAGCGTGGTCTGCACCACAGCCGCCGTCTCGTCTGCGTCGAGCGCCTTCGGCATATAACCCTCGATGACCAAGATCTCCTCAGCCTCCTGGCGTGCCAGCTCATCTCGCCCCGCCTGCTCGTAGAGCGCAATCGAATCGCACCGCTGTCGGACCATCTTGTCCAGCATCTCGAGAATGCGTCTGTCGTCGATTCCGTCCTCATTGCCGTCGCCGCGCGCCGCAATATCGCGATCCTTCAAAGTAGCCATGATCAGTCGCAGCGTCGCCACGCGGCAGCGCTCCTTGGCCTTCATCGCCACCTTCAGGTCATCTGCGAAACGGCTTCTCAGTTCCATCATCGAAACCCCGTGATGTCTGGCCGCACCAAGGAGGCGCGGCATGTCCCTGCCGCCTCCCATGACAGAACTAGGAAGGGTGAGACATCCCGTCGTCGGAGTCCATTCACAAATACCAGAATTTTTAACATGTTGATTCTTAGCGATTTTACTCCTACCAAAGCATGCTTGACGACGCCGCGGCCGGTGCGTATTTTCCGCCAGTTTCGGCTGCAGAATAAGCGAATCACACATTGATGCTAGAGACTAACACCACTGCCCGCCGCGTCGCCCTACCGACCGCGGTTCTTGTGCTTGGCGACGGACGCGTGGTCAGCGGTCGGGGCCTCGGCGCCAGTGCCAGCGCCGTGGGTGAAATCTGCTTTAATACCTCGATGACCGGTTATCAGGAGATTATCAGCGATCCCTCCTATGCCGGCCAACTCATCACCTTCACCTTTCCCCATATCGGCAATGTCGGCAGCAACGACGAGGACCGGGAAACCATCGCGCTAGCCGCCCGCGGCTGTATCCTGCGCTGCGATATCACGGAGCCATCGAATTGGCGCGCCAGCCGCCATCTCGATGCCTGGCTGGTCAGCCATGGCCTGCCCGGGATTGCCGGCGTGGATACGCGCGCATTGACCCGAATCGTGCGCAAAAACGGCGCGCCCAACGGCGTTATTTCTCACAATCCGGACGGCAAGTTCGATCTCAAGGCGCTGCGCCAACGTGCGGCCGCCTGGCCGAGCCTCGAAGGCATGGATTTAGCGCGCAAGGTGAGCTGCAGCCAAAGCTACACCTGGGACCAAACCGCTTGGTCGCTCGAAGGCAGCTTCGGCCTTTTTGAAGGCTGCGGCCCGCACGTCGTCGCAATCGACTTTGGCGCCAAACACAATATCCTGCGCTGCCTGGCCAGCGCCGGCTGCCGCGTGACGGTGGTGCCGGCAACGACGAGCGCCGAGGACGTTCTCGGCCACAAGCCGGACGGTATTTTTTTGTCTAATGGGCCGGGCGATCCTGCCGCCACCGGCAGCTACGCTGTGCCAGTGATCCGTGCCCTCTTGGAAACCGCCATTCCCATGTTCGGCATTTGCCTCGGCCACCAGATGTTGGCGCTGGCGCTCGGCGGACGCACTCGCAAGATGCAACAGGGCCATCGTGGTGCAAATCACCCGGTCAAGGACCTAGCCACCGGCAAAGTCGAGATCACCAGCCAAAACCATGGCTTCGTGGTCGAGGCGGAAAGCCTGCCGGAAGGTGTGGAACAGACCCATATTTCGCTGTTCGACGGCACGCTAGAGGGCTTGCGCCTGACAGACAAACCGGTGTTCGGCGTGCAGCACCACCCCGAAGCGTCACCCGGGCCACGCGACAGTCACTACCTATTCGACCGCTTTGTGGCGACGATCACAGGGTCCTGAGCGTTGCACCCCGAGACGTAACTTGCGTCACAGCGTCTTGGCCGTTTAAGGGTACAGTATCAGCAGCATCAAATTTCGTCATGAATAGCCGGCGCGGCCTTGTCGTCCAGCCCTTCGATCGCTGTGAACGGCCCAAGCTCGGCAACAGTTCTACTGCTCAAGCGAAGACGCAGCGCCGACCCGAACACCAGCGCGCAGCGATCGACCACCAACGATCCCGGCGCCGTACGGTCCGCGTCGTCGGCAATGCCTTCGACCAGCAAAAATTCCAGTGCTGCCTAGT
>Ga0187833_10004779_pt1 | contig 13086 bp, 10 predicted proteins | sample ETNtaG_37_FD_167968 | JGI IMG/M metagenome (GOLD analysis project Ga0187833, IMG submission 167968) | Marine microbial and viral communities from oxygen minimum zone, Eastern Pacific Ocean - ETNP2014_SV_400_PacBio MetaG (Illumina Assembly) | ecosystem: Environmental > Aquatic > Marine > Hypoxic... | reverse complement strand
ATATGAATCTTAGTTATGCAGACAAAAAGAAAGTAATGATACATCTGGACTTGTACGGCAGGCCACATGAGAAGTGCATTACTTTTACCGGAGAAAAAGGGGCTTTGAAATGGAGTGTCGATCCAAATCAAGTTAAACTATATCTTACGGAATATGGTAAATGGCAAATCGAGGAATTTACCTGTGAAAGAAATGATATGTTTCTTGAAGAAGCTAAAGATTTTTTACAGATGCTCTCTGGAGTAAAGAATAATTGGTGTACTATTCAGGACGGTCTGAATGTGCTAAAGGTTATTGAAGCAGCAAGAGTCAGTCATGCTGAAAAGAAAACTGTAGAGGTGGTATGTGAATAAAAAAAGAAAAATATGTGTGGTATTGCCGGTATTTACAATTTAAATAATAAGCCTGTTTCTCGTAAATCTGTAGAGCTTATGATTTCAACGTTGGAACATCGAGGGCCGAATGATGCAGGTATTTATGAGGACGGATGCATTGTTCTTGGGCATCGCCGCTTAAGTATTCTTGATTTAAGTTCAAAAGGCCATCAACCCATGTCGAATACCAATGAGACACATTGGATTGTACATAATGGTGAAGTTTATAACTATATAGAGTTGAAAAAGGAATTGCCGGAGCAAAGATATGAAAGCCAGACAGATACGGAAGTTATTTTAAAGGCATACTCAGAATGGGGAGAAAATTGTGTTGGCAGATTTAACGGTATTTTTGCCTTTGCATTGTGGGACAGACTTAAGCATAAACTGTTTTGCGTACGGGACCATGTAGGTGTAAAACCATTTTATTATGCTATGCAAGATGGGAATTTCTATTTTGCTTCAGAAATTAAGGCACTGTTTGCTGCTGGTGTAAGAGCTAAGCCCAATAACAAGATTATCTATAATTATCTGGTTCACGGTGTTTATGAACACTCGGAAGAGACCTTTTTTGAAGGAATTAACCAACTGATGCCCGGATGCTCTTTAACCGTTGAGAATAATGAAATCAAAATAAAACGATACTGGTATCTTCCTGATAGTTGTACCTCTCTTACTCATTTAAATGATCAAGAAGTCCAGGAACAGTTTCTGGAGTTGTTGTATGACGCCATAAAAATTCAATTAAGAAGCGATGTCCCAATCGGTTGTCACCTTAGCGGTGGTATTGATTCTTCAGTTCTTGTAGCAGTCATGAGTAAATTATTAGGAGGTGCTCAACAATTTTCTTTATCGTCTTACTGTTATAAAGAAAAATATGATGAAAAACCATTTATCGATATGGTTGCTGGTTGTTTTGATAGTAATTCTCAAATTACTTATCTACGGCCTGATGATGCTATGGAATTGATAGATTGGGTTTTATGGCATGAAGAGCAACCATTTCCAGGTATCATTACCCTTGCCAAATATAAACTTGCAGCAAATAAAGAAAATCAGAATGCCATTGTTTTTTTTGAGGGCCATGGTGGAGATGAAATTGCAGCCGGGTATGAATATTATTTTGGTAGTTTTGTACTGGACACTATCTTGCAATCTAACACTAAGATGGCATTGGAAGAAATAAAATGCTATGCAGAACTTCATAATAATGCTGACAGCCAACATATGCTCTCTTTTCTGGTGAACAGTCTAGGGTCATGTTTAAAAGGAGGGACCTCCGCTGATGGGAGTTCGTTTTTAAAGCCGCACTGTCTGGATCAAACATTTTTGAAACAATTTCAAATGTGCAGGCCGGAATTTGAGAAACCTTTTGATTCTCATCTTAGCAATATGCAATATCGCGATCTTTGCCATACAAAGTTGCCCCGTGTTTTGCGGAATTGTGACAGGGCGTCTATGGCGAGCGGTCGTGAAATGCGAGTTCCTTTATTAGATAAAAGATTAGTGGAATTCGCTTTTTCTCTTCCTTTAAAACAGAGGATCAGGCAGGGACATCAAAGATATTTTTTGCGTAACGCATTTCGTAGTATTCTTCCTGAAGCAATTTCAAATCGTCCGAAGGCGGCAGTTGTGGATCCCCAAAGAGAATGGTTAAGGTCTGATTTGCAGCCCTGGGTTTATAAAATTCTTACATCGAAGTCTTTTAATGAGCGTGGTTATTTTGACCAGAAGGCTGTATTAAAAGAATATGATCTGTACTGTAAAAACAAAAAAAACGGGAATTCATTTTACATTTGGCAATGGGTAAACCTGGAACTGTGGTTGCGAAAATTCTTTAATTGAATAAGCTGGCATTAATAATTATCAATTAATTAAGGGATAAAAGTAGAAAATTGAAATCGGAGACATTAGCTTTAATTCCGGCACGCAAGGGATCTACGCGGGTTCAGAATAAAAATATTCGGTTATTGGGTGGCATTCCATTATTGGCATATACGGTTCGGGCGGCTCTGGAGAGTATTGCAAACCGGGTTATTGTTTCAACAAATGATACGGAGATCGCCAATGTTGCTAAATCCTACGGTGCTGAAGTACCATTTTTAAGACCAGACCATCTGTCTACTCCTCACGCTACCAGTGTTTCGGCAATACATCACGCTTTAGAATGGCTGAAAAGAGATGAAGGATATGTCCCCGAGATCGTGGCCTTTTTACCTCCCACGAATCCTTTTAGACCTGCTCAATCAATTACAGATTGTATTATAAAATCACAGACAAACAGAGTTCAATCGGTGGTTACAATAGAAGAGGTTGTCCATCATCCTTTTTTACTTATGAAGGAGGGGCCTAATGGATTATTGCATGATCTTGGTCTAAATAAAGAAAACATCCATAGAACACAAGACCGGCCTGTATTCTGGTATCCTTCGCCGGCCTGTTATGTAAGTAACAATTCCTTCTTTGCTTCTGATTTGTGCCACGAGACCGGATATTGCTATAATCATAAGGAATGTTTAGGAGTTAAAATCAACCATTTGGAAGCTTTTGATATTGATACAGAACAAGACTTTGAAATGGCTGAACTCTATGTTGAGCATCATTTCCAGGAATATCGCCTTAATTTAAAGTAATTTTCTACCAAGACCGTATAATTAATTCTCAATGATTGTATTTTGTTGTACAAAACATAATTGGGTTAATAATGAGAGAAGTGATGAAAGAAACTAATACTCTAGTAGATCATACTACCAATTATGTCAAGTCTCATAAGCGCGAAGTTAAATGGCAAAACTATCGCAGTGTAACTTACTGGGAATACCGAAAAAAATGGGAGCAGTATCCTAAAAGGCACTATGTCGATCAACTCCCCATACACCTGGATATCGAAACGACAACGTATTGTAATCTAAAGTGTCCCATGTGTCCTAGGACAGTGCAGGTTGATCATAATCAGTTTGAACGAGAGTATATGCCATTTGAGTTTTTTAAGAATCTCATCGATCAGGCAGCTGGAGGAGGTATTTGCTCGGTAAAATTGAACTATCTCGGAGAGCCTTTAGTGCATAAAGATGTTGTAGAGCATATCCGTTATGCAAAAGAAAAGGGAATGATTGATGTGATAATTAATACCAATGCTGTTCTTTTAACAGAATCAATGTCAAAAGCTATCTTGGAGGCGGGAATAGATGGTATATTCTTTTCGTTTGATTCACCATACAAGGAAGCTTACGAAAATGTTCGTATCGGAGCTAATTATGAACGCGTTATTAATAACATAAAGGACTTCGTTGGATTACGTGATGAAATGGGATTTCACCATGTACAATCCAGGGTTTCCATGGTTAAGATGAAGGATAACCTTAGAGCGTGTGAAGATTTTGTGGCCATGTGGGAGCCTTATGTCGATATGGTAGGATTTATAACGTATTATGAGCATTTGGAGGCAGAAGATGAAAGTAATAGTGCTTTTCAATATTGGGGTCGGGATAAACCTATTGAGAATTTCTGCTGTCCGCAGCCCTTTCAACGTATGTTTGTTATGGTAGATGGTACAGTGACAGCCTGTTGTGTGGATTCAAGTCGAGGAAAGCTGTACCCGCTTGGCAATGCTAAAACACAGTCGTTAAAAGAGATTTGGAATAGTGAGGCTTATCGTCGTTTACGTCAGGTACATGCCGAGGGTAATTATTGCGATATAGACATGTGTTCCAGATGTCCCTTTCCTTATTTACCTGACCATTAATTAACCCCTTAAAATAAATAGTGAAAATTGCTTATAGGTATGCACAAGACACTCCAATCTGTCAACCAAAACAGATTAGCAAAAAACTATATAGGTACTATTTAGTCATTTGTATTACAAACTATAGTAAAGGGATATTACATTGAATAAAGCAAAGGTATTATTGATTTATCCCAATCAGGATACCGTTCCTCGAGTCCCGACGGCGCTTGCAATCTTATCGGCAAAATTAATTGAAAAAGGTCATGATGTAAAAGTCTTTGATTTAAGTTTTCTCGGTGATAAATTTATTACTGATTTCGATTATCTTGAGGACAAGGGACTCGCTAAAAAATCCAGCTTTAGCGAAGCTATGGGTTCGATGGATAACCGACCATTAGATATTATCTTTAAAGAGCAGATACGTGGTTTCCCCCCTGATCTCGTAGGCATAACATTGCTACAGCGGAATTATGCAAATACCCTCAAGTGTATTAAACTTGTTAGAGATGAGCTGGGTGATGTTCCCATTGCAGCTGGTGGTATTATGCCTACCATTGCTCCTGATATTGTTATTAATACTGAAGGTATTGACATGATTAATATTGGCGAAGGAGAGGAGTCCATTGTAGAGTTGGCTGAAGCATCTGTAAATGGAAGAGCTTTTTCAGAGATTCAAAACGTCTGGTTGAAAACAGATAATGGAATCAAAAAAAATCCACTGAGACCTTTAATTAATATGGATGATTCTCCAGCTTACAATTGGGAATTGTTTGATGAACGCCACCTAATTAGGCCATACGAAGGTAAAATATACAGATTTGGTTCTTTTGAATTTGGAAGAGGATGTACTAAGAAGTGTACATTTTGTGCTGCTCCATATTTAAAAAAAGCCGCAGATGGACTAGGTAAATATCTTCGATATAAATCTATCGAACAATTAGTCAGGGAAATGAGAGAAAAAGTAGATCAGTATAACCTTGAGCTTATTCAGTTTTGCGATGCGGACTTTATGCAGGGATTAAGGGTTGATACTTTGAGAGAATTTATGACCCTCTATAAGCAAGAAATAGGGCTCCCTTTTCTCTTTCAAAACGGACCGGAGACTCTTAACGAAGATAGAATTAAAATTTTAGCTGATGCGGGATGTGTGACTATTACTATTGGTGTGGAAAGTGGGAGTGATAGAATAAGACGACACGTGATAAAAAAGCCTATTTCCAGAGAAAGAATTCTGCGTGGTTTCGATTTATTACGAAAATATAAGATCCGAAGTGGAGCGAATTATATAATTGGCGTTCCTGATGAGACCGAAGAGGATGTTTGGGAAACCATTCACCTTAATCGTGAAATAGATCCAGCATCAATAGCTGCGAATTATTTTGTCCCTTTTATTGGAACAGAACTATACGATGTTTGCCAGCAAAGAGGATATATTGACAGTTTTGATTCTGATTGGAACATGTATAAAGATAATTCACTGGATATGCCGCAACTATCTGAAAAGAGAATTAATGAGTTGGTAAATATTCTTATTGAAGATTTTAGTGAAACTCACATACCCTATGAATATCAGACCCCGGAACAGGTCCTGGAAATGCGGAAAGTAAGCTGATATATATATCTTGCATAGTTTCTGTAAAATACGTTTTCAAGTTCAATGCAATTACATGTACTTCACAGGTTATCGGAGAAATGTAAAACCAATTGTTTTGAAGGTATATGAATATATTAAATAAGGTAATTAGCATGAGGGGCTTTTTATTCAAACAAGATGAGGGAGTTAATTCTTTAATGAATGCGCGCGCAAGAATGGCTTATCCGCGTTGGAGCAGAAAGTCTCAAGAAATAAGTTTAGACACAACAGAGAAAATAATATTGAAGATTATGTCCTTTAAAAAAACAACCTCACTTTTTAATGGATACTTTGATAATAATAATGCAATCTTTGCCATTAAAAAGATATTACATCAGGAGGTTGATATATCGTTGCTATCATTGCTATCTTTAAATTCTAAGGCTCACGAAAAGGAAATAAGTTATCGTTATAACCCTTCTAAAGTATTAGACAGTGTAATATTTGATACTGTTCATTTCGCTCATTTAGATAAAGGGAGAGATCCCTTATTAAGGATTAAGTTGTGGTGTAGTGTTTTATTTAAATTGGAAAAAGAATTACTTAAATTGCTTTGTCGTTTAATAGTTATAAGCAAAAATATAACCTTCGGAAAGGTTGCGAGAAAAAGTTATTTATTTGGTATTGAGAATGCAACAAGTACTCATCGTCCCGGAAGGACTACCGGATTTAATTTCATTATAGATGGAGTGCAGGTTAAAAAGGATGATCTTATTGTTTTTATGGCACGCGGGAATTCCTTGTTGGATGAGATAGATAAGGGAGGATACAATTATATATTTTTTAAAGATCTAAAATGCCCTTTAAAATGGTATATAAAAAAAGTGAATACACTCTTTATTTTTGTTGTAAAATTGTTTTTTGGAAACGTGTCTTTGTCCCCGATAGATCTTTTAATAAAGTCCTATGCGTTAATAACTATCGGATCTTCATTAAAATGGGAATTATTAATGAAAAATTATTATATAAAAAATGTTTTCGATTTTGAGGAGCATAGTTTTTCTCACATTATAAAAACTCTTGTTTTATCTAAGTATGATTGCCGGAATATACGTTTGCCATATACCCAAGTCGATATCTATAATAGTATATTGACTTACATGTATTATACGTATTTTTTTAGTTCTGGAAAATATTTACCCGGCACCTTTTCGTCGAGTTGGTCAAAAGACACAAAGATCGTAGAGGTAGGTGTTTGGAGAAATGACGATTTGTTTATTGAGGATTCTGAAAATGCGGGAATAAAACTGAGAAATCTCGTTTCGCAAGTATATGGGCGTAGAAAAATAATTACAATTCTTCCAAATTTATCAATTATACCGGAGATGGATATGGAATTAGTAGAACTTGGAGTGAAAATCCTTGATAATTTCAGAGATTGTATTCTATTCATTAAAATCAAAGGTTTTGCTGATAAATATTATGGCCAATCTCCTATTAAAGAGAAAGTGGAGCCATATATAGATCAAAAACGATTATTTCTCCTTACAGAAGGAAATGGTTTGTACTCAACTCCCCAATATATGTTTAAATATTCTACATTGAATTTAGCTAATTGCGGTTCTGTTATTGTCGAAAGTTTATTGGCAAATGTTCCGATTTTTGTTACCAGCAGTTCTTTTATTTTTGACACTCCATTTACAAAAATGCTCAAAAGGCATATTCTCTTTGATGATACTGAGAAATTGTGGGAGGCAATTAAGGATTATCTTGAGACAGGAGATAAATCAATTTTCAGATTTGAAGATTATTATGAATGGTTTGATCAATATAGAGATGGCAAAGCAACAGAACGTATGCGTGACCAATTGATAAATAATGAAAGTTGCCATGAATAGATTTAAAGACATTAGATATATAATACCACTGGTAAACAGGTATCCTATTCTGACATTATTGAGTATTCTATTAATAAGCTTTTGTGCTTTCTTTGAAGGTATTGGTATAAGATCCTTTATTTCCCTGATAGAACCTATTTAGGATTACTCATTTGGGGAATTTGGAGCACGTGGCGGAGTATTAACGAAAATATCAAAAGTATTGAATGTGTTTGGTTTACCCAATTTTACCAAGTTTTGGAGGATTATAAATGAAGTTGATAAATCCGGAAATTCGTATTGAGACAACTAATATATGCAATGCTCATTGTATTATGTGCCCTCGTGAAAAACTCGATAGGGAAAAGGGAACTATGAGCATAGACCTATTTAAGAAAATTATTGATGAGGTGAAAGATTATGGTGTTGAAAGTGTTTTCCTAGGTGGTTTCGGAGAAGCTTTGTTAGATCCTTATATGGTAGAGAGGATCAGATATGTTAAACAATACGGAATGTATAGTCTTTGTACTTCTAACGCTTCACTTTTTAACAAAAAACTCTCAGAGCAATTAATGACTGCCGGTCTGGATGGAGTTCGGTTCAGTTTTCATGGTATGAGTAAAGATGTTTATGAAAAAGTCCATGTTGGTTTGAAGTTTAGTGAGAGTAAAAAGAATATCATGCATGTAATAAACCTTAAAAAAGATTTGGATTTGCCAAATTTTAAAGTCTATGTTTTTTATTTACTCCTGGATGAAAACAGTCATCAACTAGAGCAATTTAAAAAAGAATGGGAACCTTTAGTAGACGGCATAGAAATTTGGCGTCCTCACAATATGGGAGGTGGCAGGAAATATAGAGATGTAAATGGAGATAAAGAAAGTTGCAATAGGCCTCAAAGGGGCCCCATTCAGGTTTTATGGGACGGAAGAGTAGTTCCTTGTTGTATGGATTATAATGGAGAAATGATTTTAGGTGATTTGAATAAAAATTCTTTAAAAGAGATTTTACATAATGAAAGATTTCAATCTTTACGTGATGCCCATAATTCAGGGGATTTTAAAGCAATTCCCTATTGTGACAATTGCGATCAACTGAACAAAAGGCCAGATGTTATGATCTATTCAAACCGCCACAATCTATCGTCAGCAGAAGCAGTGAAATTGACTAATTCATTTTTCTTTGATTTAAAAGGCAACTAAAATGAAATGTTGAAGTTTGTGTTGAACACACTTTTTTATAACATTAACGTTAAAAGGGCGATTCTTCGCCTAAACGAGAAATATTTTAATCCATAGAATCTTTATCACTATTTTATTAATCAATTTACTAATTTCATAGCGGTAAATTGTACTGCTCCCCGTTAAGCAAGGTTAAAATTTGTTAGCTAATAAAAATTCGTCTACAACAAAACTGGAAATACAAAGGTTTTGGGGGGATACTTGTAAACAGTGGTATAATGCCATTGGTGAAAAACTTGATCGAAATGAACTGGAAAAGCATCTTCAATATATGGAGGAGATGTTTTCTTATAGGAAACATTTGGCGGTTACAGAAATAGAATTAGAAACACAACAAGGGTTGAATGTTTTGGAAATTGGAAGTAGTGGTGGGGCTCATTCCGCTTTATTTCAAAAATATGGAGCAAATGTTATATCCACACGGGCTGTCCGAGAATAGGCTTTCTAGTAAATACCCGAGCCATAAGTCCTTTATTGTCAAAAGAAAATTACATATTAAATGTTGCGGATATGAACCCGACTTCCATCAAGGACTTATGTTCCCAAATGTGTGTCTGAATGTTTCTGGAGAACACCTTATTTTAGTGAAGTAATTTAAGAATCAGGTAATAGAGAAAAGTGGGATATGAGTAGAACAGAAAAAACTCACATATTTCTGTGTGATTTGACCCATGTTGGACAAAAAATAGCCAGTGATAGCTTTTCTATAATTGCTTGATTAAGTAAAACCCACGTTCTGTTACCATTAAAAACTAATGGATTTAGCTATGGAAAACATTCAAAGCAAAATGAACATGTTGCGTTGCCCGGATTGTAAATCTAGTACAATAATGTTGGAATCATCAGAGTGTTTAAAATGTGAAAATTGTAATGAAAAATATTATATTCTCAATGAAAACTCGGCGGATTTGTTAGCTAATAAAAATATGTCTACAACAAAACTGGAAATACAAAGGTTTTGGGGGGATACTTGTAAACAGTGGTATGATGCTTTTGATGAAAAACTTGATCGAAATAAGCTGGAAAAGCATCTTCAATATATGGAGGAGATGTTTTCTTATAGGAAGCATTTGGCGGTTACAGAAATGGAGTTAAAAACACTACAGGGGTTGAATGTTTTGGAGATTGGAAGTGGTGGTGGAGCGCATTCCGCCTTGTTTCAGAAATATGGAGCAAATGTTATTTCCATAGATATAACACTTGAGAGAGTTTTATCAACCTCTAAAAAATTGTCTCTGTTAAGCGGTTCTAAAGGTGTAGCTTTTTTGTCAGATGCAGAGAATCTGCCTTTTAATGATGAATCTTTTGATATAGTTTATTCTAATGGTGTATTGCATCATTCTGAAAATACAGAAAAATGCGTTGAAGAAGTTTATAGGGTGCTAAAACCCAATGCAAAGGCAATTTTGATGCTATATTCCAGGCATTCAGCTCATTACTGGTTAAACCTTTTCGTTAAAGGAGTGATTACAAGGGTGATTTTTCAATATCCGGAATACAAATGGTTAGGACGTATTACTGAGGGAAAGCCTGTTTATGGCGAGACGAGAAATCCTGTTACCAGGGTATACTCAAGAAGACAACTGGTAAATCTTTTCAAAAAATACAAAATAATTTCGTTAAGAAAGTATAATTTTGATTTTAGTCAACTTCCTATAATTGGCAAATACAAGATAAGAACATCCTTGTTAAAATTATTAGGTCATAAACCTCATCCCGGTGGTATTATAGTTTATGGTGTGCCACGTCTTTGCGGTTCCAGGATAGAATTATTTTTAAGCCAATTTATTGGTTATAGCTGGGCAATAGTGGTTAAGAAATGACATTTGATATTTTGAAATTTCCTGATTCACGAAAACCTATATTACATTTAGCTAAGTGCTAGCACCTCAACATAATTATACAAATCTTTCATCTGCTGTTGGGCTTGGTCTTATTGGCTTTAATGAAAAAGATATTGTAGTAGATTATGGATGTATATTTTTTGACTCCTTTGTCTATGCCTCCAGGTTATGCAAAAAAGTTGTTGGTGTTATCCCTTCTTCGGAAAGACGTAACACTCTTCAGAAACGACTTGTGGAGGAGGATGTTAAAAACTGCGATCTTGTGAATGCGAACTATAATGAACAGCATTTTAATGAAGTATTTGATTGTGTAATCATTAATTGTTTTTTAGAACAACTACTATTTGAGATAAAACATGACAAATCGAACTTCTTTGACGGCAAGATAAGGTCCAAAAAGATGGATAACAGCCTGGATGAAACAGGGATTGGTTTTTTGCAGACGGTTTACAAAGGATTAAGACCCGGCGGTAAGATCTATTTGTCGTATGCAAACAAGCTGAGGATCAACATTCTCTTCAAATTAAGTATGCTTGAAGTTATGTCTTTTGTTTTATCATATAATTTAAGAAAATATCTGGGATTCGTTTCTTTTATAAAAAATATATATTTATTGTCTTCTTATTTATTATCTCAAAAAGGCCTAGAAAAATTGTTAAAGTCAAATGGCTTTGTCGATATAGAGAAATACGCAGTTTTTCCTGAACATAAATGTCCATTAAAGATCATACCATTGAGCAGGCTTGATGAATGCAGTTATGAGCCAGTACAACACCTATATGGGGAAGGCAGCTTAAGAAGAATATCTGCTGGGGTTAAGAGAAGAGTAGACAGGATTATTTTCAATAAACTTAAGCTCTTTGGTCTCTCTCCTTCATTTATTATTACAGCCAGAAAAGCCTCATGATATTACTGTCATGCTTTGTGAGCTGATAACTAATAATACCCATAATAATAACATAGCACTGTATAAATGCTACAACGCTAATAAGGTGTTTTATAGGAAAGCGGCATTTAGCCGCTGGGGTAATAAGGTAATCGAGAATGAGAAAAATGGTTATGACTGGTTCTATAAGGATTCAGAGCCTTCAATTAATGTAAGGCTTAATAAGAAGTATTTTTATGAGCTTGATATCCCACAATTTAAAGGCAAAAGGTTTCCATCTGAGAGTATTATTTCAGGGAATGAAGAAACCATAGGGAGAATAATAGATTTTTATAAAGGCCAGTGGTCTACAAAGGATGTTTTTGCCATTCATGGAGACCTGGCTTTGTGTAATTTCATAATAGATAAAAAAAATATTAAATTAGTTGATTGGGAACATTTTCATTATTCTGATAAAGAATTCTTCGGATATGACATCGTAAATATGCTCTTTATATTGATAGGACACGAATCAAGAAGAACATTCAGGTTAAACAAAAGAAATATGGATTTTTTAAAAAAATGTTATATCCAATTAATTGAAGGTGCTGGAAATAATAACAAAATACTTGAAAAACCTTTTCAAAATGCAAAGGATTATCTGTTGAAATTTAAGGATAGATTTCTCACAAATGTATACAAGAAATTTGTTCTTGCTGGTAGCCCGCTTTCAGTTTTGGAATATTTTGATTCAATTGTTACTGATTAGAATAGCAAATAAAATATTAGATAAATACTCCACAAATACTGAAACGAGTAATTATCTGCTTTATCTACTGTTACATCCTGCAAGGACATTAAATGCTGTCCCATTTTATGCTAATGCAATAAAAAAAAGATTTTCTTCAAGTACTAATCCTCCAAATTTTTATCCTCAGTATATTCACACTGTTTATAAAGAAATAAAGGATTCTAATTTCTCCCCTGAAGTCCATTTTATTGAAAGTTGTTTCAAGACATCTCCTGAAAAAACAGAGTCTGACTATCAAGGTCAAAGGTCAATTAATCTTGCTTGTGGTGAATTTAACTATGGTAGGCTTCCTGATTGGAATGTTGAATTTGATGACCCGGAACAGACAATGTCGATGCATAGATGGAATTGGCTGCTGACAGAACTCGCCAATCCAAAAAACCCTGACTCTGCTACTTGGGGGATTGAATTGATAAAGAACTGGATAGCTGAACAAGGTTCTATAAAGTCAAATCTTGCCTGGGATAGTTATACAGTTGGTGAACGTATTTGTAATAGTATAATCTTTTTGTCGTATGTAGGAGCTAAAAGCAAAAACCTGTCTAAGATTATTATGTCTCTAAGAGACATGACATTGTATCTATGCAAAAATCTTGAGTATCTCCCGAATGGTGTTGTATCTAACCACATACTGAATAATGGAAGAGCGCTTTATTATTCAGGTCAGTTTTTCAATAATACTGTTCTTGTCGAGCTTTCTTCGGTTATTATTAAGCATGAAATAACTATGATTGTGGATGATGAGGGTTTCATAAGAGAGGGGTCATCTCATTA
>Ga0187833_10004778_pt1 | contig 13086 bp, 15 predicted proteins | sample ETNtaG_37_FD_167968 | JGI IMG/M metagenome (GOLD analysis project Ga0187833, IMG submission 167968) | Marine microbial and viral communities from oxygen minimum zone, Eastern Pacific Ocean - ETNP2014_SV_400_PacBio MetaG (Illumina Assembly) | ecosystem: Environmental > Aquatic > Marine > Hypoxic... | reverse complement strand
AACAAAGTTGATTTTCCCACGTTGGGCAAACCAACTATTCCACACTTAAAACTCATAAATTTTTACGATTGATTTACTTTGCTTGAAAAAAGATTCAGTTTCTTATCTATAAGTTCTGGAAGGTATTCAACTATATTTTTGGTCAATTTTGTAATACTGTTTTCCTCATCATCTAAGAAGTTATCAAGAACATGGTCAGTAATCATGTCTTTTCTCTCAGGTCTTCCGATTCCTATTCTTACTCGAGAATAATCTTTTCCAATAAATTTATCAATTGATTCTATTCCATTATGACCAGCGCTACTTCCGCCAAATTTAACAGTTACTTTACCAAGATTTATGTCTAAGTCATCATGGAAAACAATAACATCCGCAGAATCAATTTTGAAATATTCTATTAACTCTCTGATACATATTCCTGAATTATTCATGAAAGTTAAAGGTTTAATCGCATAAACTTTTTTGTCTCCTATTGTCCCTGTAGTTAGCAAGCCTTTAAATTTGGGTTTTTGTTTAGCAAGACCAAACTTTTTATTTATGGCATTTATAATTTTAAATCCTATGTTGTGTCGATTGTTCTCATTTTCAGGACTAGGATTACCCAAACCCACTAATAATAGCATCTCTTAATCTTTCTCAATTTACTTTTTAGTTTTATCTTCCTTCTTGCCTTCAGCTACTTTTTTACTTTGATCTTTTGCCTTAATATCTTGATCTTTTTCCTTAGTATCTTGATCTTTTCCTTCTTCAGTCGGTTTTTCAGCACTATCAAGAGTAGCATCTGCAGTAGCCTTGTCCTCTGCTGCAATTTCTTCAGAAGGTTTTTCAGGTTCGACAACAACAGTAGGCGAAGCAACTGTTGCAACCACAAAATCTCTTCCTTGAATAGTTGGCACAACATTTTTTGGAAGCTTTATTGAAGAAATTTTTATACTTGTGCCGATTTCGGTATTATTTAAATCTACCACAAGTTCAGACGGAATATTTTCAGCAGGGCATTTTAACTCAATTTTTCTTCTAATAATATTTAGTACGCCTCCCTTTTTAAGACCAGGTGATTTTTCGCTGTTGATAAATTTTACGGGTATTTCCAAAGCTAATTTAGCGCCTTCAATAATTCTTAACAAATCAATATGGATAGGTTCATCGGATAAAGGATCAAATGAAATATCTCTTGGTATAACTTTCTCTTTCTTACCATCAATTTCTAAATTTAATATAGCTGAAAAAAAATTCTCCAAATTAATTAAATTTTTGATCGAATTTTTACTTAAACTAATTTTTTTATTTTTTTCACTTCCACCATACAAAATTCCTGGAATAAATTTATCCAATCGAAGTCTATTTATATCTCCCGAGGTTTTGGTCTCTCTTTTTTTTGCATATAAAGTTGTCATACTAAATTCTATTTTAAAGAAACGTTTTTTAACTTATCAATAGAAATAAAACAAGAAAATTATTTAAATAGACTTGAAACAGAAGTTGAATTAGAAATACGCTTTATTGCTTCGGACATTATAGAAGAGATTGATACAACTTGAATTTTACTGCTTTTTTTTAATTTTTTTGAATTATCAATTGAGTTAGTAGTTACCAATTTCTTTACATGAGATTTTTTAATTTTATCAACTGCATCACCACTTAAAACTGCATGAGTAATATAAGCATAAACATCTTCAGCACCTTTATCTTTAAGAGCCTTAGCAGCATTAATAATTGTGCCTCCCGAGTCTATTATATCATCAACTATTATACATGTTTTACCTTTAACATGACCAACAACATTCATAACTTCAGATTTACCGGGTTCAGGTCTTCTTTTATCTACAATAGCTATACTTGAATCAACTCTTCTTCCCAAAGCTCTTGCTCTTTCAACCCCACCAACATCTGGTGAAACACAAACTAAATTTTTTGTGTTAATATTTTTTTTTATGTCTCTTGCAAATATGGGTGTAGAAAATAAATTATCTACCGGAATGTCAAAAAAACCCTGAATTTGACCAGCATGCAAATCAAGAGTTAATACTCTATTTGCTCCGGCATTTGTGATCAAATTTGAAACTAACTTTGCAGATATTGCGGTTCTTGGCACCACCTTTCTATCTTGTCTTGCATAACCAAAATAAGGGATAACCGCAGTAATATTTTTCGCAGAAGATCTTCTTAAAGCATCTATACAAACAAGTAGCTCCATCAAATTATCATTGGCTGGATTAGAAGAAGATTGAACAACAAAAATACTGTTTCCTCTAATATTTTCGTTAATTTCAACGTATACTTCGCCATCAGCAAATCTAATGATATCGGTGTTAACAAGCTTAACTTTAAGAAGTTTTGCAATTTCCTTACTAAGCTTTACGTTACTAGTACCTGAGAGAACTTTCATGTAATAATTAACTTATACATTTTTAAAAGATCTTTTTAAACCATTTTATAGCTAGCGATTAAGTCATGATTATGACAGAAATACATCTTCCATAGTCTTTATCATCATTTTTTTTTGATCTTCTATAACTGAAAAAGTTTTCTTTATTTGAAAAAGTATCCATTTCAATATGATCAATATTATTAATACCAAGTCTAATTAATTTTGCATTGATATAACTTCTTATATTAAATAAATATTTTTTATCATTTAAAATAATAAAAAATTGTTGATTATTTTTATTTTGATCAACAAATTTTTTGTAAAAATCATGACCAACTTCATAATGGTGATGATTTATACAAGGGCCGATCGCAACCACCAAATCTCTAGTGTTGGAGTTTAGTTTTAGAAATTTATCTACAGTATTTTCAATAATTCCATTTAACGCGCCTTTCCATCCTGCGTGAACACATCCAACAATTTTTTTTTTGGGATTGTAAAATAATATCGGTACACAATCAGCAGTAAGCACGCTTATACCAACATTTTTGAGCGTTGTAACAATAGCATCCCCAATTATTTTATTTTTTACATCTTCCTGATCGTTAAAACATACAACTTTATTGCTATGATTCTGATTTAAAGTAACAATTGGTTTTTTTTCACAATTTAATTTTTTACTTACAATATTTATATTTTGAATTACATTTTCTTTATTATCTTTGGAATTTATGCCGCAGTTTAAGCTATTGTAAATTCCTTTGGAAACACCATTTTTTCTTGAAAAAAAACAATGTTTTAAATTTGAAATATTCTTCAACCGTTTAGAAAAAAACATTATTTAAAACCTAAATCAAACTTCATTCCTTTTTTATTAAAAAATATTACTTTAAATATTTTCCCCATTTCACTTCGACTCACTAATCTTTTTAGCCTATAATAAACATCAGCTTTCGCTTTGAAGTTAACATTTTTAGTCAATATATTTGCTCTGTGAATTATTCCCATTTTTTGTAGAAACATTCCTTGTTCTGTAATTCCTTCAAGATGAAGTCCAAGATTTCTTATTATTTTTGAAAATAAATTAAAATTAATATGATGAGTTATATCTGAGTTTCCAATGTTTAAGAGAATCTTTGAATAGTTATGTTTTTTTACCGATTGAAGAGAATCAGACATTTTAATTTTCTCATAGCCATAATCAAAGCAAACCATTCCTCCGTTGTGTTTCTTAATTATTTTTGAGATTGATGTTAAATATTTTATCGCTTCAATGGGAAATTCGATAAATTTTTGATTTTTTTCTAAACTTAGTCGAGCAAAATGTCTTATATTATTTAGATTAGTTTTTTTGTCATAAAAAATAAGTTTTTCATCATTAATACATTTTACAAATCTTTCATGCCAAATTCCTTTTTTTAATACGAATTGCTTAATCGGAAGTGCATCAAAAAATTCATTTGCAATAAATATTGCTGGTCCATTTTTAATTTCTTCAATACTTTTTATCCATTTAACTTTTTTGGAAGTAATTTTTTTTTCTTGTATTTTCCTGAGAAATTTACTTTTTTCTAAAAGATTTATTTCAAAAACATCGTTAAATATTTTGAATCTTGAAAAAACTTTAATTAAAGTCATACAGAGCGAACCTTCACCGGGACCAAGTTCAACTATATTGATATTTTTGGGTTTTCTAAGTTTTTCCCAAAAAGCGATACACCATATAGCCACCATTTCACCAAAAAGTTCTGAAATTAATGGGGCAGTTACAAAGTCGCCCTTAGTACCTATTGGATTTTTTTTTGAATAATATCCATATTTTTTATTGTAGAGTGCCTTGTCTATAAAAGTATTTAGAGGTAAACTTTTTTTATCTTTAAAAATTTGCGAAATAACATTCATTTTATTTTATAATAAATCACAACTCCAAAAAGAATCATAATTAAACTTAATAACTGTCCCATTGTTAAAAAATAAATTAAATAACCCAATTGTTCATCGGGTTCTCTAAAAGTTTCAGAAAAAAATCTAAAAACCGAATAGAAAAATAAAAAATAAACAGATATCAATCCCTGTTTAAAAATTAATTTTTTTCTAAAAGCTAATAAATTTAATATCATAAATAGTAATAATCCTTCTGATACCGCCTCGTATATTTGAGAAGGATGCCTAGCGAAAGTTCCCGCATTTGGAAATATTACACCCCATGGTAAGTCAGTTGCTTTGCCATATAGTTCTCCATTGATAAAATTTGCAATTCTACCTAAAAATAATCCAATCGGTGTGACGCATGAAATAATATCTAGATAAATGAAAGTATATATATTTCTTATTCTTGTAAAAATAATCGTTGTTATAATAATACCTATTAATCCGCCATGAAATGACATTCCACCATTCCAAACATAAAAAATTTCATGTAGATTTTTTATGTAATAATCGAAATTATAAATTAAAACATAACCCAATCTTCCACCCAATATGATTCCAACAACCAAATATGGAATGAAGTCGTCAAAATCTTTAATATTTATATAATTTAAACTACTATTGATTTTTAAGTGTTTGATTATTTTTTTAGCATAAATCCATCCAACTAAAATTCCAAAAATATATGCCAAAGAATACCATCTTATCTCAATGATATATAAATCAATTAATATGGGATCAAAATTGTGAGTGAACATTGGTAATTTATATAAAAAAATCCTTTGTTATTTTGCAATAAAATATATTAAATTAAGGGAGTATATATGTCTAAATCAAAAATATTAATAGATAGATTAGCTAAATTAATTGAAGAAGGCCTAATTACTTCAAAAGACATTGGTGAAGAAATTAAGAACTCATTAAACTATAAAAAAGAAAGCATAATTAATAAATTTAATTTAGTGACCAGAGATGAGTTTGAAGTACAAAAAGGCAGATTAGATAAAATTCAAGAAGAATTTGGTAAGCTTAAAAAAAGAAAAAAAATTAAGAAGGCAAAAAAATCTTAACTCTCAATCCTTTTTGCGGACTTGTTTCAAGCAACATATCGCCACCATGAGATCTAATTATATCATAAGAAATTGAAAGTCCTAATCCAACTCCAGATTTATTTTGGCTGCGGCTTTCATCTATTCTGTAAAAAGGTTTAAGAACGTTTTCTTTTTCATTTTCAGGGATACCCGGTCCATCATCATCAACAAAAATAACAACATTGTTCATTGTTTTTCTTAGAGTAACATTTATTTCTTTTCCAAATAATACAGCATTGTTTAAAAGATTATTGATACAGCGTTTGATGGAATTAAATCTACCATTAAAAGTAACTTTATCATTTATTAATAAATTAATTTTATTATGTTCATAACGCGAAATTATTTCCTTAAGAAGCATATCAAACTCAAATGATTCTGTTTTTTCGTTTATTTGCGAACTTGCAAATTGAAGATAATCATTAAGCATTTTTTCCATGTCTTCAACATCATTAGCCATTTTTTTTGAAATTACTTTATCTTTAAGAAATGAAAGTTGTAATTTAAGTCTTGTTAATGGTGTTCTTAGATCGTGGCTAATGCCAGATAACATTTCAGATCTTTGATTTAAATGTCTAGTGATTCTCTTTCGCATTCTATCAAACTCATGACCTGCCTGTCGTATTTCCAAGGCGCCTGAAGGTCTAAACTCTTCTATATAATCACCTTTTCCAAATTGTTCTGCAGCTTTGGCTAAATTTACAATTGGTCTTGTTTGATTTCTAAGAAATAATATTGCAATCAAAATTAATAAAAATGCCGGCAGTGTAATCCATAAAGCAAAAATTCTAGTAGATGATGGAGCTATTCTTTCTTTTGGAAAAAAGATTTGTAAAACTCCATTGTTAAATTTTATTCTTAAATCAACAACTTCTCTGTGAGCAGTAGCACTAAACCAATATTCATTAAATCGAGATTTTAATTCTCTCCTCAAAGTTCTATCCATTGGACTAAACCATCTCTCTCCCCGAATATTTGGAAGGGACTTTTCTTCTAGAAATCTTACTGAAAAATTAAAATTTTGATTATATAAGTCGGTTATTATTTTTTTATTTTCTTCATTTTCATTATTGTAGATATCTATAATAGTTACAATTTCACTAACTAATGATCTCGTCATTCCTTTGTTAGCCTTAATCCAAATGCTATCAAAAAAAACTATGGTAATTGTTATCTGTAACAATATTATTGGAGCTGCTACAATTATTAAAGATCTATAAAATAATCTTTTTGGAAGAAAATTTTTTATAAATTTATTCAATCCATAAAACATAGCCAGATCCCCTTATTGTTTGTAGATACTGAGGGTTCTTAGAATCGGTTTCAACTTTTTGTCTCAGTCTTGTAATTATTACGTCTATAGATCTTTCTTTATTAATATTAATTAATTTACCTATTTTTTCCCTTGAAAAAACTTTACCAGAAGATCGAATCATTTTTTCTAATATTAATTTTTCAGTGTTATTGATTTTATATTTTTTGCCATTTCTATTAATGGTGAGTTTACTTAAGTCAAGAATTGAATTTCCAATTGATATTTTGTTTATGTTATTTTTTTCTAAGGTTTTATTTAAAATATTTTTTATTCTTAAAAGTAACTCTTTTGGCTCAAAGGGTTTGCTCAAATAATCATCCGCGCCGAATTCTAGTCCCATCACTCTTTCACTTGTTTCTCCTTTTGCTGTCAAAAGAATGATTGGTAGATCAATCTCTTTTTTTATTTCAGAAGTCAACTCCAAACCACTCTTTTTAGGCATCATTATGTCTAATACTATAAGATCAAATTTAATTATTTCTATTTTATTTTTTGCATCAAAAGCATCCTTTGCTGTAGTGATTAAATATTTATTTTCTAAAAGATATTGTTTAACCAATTCTCTAATTCTATCGTCATCGTCAACCACTAGAATATGTGCTAAGTATTTATCCATTTATAATTTTTTCTAAAACTTCTTTAAATTTTATAACAGTTTCCGAATTTGAATTTTTTAACGCATGATAAATTCTTTTTTTTTGTTCAATAAAAATTTCATTCGAAAGCTTTTTGCCATTCTCATTTAATAAAATATGTTTATGTCTTGAGTCAACTTCACCTTTTTTCGTAATTATTTTTTTATTTTTATTTAAGTCTTTTAAAACTCTATTTAAACTTTGTTTGGTAATTTTTAATTTTCTTAGCAAACCAGAGATAGTTATTCCTTCATACCTTTCTATCAAATGAATAACTTTTTGATGAGCAATTCCTAAAGAATGTTTTTCCAAAATTTTTTTTGAGTCTGCAAAAGTTTCTCTATAAGCATAAAACAATTGTTCGATTAAATCTTTAATTTGTTCATCTTTTAAATATAAAAGTTCTTTCATTTTATTGGTAAACTATATTGACATAATATATTAAGATCGATAGTTTTTTGAAGATAATTAATCTAAAAAGATATAAAACAATAATAATATGGATTTAGTACCTTACGATAAAAGATCTGGAAAGATATGGTTTAATGGAGAAAAGATTGAATGGACCAATGCCAAGGTTCACGTTTTAAATCATGGTCTTCATTATGCAAGCTGTGTTTTTGAAGGTGAAAGAGTTTATGATGGTGAAATTTTTAAACTTGAAGAACATACAAAAAGATTGTTTTATTCAGCTAGCAGAATGGGAATTACAATTCCCTATAGTCAAAAAGAGATTAACCAAGCTTGCAAAGAAATGGTGCTAACGCAAAAAGTACAAAATGGATATGTGAGACCATTAGCATGGAGAGGTAGTGAAATGATGGCTATTTCTGCTCAAAAAAATAAAATTCATGTAGTGATTGCAACTTGGGAATGGGGATCATATTTTGATTCTGAACTAAAATTAAAAGGTATAAAATTAAATATATCTTCCTGGAGAAGACCAAATCCAAATTCCGTACCTTGGGATACTAAATCATCAGGTTTATATATGATATGTACACTTTCTAAACATGAAGCTGAAAGTAAAGGTTTTGCCGATTCTCTCATGCTAGATCATGAAGACAACGTTGCAGAATCAACTGGTGCAAATATTTTTTTCAAAAATGACAAAAATGAAATTCATACACCGATACCAGATTCTTTTTTGGATGGAATAACAAGAAGATGTGTAATTGATATAGCAAAATCAAAAGGAATAAAAATAATTGAAAGAAAAATTAAACTAGATGAAATGTCAAATTTTTCAGGATGTTTTTTAACGGGAACAGCCGCAGAGGTTACACCAGTATCTCAAATTGACAAATACAAATTTAATGTTTGTAATGTTATCAAAGATCTTTCTGAAAGTTATCAAGCTTTAGTCCAAAAGAAAACTGCAGCCTAATTTTTTTCATCTTCTGATATAATATGATCTATGCCTTTTCGAACATAATCATAGCCAGTATATAAAGTTAAAAATGCAGATAGCCATAAAAGAATTATTCCCACAGTCTGGGCATTATAATCTTCAAAATTTATAATTGTGTTGCCAGTTTCTCCAGTTAACAATAATGCAATTGAAAACATCTGTATAAAGGTCTTGACCTTAGCAAGGTTGGTTACCGGCATATGAACCTGCACTTTTCCTAAAAATTCTCTTAAACCTGAAATTAAGATTTCTCTTGTTAGAATAATAATAGCAGCGATTACTTCATAATTTTGAATAGTACCATTCATAACAAGTAATATTAATGCTGCTGATATAATTATTTTATCCGCAATAGGATCTAATAATTCTCCCAGTTTAGACTCTTCCTTATATAGTCTTGCTAACAATCCATCCAAGAAATCAGTAAAACTTGCCAATATAAATAATAAGAAAGGAATTATTTCACCATAGATGCCAGGAAGAAAAAAAGAGACTACAAAAAATGGAACAATAATAATACGACCAATAGTTAAAATGTTTGGAATTTTAAATCTCATAATATTAGTCGTGGAAAAAATTGTGAATTTTTTTTGCAACAGACTGTTCTATTCCTTCTACCGATTTCAATTCATCAAAACTAGCAGCCTCTACAGCTCTAGCAGAACCAAAATAATTTAATAAAGTCTTCTTTCTTATTTTTCCTATTCCGCCAATCTGATCAAGTAATGATTTTTTCATCCCCTTTATTCTTTTATCTCTATGAGCGCTAATAGCAAATCTATGAGCTTCGTCTCTTATTCTTTGTAAAAAAAATAAGACTGGATCATTTCTGCTAAATTTAAAAGTATTATTTTCAAAAAAAAATGTTTCATTTCCACTATTTCTGAACTTTCCTTTTGCTATAGCGATAATGGGAATATCATACAATCCAAACTCATTTATTGTTTTTCTAGCCACAGAATATTGTCCCTTACCCCCATCAATTAAGACAAGATCGGGCAATGATAAGGCACTTTTAATATCTTTTACGGCTTTAGAAAATCTTCTAAACAAAACTTCTTTTAGCATTGCATAGTCGTCATTTTTTATATGTTCTGATTTAATATTAAATTTTCGGTATCTCTTTTTAATAAAACCTTCAGTTCCAAAAGCTATTAGGGCACCAACGCTGTTACTTCCCTGAATATGGCTATTATCGTAGACTTCAATCAAGTTTATGTTTGATTTCAAAGAAAATTTATTGGAGAGTTCTTCAAATAAACTTCCGTTGCTTTCGGTTTCATAAGCTTTTCTTGTCAAAGATTCTTTTGCATTTTTTTCAGCCATAACAGAAATTTTTAGTTCGTTTCCTTTTTTTGCTGTTTTAATAGATACTGGTTTATTTTCTTTAAGCTCTAAAGTTTTTTCAATAAGTTTTTGATCGTCAATTTCTTTATTAATTATTATTAATTTTGGTGCACTCTTATTTTCATAAAATTGCATTATGAATGAAGAAAGTATTTTAGATAAATTCTCATCAGGATCATGTTTTGGAAAAAATGACTGATTACCCCAATTTTGTTTAGATCTAAAAAAAAACACTTGGATGCAACTTTTGCCCGATTCTTTATATGCAGCAATTACATCAGCTTCAGACAAATTTGTTGCATTTACGTTTTGAGAAGATTGTATTTGAGTTAAGGCTTTGATTCTATCTCTTAAAATAGCAGCTTTTTCATAATCCAATTCTTTGCTAGCTGTGTCCATCTGTTTTGATAAATCTTTTTGAATATTTCGAGTTTTTCCAGAAATGAATTCAATACTGCTATGAACTAGTTTATTATAGGATTTGGGATCCACATATCCCACACACGGAGCAGAACATCTTTTAATTTGATACAATATACAAGGTCTTTGTCTATTTTTAAAAATACTGTCATCACAAATCCTTAGTAAAAAAATTTTTTGAAGTATTTTAATAGTCCAATTAGCAGAACCTGCTGAAGCAAAGGGGCCAAAATAATGTCCATCTCTAGTTTTTTTTCCTCTATGTTTAGTTAATTGAGGCCATTTTTCATTTTTACTTATAAAAATATAGGGAAAGGATTTATCATCTTTCAGTAAAATATTAAATTTTGGTTTGTGTTTTTTAATTAAGTTTGCTTCCAATAATAACGCTTCACTTTCGTTAGAAGTAGTTGTGACTTCGATGTTTTTAGTTTGTGCCAGCATCCTTTCAGTTCTTATTGGAAGAGTTTTTTCCGAAATATAATTTTTTAATCTGTTAGGTAAATTTTTGGCCTTACCAACATATAAAATCTCATTATTTTCATTTAACATCCTGTAAACACCAGGATTTTTAGAAATCAAAGGAATTTTTTTTTTTATTATAGATTTTCCTTTATTAAAACTAAACATGAATACGTTTTTTTGTTATTTCTATTCCTATAGAGGCAGCTTCTCTAATAACATCAAGTTTTTCAATTTTTAATTTAATTTTATCAATTCTTTCATCTTTAAATAGTTCATCAAAAAGATCATCAGCAAGACTTTCTAAAAAATTATAATGTTTGTTTTTAGTCATATTTTTAATAACTTTAATAATTCTTCCATAATCGACTATTGATTTTATATCCTTGTCGTTAAGGTTTTTTTGATCTGTATAATTTAGTTCAATATTAAATTTAACATTCTGCTTTTTAGCCTTTTCTGCACTGTAGTAGCCAATGACAAAATTTAATAATAAATCTTTAATTATTACTTTTTTTTTATAATCAAAATTTGTTTTTTGTTTTTTGTCTAAGGATATTAGTTTAAATTTCTTTATATTCATTTTTTGTTTCCAATAATATCTGGTGTTTTCCAATTTAAATTTTGTCCACTATCTATAGCAATTACTTGTCCTGTAATCGACTTATTTGTAATCAGAAATTTAACTGCAGAACATATTTCTTTTGTATCAACACTCTTTTTTAATAAAGTTGAAAGATATTGTTTTTTAAAGTGTTTTGCAGATTGTCTCTTATTTTTTATTGTAGGTCCAGGTGCAATACCATTAACTCTTATATTTGGAGCTAAACTCATCGCAGAAGTTTTAGTAAGTGAGTAAAGACCAGTTTTACTTAAGGTATAAGATAAAAAATATGGTGTTAGTTTAAAGACTCTTTGATCAACAATATTTATTATACTAGCCCTACTATTTTTTGATACTAGTTTAGCAAATTGTTTAATTAAAATGGCTGGAGCCTTTAAATTGATATTTAAGTGTTTGTCCCATCCTTTAATAGAAAAATTTTTTATATTATCGTTTTCAAATAAAGAGGCATTGTTAATTAAACAATTAATACCTTTCATTTTTAAGTTTGCAAAACGAATTATTTTATTAAGTTCAGAAATTTTGTTTAAATTTGCCTTAATTAAAAAAATTCTTGAACCTTTTCTTTCTAAATTTTTTTTTAATTTTTCAGCCATTTCTTTCGATTTGTTATAGTGGATTGTGATTTGATTTTTGTCATTAGCTAAACCCTCAGCTATTGCGGCACCAATTCTTGTTGCTCCCCCAGTAATGATTATTTTTTGGATTTCCATTTTTTAATTCCTTTTTTTGCTCTAGTTCCAGGCATGCCCATAGTAGATCTTCCTTCAGGGTATAGCTTATTTTTAATACTATATTGCTTAATCTTTGGATTTAAGTTTATTTCTAATTCTGTGGCTTCTAATTTCCTTATTTCATCTCTAATTTTTGCAGCTTCTTCGAATTCTAAATTTGCTGCTGCATCTTTCATTTTGGTATTTAAAATTTTTAAATGTTTTTTTAAATTTCCTCCAATATTTATATTATGTCCTATTTTGACATAATCTTTTTCATAAACTGACTCCAAAATATCGTTAATATCTTTTTTAATAGAGGATGCATTAATATTATTTTTCTTATTGTATTCTAGCTGTTTACTTCTTCTTCTATCCGTTTCCGTAATTGCTTTTTCAATACTTTTGGTTTTATTATCTGCATAAAGAATTACTTTTCCTTCCAAGTTTCTTGCAGCTCTGCCAATTGTTTGTATTAGGGATGTTCCAGATCTTAAAAAACCTTCTTTGTCAGCGTCCAAAATTCCTACAAGTGCACACTCTGGTATATCAAGTCCTTCTCTCAAAAGATTAATTCCAACCAATACATCAAAAACTCCCATTCTCAAATCTCTCAATATTTCAATTCTTTCAAGTGTATCTATATCTGAGTGGAGATATCTAACTTTAATACCATTTTCATGGAGATATTCTGTTAAATCTTCGGCCATCCTTTTAGTTAAAGTAGTTACAAGGATTCTATATTTTTTTTCAATAACATTTCTACA
>Ga0187833_10004775_pt1 | contig 13091 bp, 10 predicted proteins | sample ETNtaG_37_FD_167968 | JGI IMG/M metagenome (GOLD analysis project Ga0187833, IMG submission 167968) | Marine microbial and viral communities from oxygen minimum zone, Eastern Pacific Ocean - ETNP2014_SV_400_PacBio MetaG (Illumina Assembly) | ecosystem: Environmental > Aquatic > Marine > Hypoxic... | reverse complement strand
GATTTGGTCCACCCTTCGGGCGTCTCCAGTTATTCGGATAGGCTCTAAGGCCGCGGTTGTCATGGCCGCGGTTGTCATGGCCGCCGTCGTTCTGGCCGCCATGCCTGATCGGGCGTGGGCGCAAGAGGCGCCGCCAGTTGCCAGCGAGCCCATCCGCCTGTCGCCGCCGCGACAACTGCGTCCGCGTCGGGAAACCGCGCCGGCTCCGGTTTACCTGGCGCCGACGGAAGCGATGCCCAGCGCCTCGGGCGCCAAAGTGCGGATGGATTCCCTGCAAACGATCGACCCGGACACGGCGGGTACGCTGACCGTGGAACAGGGGGGACTGGGGACCGCCATGTGGAGCGGCACCAGCCGGAATCTGGTCGATACGCTTTTGCCGCGGCTGCCGGTCAACGTCGCATCGGCGGCCATGCGAAGTCTCATGCGCCGTTTGCTGCTGTCCCGCGCCGCGCCGCCGCAAGGGGAATCGAAAAGCGGCAGTCTGATCGCCCTTCGCATTGAGCTTCTCGCCGCCATGGGCGATCTGGCCGGGGTCCACCAGCTTCTCTCGGTCATTCCCAAGCACGATCGGAACGAGCGGCTCATCCGCATCGAGGCCGATGCCCGGCTGCTTGCCAACGACAACCACCGCGCCTGCAACCTTGCCACCCTTCAGATTGCCGAGCGGGCAAGCCCCTACTGGCAGAAAGCCTTCATTTTCTGCCAATCGCTGGCCGGCGAACATCACAAGGCCGCCTTGGGGATATCGCTCCTGCGTGAAATGGGCGACGAAGACGAGGTCTTTTTCGGCCTCGTCGAGGCCCTGGCCTTGGGCGCCGCCGCCACCGTGGAAAGCCTGCCTGATCCGTCGCCGCTTCACCTTGCGGTGGCGCGGGCGGCCAAGGCGCGGCTGCCGGCGGATGTGGTTTCGTCGAACCGTCCGGGAATTTTAAAAACCATCGCCACCAGTCCCAACGCTTCCGTTGAACTCAGGCTGGAGGCGGCGGAACGGGCCGTGGCGATGGGTTCGCTTGCCGTCGACGCATTGCGCCAGCTTTACACCAGCGCTTCCTTTTCCGACGAGGAACTGGCCAATCCCCTGTCCAAGGCGGAAGCGGAAAGCGGCCCCCTGAGCCGCGCTCTCCTTTATCGCACGTCGCTTGTGCAAACCGTGCCCACGGCCCAAGCGGAAGTGGTGGTACGGGCTTTGTCGTTGGCCAGGGAGGGGGGGCGCTATGCTTCCACCGTCCGGGTTTTCCTGCCGCTGCTTAAGCGGATTCCGCCGTCCGACGAACTGGTCTGGTTCGCGCCCGAGGCGATCCGCGCCCTGTTAATCAGCGGCGAATCTCAAGCCGCCAGGGTTTGGTTCGACTTGATGCGCATGAGTTCCAAATATGACAAGGACGCCAACGCCGCCCTCGCCGCCCTGTTGCCGGTGGCCCGTCTCGCCGGATCCAGGGATGTGGACAACTGGACCACGGACATGCTGGGTGATTGGTGGCGGACCATCAAGGCAAGCAAAGAGGCGGGAAAGCGGGCGACGCTGCTCTATAGTCTATTCGGCGCTCTCGGAGATAAGGTTCCCGATGAAGCCTGGGAAATCCTTCTCGAAGGTCCACAGCGGATCACCGTGGCGATGCCGCATCCGGCGCTTTGGTACCGTTTGGCTTTCGCCGCCAACAGCGGCGAACCCGTCGCCGGGCGCAAAGCCGTTGCCGGCGTCCAGCCCAACACCTTGGCCGACGCCGGGCGCGTTGATGATGCCGGGACCTTGGCGGCGGCGAAAGCCGTGCCCGGGGTTGGCCGGCGGCGCCTGGGCGAGACCGTGCTTTTGTCCTTGCTGGCCCTGGGCGAAAGCGGTCCCGGCGAGGCCGATCCGGTGGTTTTGAGCCGGGTGCTGAGCAGCCTCGGAAACATCGGGCTGGAGGCCGAGGCGCGCGCCCTCGCCGTGGAAGCGGCGTTGGCGGCGGGTTTATAAGGAGTTGATGATCGGACGCCGTCGAGACAATCCGGACTCTCCGCTGAGCCCGCAAGTCGAAATCTTCCTCGAAATGATGGCCGCCGAGCGTGGCGCGGCACACAACACCATCGAATCCTACCGCCGGGATTTGGCCGGTTTCATGGCTTTTCTGGCGGCCCGGGGACGGCTGCCCGAGAACGCGGACGCGGCGCAAATTCGCGCCTATTTTGGCCGACTTTCCGGAGCCGGGATGGCGCCGGGCACCAGCGCCCGGCGGCTTTCGGCCCTGCGCCAGTTTTTCCGGTTTCTGTTCGCCGAGCGCTTCCGGGAGGATGATCCCTGTTGCGCCATCGATAGTCCGCGCCGGGGGCGTCCCCTGCCCAGGTATTTGAGCGAAGAAGAGGTGGAACGCTTGCTGGCGGCGGCGCATCGGCGCGGTGGCGGCAAGGGAAAGAGATTGGCGGCGCTCATGGAAGTGCTTTACGCCACCGGTTTAAGGGTATCGGAGCTGGTCGCCCTGCCGCTGTCGGCAATGTCCCGCGACGGCCGCATGCTGATCGTCAACGGCAAGGGCGGCAAGGAACGCATGGTCCCCTTGAGCGAGCCGGCGACGGAGGCGGTGGCGGTTTACCAACGGACGCGGGAGCATTTCATGCCGGCCGGGCGGCGGCCGGACGAAAGCTCTCCCTGGCTGTTTCCCTCCCGCTCCCGGGCAGGGCACCTGACCCGCAACCGATTCGGCCAGTTGCTCAAAGGCCTGGCGGTGGACGCCGGGGTCGATCCGGCCAAGGTTTCGCCGCACGTTCTGCGCCATTCCTTCGCCAGTCATCTTCTCGCCCACGGCGCCGACCTGCGCAGCCTGCAACAGATGTTGGGCCACGCCGACATCGCGACGACGCAGATTTACACCCACGTGTTGGATGAGCGTCTCAAGCGCCTGGTCAAGGAGGCGCACCCGCTGGCCACGAAAAAGGGCCCGGGAAACGGCTGACGGGATACGGCGGCGCCGGCAACTCCGTTTTTCGTGCATCCGCCGTTCGCATATGGTGTTACAAGATGCGAGGGCTTGACGCTTCTCGAAAGCGATCCTCTTTAGTGGGGGGGGACATCAAGCCTGATGAATTCCTTCTCGACCCGATCATCAACATGGGAACCTTCGAGGCATGGCGGAAATGATCCGTTTGCGGGAGCTGACGAAGAAATTTGGCTCCTTGACAGCCGTTGACGGCATCTCTCTGTCGGTCGGCGGGGGCGAGGTCTTGGGATTCCTTGGTCCCAACGGCGCCGGTAAATCGACGACCATGAAAATGGTTTCGGGGTTCCTGGCGCCGACTTCCGGATCGGCCAATGTTTGCGGTTACGATGTCGCCGAAGAACCGGTGAAGGTCAAAAGCCGTATCGGCTATTTGCCGGAGCGGGGACCCAGCTACGGCGACATGACGCCGCGAAGCTTCCTCGACTTCATCGCCGCCATTCGCGGTTTCGACGGCAACGAAAAGACCCGCCGTGTCGCGCAAACGGTGGAGAGGCTGGCTCTGGGCGAAGTCCTCGGCCAAACCATCGACACCCTTTCGAAAGGCTTCAAAAGCCGCGTCGGCCTGGCGCAAGCGATTCTCCACGACCCGGAAGTACTGATGCTCGATGAGCCTACCGACGGCCTCGACCCCAACCAGAAACATCATGTGCGCAACCTCATTCTGGAGATGGCCAAGGACAAGGCGATCATCGTTTCCACCCACATCCTCGAAGAGGTCGAGGCCGTCTGCACGCGGGTGGTCATTATCGCCCGCGGGCGGCTGCTTACCGACGGCACTCCGGAAGAACTCCTGGCGCGGTCCCGCCATCATAATTCCGTTCTCGTCACCATGGACGCCAGCGCCGCCGAGCCGGTGCGAAAGGAGATCGCGGCCCTAAACGGCGTCGAAGGCGTCGATATCCTGGACGGCTTGGAAGATCGCGCCAGGTTGCGTGTCCTGGCGAAGCAAGGACGGCCGATCGCCATTGAAATCAGCGGCCTGATCCGGGCCAAGAACCTGCCCGTTCGGGAACTGCAAGTGGAGAAAGGATCGCTCGACGAAGTTTTCCGGGATATTACCCGCGCGTCCGAGGGCATGGGGGAAGGCGATGCGTAACATCCGGATCATCGCGCTCAGGGAAATTTCGGGATACTTCACCACTCCCCTGGCCTTTGTCTTCACTGTCATTTTTCTGGCGCTTACGGGCGCGTTCGCTTTTTACGTCGGCGGCTTTTTCGAGCGGGGCCAGGCTGATTTGCGGGCGTTTTTCGAGTTTCACCCCTGGCTCTTTCTTTTCCTCGTTCCGGCCATCGCCATGCGCCTCTGGGCGGAGGAACGAAAGACGGGGACCATCGAACTGCTGTTGACCCTGCCCGTGTCCACCACCGAGGCGGTTTTGGGCAAGTTCCTGGCGGCCTGGGGGTTCATCGGCGTGGCGCTGGTTCTGACCTTTCCCATGTGGATCACCGTCAATGTCTTGGGAACTCCCGACAACGGCGTCATCGCCACCAGTTACCTGGGCAGTTTTTTCATGGCCGGGGCTTTTCTGGCCATCGGCTCGTGCATTTCGGCGCTCACCAAGAACCAGGTGATCGCTTTTATCGTCGCCTCGGCGGCATGCTTTCTTTTCACCATGAGCGGCCTTGAGATGGTCTTGAATTTCTTCCGCGGGTGGGCGCCGGAAATGCTGATCGACGCCATCGCTTCGATGAGTTTCCTCATCCACTTCGATTCGGTGACGAAAGGGGTGATCGACCTCAAGGACGCCGTGTACTTCTTGTCGCTGATCGCCTTTTGGTTATTCGCCAACGTCGCCGTTGTCGAATTGAAGAAAGCCGGCTGACGGGAACCCGCGATGAATCTCTTCAAGGACGCGAACAGGAGCAAATTGATGTGGGCCGGGCTGGTGTTGGCGACGATCATGCTTTTCTCGGTCAACATCCTTTTCAACGCCGTTTTCAAATCGGCGCGTCTGGACCTCACCGAGGAAGGCCTTTTCACGATTTCGGAGGAAACCCGCAATGTGCTCGGCTCCCTCGGCGAGCCGATCGTGGCGCGCCTTTATTTCTCGAAAATTCTTGGTGAACTGAGTCCGGCTCACGCAACCTATTACGCACGTATTCGGGAACTGCTTGAACAATATTCCGAGTTGTCGGGCGGCGACATTCGCCTGGAAATCCATCATCCGGAGCCGTTTTCCGATACCGAGGACTTTGCCGTCGCCTTTGGTTTGCGGGGTGTTCCGCTCAACGCCGCCGGCGACCTGGGGTATTTCGGTCTCGCCGCCACCAATAGCACCGACGACCAGGAAGTCATCCCCTTCTTCAATACCGAGCGGGAAGCTTTCATCGAATACGACCTGACGAAAATGTTCCACGCCATGGCCAATCCCAAAAAAAAGGTCGTCGGGCTGATCAGTTCCTTGCCGATTGCCGGTGGAAGGGGCCCGACATACGAGCTGAGCCAGCCCTGGACCGTCCATTGGCAGATCAACGATTTTTTCGACCTGCGGTCTCTTGGCCTGGATGCCGATAAAATCCCCGATGAAATCGATACCTTGATGATCGTTCAACCCAAGGGGATGACCGAAGAGGCGCTTTACGCCGTCGACCAGTTCGTGCTTGCCGGCGGCAAGGCCTTGGTTTTCGTCGATCCTTACGCCGAGATCGAGACTCTCTACAGACCCCCCGGGGGGGAAAGGGGGAAAGCCGATTTCAACCGCCTGCTCAATGCCTGGGGGGTATCCCTTGTCAAGGACACGATCGCCGGCGATCTGGATGCGGCAAGGCGGGTCAATACGGAGCAGGGATCGCGCCCGGTGATTACCGACTACGTTGTCTGGCTGGGGCTTCGCCGGCGCAATTTCGACACCGGCGACGTGATCACCGGCGAGATCGACAATCTCAACCTGGCCTCGTCCGGCATCCTGGAAAAAGTCGAAGGTTCGGAAGCAGAGATCAGCCCTCTCCTCACGACCGGTATTCGGGCGATGAAGATCGACGCCGCGAAGGTTCGCTTGGAACCGGATATCGTCTCGCTTTTCCGGTCCTTCCTTCCGCTAGGGAAACGATTGACGTTGGCGGCCCGCGTCAAGGGTTCGGCCAAAAGCGTTTTCCCGGATGGGCCGCCGGCCAAGGACAAAGCCGACAAGCCGGAAAAGCCGGAGGATGGCGGGTCGAAAACGGCCGAAAAGGCAAGGCAAGACCATTTGCCGAAATCTTCCCATCCCATCAATGTGATAGTTGTCGCCGACGCCGACATGCTGCACGACAATTTCTGGGTCGATATCCGCGACTTCTTCGGTCAAAAGGTCCTTCTTCCCTTTGCCAACAACGCCGATTTCGTCGTCAACGCCCTCGACAATTTGAGCGGCGGCGACGCCCTCATCGGCCTCAGGGGGCGGGGCCGTTCCGAACGGCCTTTTTACCTCGTCGAGGACATCCGCCGTGAAGCCGAGCGCCGCTACCGGGCCAAGGAAAAGGAACTGCGGACCAAGCTGAAAGACATTGAAACGAAACTCGATAAAATTCAGCGCAAGGACGGAAAAGACGGAGAGGCCATTCTTTCCGCCGAGGACAAGGCGGCACTGGACGAATTCCGCATCGAGATGGTGTCCATCCGCAAGGAACTTCGGAACGTGCGGCATGCCTTGCGGCGCGACATCGAAAGGCTGGGTTCCTGGCTCAAGTTCATCAACATCGCCGGCATGCCCCTGCTGCTTGGCTTGGGTTTGATTATTGTCATTTACCGGCGCCGTAGGCGGCCTGTCGGCGGCGGCGCGGCAGCCTGATATCGCCCGGAGGACGCGAAGAGGAACAACAACAATGAATCGCAAGACATTCGTGGTGTTTGGCGTCGCCACCCTTGTGCTGGCGGCGGCGGCGGGCATCGCGACAACCCTCGACCGCCCTCCCCGGCCAACCGGCGGCGGCGGGGAGAAGGTGATCGCGGGCTTGATCGACAGAGTCAACGATGTCGACGAGATCATTATCCAACACGCGGATGGAAAGCTGACGATCAAGCGTCGAGACGGCGGCTGGAGGTTGGCGGAAAGAGACGATTATCCGGTGCCGGTGGATAAAGTGCGCAAGACCCTCCTCGATCTGGCCCGGCTGGAACAGTTTGAAAGGAAAACGCGGAAGAAGGACCGCTATGCCGAACTCAACCTTGGCGACCCGGAGGAAAAAGGCGCCAAGTCCAGGAAGCTGACGCTCTTGGACAAAAACGGCGGCACGATAGCGCAAGTGATCGTCGGAAAACGCAAGTACACCCTTGGCGGCGAGGGCGGCGTCTACCTGCGCAAAACCGGCGAGGCTCAGACCTGGCTGGCGACGGGAAGCCTGGATCCGGGCACCCAGGCAAGCGATTGGCTGACAGGTGAAATCATCGACCTTGCCGCCGCCAGGGTCGCCCGTGTGACCATTCGCCACCCGGACGGGAAGCCGTTTACCGTTTCAAAAAGCTCTGTCGATGATGCCCATTTCGGCATCGAAAACCTGCCCGCGAACGCCCGCATGAAAAGCCAGGCGGCCGCCGACTCGCTGGCGTCGGTTCTGGTCGATTTTGAATTCGATGACGTCGGCAAGGCCGAAACGATGGATTTCGCCGACAATCCATTGATCCAGGTGAGGGTCGCCACTTTCGACGGCCTCAACCTGCTCGTCGATATCTCCGAAAAGGACGGCAAAAGCTGGGTTCGTATCCGCGCCGAGGCGGGAGACGGCGCCAAGCCCTCGAAGGATGGGGAAAACTCAAGGGACGTGGCCGGCGAAGCTTCGGCCTTGAACGCCCGAACGGATGGCTGGGCCTATCGGATTCCGGACTACCAAATCAGTTTAATGAAAAAAAGATTGTCCGATCTGGTTGCGGAGGAAAGCAAAAAGAAATAGGCGGCTGCGTGGTGAATCGGTAGGGCCGGCGGCCTGCCCGGCGAAAGAGCGGCCAAGGCGGTCTTGAGCGACGGCTTTCGGTCGGATAAGCCTCGTTCAACAGGAGAGGCGTTGGTCCATGGCTGCGTTGTTCACCGACTTTTGCAGTTTCTCGAACGCCCGGACCTCGATCTGGCGCACCCGCTCACGGGAGATGCCGTACTGCCGGCTCAATTCCTCAAGGGTGGATGGCTTGTCCCTCAGCCGCCGCTCGGTGATGATGTGGCATTCACGCTGGGAAAGCCCCTTCATGGCTCCCGCCAACAGTTTGCGGCGGCTGGCCAGTTCCTGGCTTTTGGCCAGTGTTTTTTCCTGATCCTCGCCCTCCTCGACGAGCCAATCCTGCCATTCGCTTTCGTCATCGTCATTGATGGGGGTGTTCAAGGAATGGTCTGGCGAGGCCAGCCGGCGGTTCATGTTGATCACCTCTTCCTCGGAAACATTGAGCCTGTCGGCGATGAAGGCGAGGTGATCGGGCAGCAAATCGCCCTCCTCGAAAGCCTGCATCTTGCCCTTGAGCTTGCGGAGATTGAAAAACAACTTTTTCTGCGCCGCTGTCGTTCCCATTTTCACCAACGACCAGGAATGGAGGGTATATTCCTGGATGGCGGCGCGAATCCACCACATGGCATAAGTGGCCAAGCGAAAGCCGCGGTCGGGGTCGAACCTCTGAATCGCCTGCATGATGCCGACATTGCCTTCGGAAATCAGCTCTCCCAGAGGCAGGCCGTAGCCGCGATAGCCCATGGCGATCTTGGCGACCAGACGGAGGTGGCTGGTCACCAACTTTTCCGCCGCCGCAAAGTCGTTCCGTTCCCGCCAAGCCTTGGCGAGTTCGAACTCCTCGCTCGCCTTGAGCATGGGAAATTTGCGAATTGTCTGAAGGTAGCGGCTCAGATTCGTTTCGGGCGAGATTTCTAAACGCAAGGAAAGTGCAGCCATGTCCTTACCCTTTTTCAAATTCACGCCATCCTACTGTCGGGGCGGCCCCGAGCAATCCTGGGGGCGATCAATTCACATTGACAAGATCTATAATACATGAGTTCTCTAGTCAAGTATAGCAAAAAATTATATCGCGTCTAAGGAACTAATTAACCCATTGATATATCGTGAATATTCAGATCTTAATCGGAGGATCATCCTACTTTTTGGATGTTTGAACCCGATCAAATATGCGTGAAGTGCTTGACAATTGTAGGTCAAGACAACCGTTCTTGCCGCCGCCGGCAGAGCCTTCAGCCGCCTCGTCCCGCCGCCACCGTAGAGTGGATCGCCGATGATTGGGTTGCCGAAGTCAGCCATATGCACGCGGAGCTGATGGGTGCGTCCGGTGGCGGGCCGTAAATCGACCAGACAGGCGCCGCAGGCAAAAGCCTTGAGGATCCTGTAGCGGGTCAACGCCGGCTTGCCGCCGCGGGCGACGACGGCCATTGTCTTGCGGTTTCTCGGGTTGCGCCCGATGTTGCCGACGATCTTGCCCGGCGATGGCGAAGGCACCCCCCAAACCACCGCCAGGTAGGCCTTTTCGACGCTGTGCTCGGCGAACTGGGCGGCCAGAGAACGGTGCGCGGCGTCGTTCTTGGCGGCCACCAAAAGGCCGCTGGTATCCTTGTCCAGCCGGTGGACGATGCCGGGACGGCTGACCCCGCCTATGCCCGAAAGAGAGCCGCCGCAATGGGCAAGCAGCGCATTGACGAGGGTCCCGTCCGGATGGCCCGGCGCCGGATGGACGACGACGCCCAGGGGTTTGTCGATGACGATGAGGTCTTCGTCCTCGTGGACGACGTCAAGGGGCATGGCCTGGGGTTCGGGCTTGGCCGGTTGCGGAGCCGGCACGGCGACGGTGAAGACTTGCCCCGCCTTGACGCGGCGGGCCGGTTCCATCACCGCCCCGCCGTCGCCCAAGCGGCTGACGCGGCCGGCCTCGATCAAGGCTTTGAGGCGGGTCCTGGAAAGCTCGGGCAGGGCTTCGGCCAACAGCCTGTCCAGCCTCACGCCGGCCTTGTCCTCGGCCACCTGAACAGTATATGTGGTGGCGGTCATCGGCATGGAGAATGAACCAAGATCATGCGCGCGCTCAAGGGCTTGGTGATCGCAATGGCCGTTTTTATCGGCATTGGCGTGGCGGTGCTGGTTTACGGCCTTTACCAGACGGCCAGCAACCCGGGCTTCACTTTTTTCTCTCCCGCCGCGTCGGTCAAGGCTTTTGGCGACATTACCGTGCCGGTGCCCGCCGGCTGCGCCATTGCCGGGATGCGGCCGGACGGCGGCCGGCTTTTCCTGCGCATCGGTCCCGACGGCCCGTGCAGCCGCATTATCGCCGTCGATCTGGCCAGCGGCAAACTTCTCGGCACGGTGACGGTGGGCCGGTGATCGTTCTTTCCCGTTCCCTTTTCGAGCGGATCATCGATGCCGCCGAGGCGGCCTACCCCGAGGAGTGCTGTGGGCTTCTCGTCGGCCGCCAAGAGGAAGCGGGAATTTTTCGGGTCAGCCGGGTCGAAGCCAGCCGCAACCTGGCGGCGAACGGCCGCAAAGAGCGCTTCGAGGTCGACCCGCGGTTGCGCTTCGACCTGATGCGTGGCTTGGCCGGCGGGCGGCAGCGAATCATCGGCCATTATCATTCCCATCCCGACCATCCGGTGGAGCCCTCGGATCGGGACCTGGAGATGGCCTGGGAGCCGGAACTGGTGTGGCTGATCGTCGCCGTCGAAAACGGCAAGGCCGTGGGAACCTCGGCCTTTTTCTTGGACAAGGAGGGGCGCCGCTGGCGCCAAATCGGCCTCGACAGCGAGGGCTAGCCGGGGAGGCGGCGAGGGAAGAGAATCCAGACTCTTGTTCGCATCGGCCGTTTGCTTGTGAAGGATTGGGATCGGCCCAAGGCCCCCTTCGTCCAGAGGCCTAGGACACCGGCCTCTCACGCCGGCAATAGAGATTCGAATCCCCTAGGAAACACCAATTTTTTCAATAAGTTAGATGTCATTACTGTAATATCGGCAAAACACCGGGCACGCCGGTGCGAAAAGGCGTCAGGCTATCCTTCCGGTGTCATTCCGGACGGCGCGGAGCGCCGAGACGGAATCCAGTAACCTCTTGATAGTCCTGGATTCCCGCTTTTGCGGGAATGACGAGATAGGAAGGCGGGGAATTGGCGGGTCCGCCATCTGACATGAGTTCGCCCGGTGTTTTGCCGATGTTACGATCGGGACGCTTAAGTCCGACAGTCTGCTAGCGTCAGGCATCCAATATTTAAATTTCTGTGGGAAAAAATCCTCAGCGATTCGATTTATTATATCCAACTCAAGAGTTGTAATTCCTCATTGTAATGTGCAATTCCTCATTGTATAAAAGAGAATATCCGAGGGATTAAAAACAAAGAGCCGCCGGTGATGCGGCGCTTGGAGGGGATTTATCAATGTCGAAGAATATTGTGCTCTGCTCCGACGGAACGGGGCAAGCTGGCGGCCAGGGATTCGTGAGCAACGTCTGGCGTTTGTTCAAGGCGGTCGATCGCCATCACGCTAAAAAAAAACAAGTCGTATTTCATGTCGATGGCGTCGGGAGCGAGCAGGGCAAGGTCATGCGCGTCTTGGGCGGCGCACTCGGCGTGGGGTTGGGCAACGATATCCGCCAGCTTTATGCCACCTTGGTGCGGAGCTACAAACCGGAAGATAAAATCTTTTTGTTCGGTTTCAGCCGCGGCGCATTCACCGTGCGCTCGCTGGCGGGAATGATTCATCATGTCGGCATCTTGAAAAAAGACCAGTTCCAGTCAGACGAAAAGCTCAATAAGGCCGTCAAGGCGGCGTACAAGGCGTACCGCAAGGAAAAGAACCCGGATATAAGTAAAAACTACGACCTGCACGACGACAAGCGAAGTATTGAGTTTGTCGGCGTCTGGGATACCGTCGACGCAATCGGTGTGCCGATCGATGAAATGCGCGAAGCTTTTTATGCAATTCGAAACACATTTTATGCGATTCGCGATAAGTTTATATCACTTCCACATGTCTTGTATCGTAGGCACAGGGCCGAACTGAACTCTTCCATCCAAAACGCCTACCAAGCCATTTCCATAGACGACGAACGCCTTACTTTTCATCCGATGATCTGGGATGAAAGTGGCTTCAACCCCTATTCCCCAGATGAAACGCCGATTTGGCGACATATTTGACAGATTCTGGTATAAGAATCAGTGTGTTGATAGGGAAATGGAGGCGATGTTATGGTTCACCCGGCAGGTGAAAGCGGATCGGGGGTTTTGCGGCTTGATTTCGACCGGCGCCTGAAGCTGGAATTCCATGGGTCGAAGGTCACGTCGGATGCGGGCCTCCTCCCTTTTCGGGAACTCGATGACGTCCTCGGGCTTACCCAGATTGCGGGTGAACGTCTTGTCGATCCCCGAACCGGCAAGAACGGTCAACATGGGTTGACCGGGTTGTTCCGCCAATCGGCCTTCGGTCGCCTCGGCGGCTACGAAGACGTGAATGACGCCGACCGCCTCGGGAACGATCCCGCCATGCGGTGGGTTGTCGGAGGAAACGCCATCACCAAGCAGGCCGCTTCGGCAAGCCAGATGGGTCGTTTCGAGACGGAGTTCCTGGCGAGCGACGAGAACCTCGCCGTCCTTTCCTATCTGTCCGGGCATTGGATCGACCGGGTCCATGACCGGCGTCCTCCGAGCAAGATCATTCTCGACATGGATTCCAGTGTCAGCCCGACTTACGGCGACCAAGACGGCACGGCCTACAATGGTCACTTCGGCTGCACCTGTTATCACCCGCTGTTCCTGTTCAACCAGTTCGGCGATCTGGAGCGGTGTCGCTTGCGTCCCGGCAACGTTCACAGTGCCGACGGGTGGCGGGATGTTCTGGAGCCGGTGGTGAAGCGATACAAGGAACGCAAGGTCCGCCTCTACTTTCGCGGCGATGCTGCGTTCGCCTCGCCGGACATCTACAAATATCTTGAAGACGAGGGCATGCTCTACGCGATCCGCCTGCCCGCCAACAAGGTTCTCCAGGAGAGTATCGCCCATCTTCTCCGTCGCCCGGTCGGTCGTCCGCCCAACCATGTTCGCCGTCATTATGCCAGCTTCAGCTACCAGGCCGGATCATGGGACAGGAAACGCCGTGTGGTCGCCAAGGTCGAATGGCATCCCGGCGAGCTTTGGCCTCGCGTCGGCTTTATCGTCACCAACCTGAGCCGTCC
>Ga0187833_10004774_pt1 | contig 13092 bp, 15 predicted proteins | sample ETNtaG_37_FD_167968 | JGI IMG/M metagenome (GOLD analysis project Ga0187833, IMG submission 167968) | Marine microbial and viral communities from oxygen minimum zone, Eastern Pacific Ocean - ETNP2014_SV_400_PacBio MetaG (Illumina Assembly) | ecosystem: Environmental > Aquatic > Marine > Hypoxic... | reverse complement strand
ATAAATAAAAAAAAATCTAAATTTATAAAAAAATATAATTTAAAAAACTATAATTCAAAATCTAAGGATGCAGCTTATGATGCTGTTGGATCAATAATACCTGCTATTGATGGAGTAGAAAATAAAGAATTTAAAAAGGGTATTTTTAACTTAGAATGTTTTATGGAATATCAACTTTTTAATTCATTATTAATAGGTAAATTTCCTTGGAATACATCGCTTTCTGGCTCAACCATCATGTACAAAAGAAACCCAAATAAATTTAATGTTGATATGGTCTTTTCATTAAACTTTTTAAGGATTTAATAATTTTAGCATGTTTTTTTAGGATTGACCTAGGACCAGAACATGGTTTAGGTCATAACATATGTTTTTTTTTAGGATTGACCTAGGACCAGAACATGGTTTAGGTCATTACAACAGAGTTATATCATTAATTAAATATTTAAATATAAAGAATTACAAAATAGTAATTGATAATATATCTGACAGTTTTTATTTAAAAAAAGAAAAGAAAAATATAATTATTTTATATAATAAAAAAAATCCTTTTAAAAATGAACTTGATGATGCAAAACTTTTTTTACAAATCATTAAAAGTGAAAAAAAAAAACCTATAGTAGTAAAGGATAGTTACAAGATAGGCTATAAATGGGAAAGAATTGTCAAAAAATATTCAAAAAAATTAATAGTTATTGATGATAATTTAAAAAAAAAACATTTTGCAGATTTTTATATAAACCACAGCCCAAAGTTTTTAAACATAAGCAAAAATGTTATAAAAACTCTTAAAATTTATAACAAAAAAAATTGCATTTTTTTACTTGGTCCAAATTTTTCTTTGTTTAATTCAAGTTACAATAAAAATGAAAAAGTACATTCCGATATTGTTTTTTATAACGGAGGTTCAGGAAACGTCCTGGTTTATGAAAAGATAATAAAAAATATTTTGAAAATTAAAAAAAACAATTTTAAGATTATTTTGATTATTGGACCATATGCCAAAAATTATAGAACAGTTTTTAAAAAATTTAAAAATAATAAAAATATTCATATTTCACATCAACCAAAAAATATTTTAAAATATTTAATTGGTACCAAAATATTTGTTTCTTCTGCAGGAATATCAATTTTTGAATCATCTTATTTAAGATTGCCAACTTTATTGTTTAAAATGAATGATAATCAAAACCTATCAGATATAGATTATGAAAAATTAGGGCATTATTTATCTTTGGAAAAAATAGACTTAAAAAAAATAGATAAAATAGTTAACTTAATTAATTTGATGTTAAAGAATGTAGACCAAATAAAAAATATGATGTCCTTTTTACATATAAAATTAAGAAAGATAAAAGAAAATTATATAAAAAATTTAAAAAATAAAATATGAAAAATTTTAAAACTTTAAGAATAAATGATAGAATAATAAATAGATATTTATTTTATAAAAATCTAAATATTAATAGAATATATTCCTCTAGTAAAAAAAAAATAAAAAAAATAGATCATTATCAATGGTGGTTTCAAAAACAAAAACTTAGGAAGTCTTTTTTAATTTTAAAAGAAAATAAACCAATATTTATTTCGACCAGTGATCATTTTAACTTTAAAAAATATAAATTTATCTATTCTGGATTATTAAGCTGTCTGCCAGAAACAAATTTATTTGATCTTTTAAAAGCAATCAAAATTCAAAATATTTATTTAAACAAACAAAAAAAAAGATATTGTTTTATATCTATAGATAAAAAAAATACTGTTTTATTACATCATTGGAAATATTTTGGTTATACACAATTATATAAAAAAAATATTTTTTATAAATTTATAAAGAAATTTTTAAATATAAGTGATAATTTTAATATTTATTATAAAAAAATTTAGGTTTTATGATTTTTAAACAAAACTTTAAAATAGGAAATAAATTTATTGGAAAAGACCATAGAAGTATAATTCTTGCCGAAATTTCCGCAAATCATAATAAAAATTTTAATACAATCAAAAGATTAATTAAATCTGCAAAAAAAAGCGGGGCAGACTTAATTAAAATCCAAACATATACAGCAGAAACACTAACTATAAATTCAAAAAAAAAAGATTTTTTAATTAAAAAAAATAATTCATGAAGAAAAGATAAATATTTATGGAATTTGTACAAAAAAGCTGAAACTTCAAAAAGCCTAACCTCAAAAATATTTAATTATTCTAGATCAATAGGAATAGATGTTTTTTCAAGCCCATTTGATATTGATGCTGTAAATTTTTTGGAAAAGTTAAGATGCCCAGCATATAAAATTGCTTCACCTGAAATAAATCATATTCCTTTAATTGAAAGAGTTGCAGAGACAAAAAAACCAATAATATTATCTTTAGGTTTATCAAATATAAATGATATTGATTTAGCTATTAAAACTATTAGAAAAAAAGGTAATAGTAAAATTGTTCTTTTGCAATGTGTATCTTCATATCCCGCTTCTATTAAAGAGCAAAATATTAAATCTATTTTAGAAATTGAAAAAAAATATAATGTTTTATGTGGTTTTTCAGATCACACCTTAGGGTTTATTGCGCCAGTGTCAGCTGTAGCTATCGGAGCTAAATTAATTGAAAAGCATTTTAATTTAATAAATAATAAATCAGTAGACTCTTTCTTTTCAACTAATGAAAAAGAATTTAAAAAAATGACAGATAATATAAGACTAATTGAGTCATCATTAGGAAGTGGAAAAATTGAAATATCAAAAAGTTCCAAAAAAAATTTTAATAGTAGAAGGTCAATATATGTATCTAAAAATATAGAAAAAGGAGAAATTATAACTAATAATAATGTAAAAATTGTAAGACCCAACTATGGTTTACACCCAAAATTTTACAATTTTATATTGAACAAAAAATCTAATACAAGCCTTAAAATAGGAGATAGATTTAAATTAAAGTATGTTAAAAAAAAGTAATTTTTTTTTTAAAAGCTTAGAAAAATTTAAGACTAGAAATGCTATTATTACAGAAAATGGAAAATATATTACTTATCAAGAACTTCTATTAAGTTCTGAAAAAATTTCTAATAAACTACATGCAAAAAAAAAGTTAATATTTTTATTAGGACAAAATAATTTAGAGACAATTACTGGATATATTTCATTTATCAACAAAGGTCATTCCGTTGCACTCATAGACTTTAGGATTAATGAATTTTTTTTTAAAAAATTGGTTAAATTATACAAGCCAACTTATATATTTTGTGAGAAAAATAAAATTAAAATAAAAAATTTTTATCAAAATATTTTAAAATTTAAATCATATATTTTGTTTAAAAGAAAAGAAAATATGGAAAATATTTTACATAAAGATTTAATGTTATTAATGTCAACTTCAGGAAGTACTGGCTCACCAAAATTTGTTAGACAATCATATTTAAATGTTATCTCAAATACTCAAAAAATTATTAAGTACTTAAATATTAAAAGCAAAGATATAACTATAACTTCCTTACCATTTACATATGTGTATGGTTTATCAGTTATAAATAGTCACTTGTTTTCAGGAGCAACTATTGTTTTAACCAATAAGAGTATGGTTGAAAAAAAATTTTGGAAAATTATTGAATATCATAAAGTAAATAATTTTTCAGGAGTGCCATATAATTATTCAATAATCGATAAAATTTCAAAAAAAGGTTTACCAAGCTCTTTAGAATATACTACGCAAGCCGGTGGAAAAATGAATCATGATTTAATTAAGAGTATATTAAACACATACAAAAAACATAAAATTAAATTTATCCAAATGTATGGAGCGGCAGAAGCGACATCAAGAATGTCTTACTTAAAGTGGAAATATGCAGATAAAAAAATAGGAAGTATTGGCAAGCCAATTTCTGGTGGAAATTTTTATTTAATAAACAAATTGGGGAAAAAAATAAGTAGGAAAAATAAAAAAGGTGAATTGGTTTATAAAGGAAAAAATGTTTTTATGGGGTACGCTGAAAATTTAAAAGACTTATCATTACCCAATTTAAATAAAGGCATACTTAAAACAGGAGATATTGCTTTTAAGGATAATGAAGGATTTTATTTTATTGAAGGTAGAAAAAATAGATATGTTAAAATTTATGGAGCAAGAGTAAATTTGGCAGAACTAGAATCTATTCTTTTAAAAAAAGGAATTGATATAATTATGAGAGAAGGAGATGAAAATAAAATTGATATATATTTTAAAAACCTGTCAAAAAAAAATGAGAGCATAAAGTATTTAGCTAAGATTACTTCTATTAATCAGAATGTTTTTGTTGTGAAAAAAGTATCAAAAAAGAATTTAACAACTAATTATAAATTTAAGATATAGTATAATAATGCATTTTTTAAAAAGTATAATTAATCAAAATGCTTACTCATTAAATACAATTAATAAGAATAAATTATTTAAAAAAAATATCAATATCCTTACATCTTTTCATTACAATAAATCAAAATTATATAAAAAATTTTTAAATGGAGTAAATTATAATATTAAGAATAATAATAATTTAGAAGAAATACCATTTTTACCTGTAAGACTTTTTAAAGAATTTGATTTTTTAAGTATTAAAAAAAAAGATATTTTTAAAACTCTTTTTTCATCTGGTACAACATCAAAAAATTTTTCAAAAATCTATTTAGATAAAAAGAATGCATTAAATCAAATTAAGGTTTTGCAAAAAATTTTTAATAAAGTGATAGGAAATAATAGATTGCCAATGTTGGTTATTGACAAAAAAAATAATGAATTAAACAGAAATAATTTTAATGCTAGTGCGGCAGCAATAAGTGGATTTTCAATGTTTGCAAGTGAAGTAGTTTATTTGTTAGAGCAAAATGATAATATTAACTACAAGTTACTAAACAATTTTTTAAAAAAAAATTATAAAAAAAAGTTTTTAATTTTTGGATTTACATCTAATATTTATTTAAATTTGATTAAAAAAATAAATACTAAAAAGGTTATTAAAAATAGTCTCTTGAATGCATATTTGATACATGGAGGAGGCTGGAAAAAGATCGAAGAAAAAAAAATAAGTCGTAATCAATTTAACTCAATTCTAAACAATAGATTAGGCATTAAAAATATTATAAATTACTATGGTTTAGTTGAGCAAATTGGATCAATATTTTTTGAATGCAAATGTGGGTACTTTATTGCGTCAAATTTCTCAGAAATAATTATTAGAGACGAAAACTTTAATATTTGTAAGGAAGGACAAAAGGGATTTGTTCAACTACTTTCTTTATTACCAACGAGTTATCCTGGACACAGTATACTAACAGAAGACATTGGCGAAATAGTCGAAGATCAAAACTGCAATTGTTATGGTACTGGTAAAAGATTTTTAATCCACGGTAGATTAAAAAATGCGGAATTAAGAGGTTGTAGCAATATATAGCTATGAAAGATTATAAAAAAATTGATTATTTGGTTGGAAAAAAAGCAAAATTAAATGTTTTTATCTCACCATTTAATAATAAAGTTGTTGCCTTTTTGGATGATTTGTCAAAGTCTCTAAATAATTTTAATAAAAAAAATATTCCAGATCTAAAAGCTTTATCTTTTTTTTGTAGAAAAAATAATATTTTAATTTTAAAAAATAAACATTTTGATCCAAATGCTATAAGATTTGGTTTGGGCTTACTATTTCATATAACGCCTTCTAATATACCTACAAATTTTGCATACTCTTTAATTTTTGGCCTTATTACTGGAAATTCAAACATAGTGAAAATCCCATCAAAAAAATTCGAAGAGATAGCAATAATTTGCAAATCTTTAAATAATGTTTTGAAAAAAAGAAAATATAACGAAATTAAAAACATGATAACTATAATTAGATATACTGACAATGATCAAGCAACAAAGAAGTTTTCTTTATTGTGTGATGGTAGATTAATTTGGGGTGGTGACGATACAATAAATAATATAAAAAAATTTGATACCAAAGCAAAAAATATTGATGTTCCTTTTTCGGATAGATATTCAATTTCAATTATAAATTCAGAAAAATTTTTAAAATTACCTAAATATAAAGCTCTAAATTTAATTAAAAGTTTTTACAATGATACCTATGCAGTTGACCAAAATGCATGTTCATCACCTCATTTAATACTATGGAAAGGTAAATTAAATTCAAAAGCTAAAAAAAAGTTTTGGTTATATTTAAATAATTTAGTAAAATATATATATAATCCACCCTTGATCACCTCTGTTGATAACTACTCAAGACTAGTTAAAGATATGATAAAAAATAATAATATTCACTCATATAAAAGATTAAATAGATCTTTATATGTTGTTACTTTAAAAAAGTTACATCCTAATTTTTTTTTAAAAAAAACTAAATGGGGATTCTTTTATGAATGCAATATTCAAAATTTAAAAAATATTAATTATGTAACTAATAGAAGTTTACAAACTTTTACTTATTTTGGTTTTTCAAAAAAATTTATAAAATATTTTTTTAAAGTAAATAATTTTAATGGTATTGATAGAGCAGTTCCTTTTGGCCAAGCTTTAAATATTAATTTAATTTGGGATGGGTACGATTTAACCAGGATGCTTTCAAGAGAAATAGAAATAAGGTAATATATGAAATTAAGTAAAAAACAAATAATTAAAATACAAAAAAATAGAGACCCATATCTTTTAATGGATTATGCCACAAAAGTTGTTCCAGGAAAATCTATAGTGGGATATAAAATTCTAAAAAAAAATGAGTGGTTTTTTAAAGTACATTGGCCAGGGGATCCAAATATGCCTGGCATGCTTCAAGTAGAAACAATGGTTCAAATGTCTTCCTTAATAATTTTTACATTGCCCAAAATGAGTGGAAAAACACTTTATCTCGCTGACTCTAACAACATAAAGTTTTTTAAAAAAATTATACCAGGAGATAAATTAAAGATTTTTTCAAAATTAATTTCAAGCAGCAGGGGTCTTTATAAGTTTGAAGCAGAAGGTTATGTTAAACAAAAAATTGCTTGTAAGGCGAATTTTACTCTTATTTTACCAAGCTCTGTATATATTAAGCCCAAGCAAGATTAAGTTTACTTGAGTAAATAATAATTTGCTTCAAATTCTTGAATCATTGTATATAAATACATAAAATTATTTTAAACCTATATCAAAATGGCAGTTTCATCATCTTTATGGTTTAATAAACCCCGTTTAGTAGCAAAAATAAAACATTTTCATGATCATTTAAAAAAAAATGATGGAAAAATAGGAACTTATAGACGTGGTATTGAGCTAAACTACAATAATGCATGTAATTTAAGATGTAAATATTGTTTTACAAACTCTCCAAAAGGAGACCACGTAAAAGATTTCCTGCCACTTTCAAAAGTAAAGGAAATTGCGGACGAAGCCGATGAGCTAGGTTTTTTAGAATGGGATTTGCAAGGCGGAGAACTGCTTCTTTGGCCCGACAAATTATTTAATGTTTTGGATGCAATAAAACCTGAGAGATTCTATTTATATTTAACTACCAACGGTTACAAAGCCGGTAGAAAAATGATCAAACAGCTAGCTAAACATGGTGTTAGTAGAATGTCAGTCAGCTTAGATAGTATGGATCCAGAGTTTCATGATGAAATGAGAGGAAGAAAAGATTCTTGGAAGAGAGCAATGCAGGCCCTTGAGTACATTCAAGAAGCAGGCATGGATCCTTACTTAAATGTAACTGTTGGTCATTATAATGCAAAAAGTGAGGATCTTAAATTGTTATTAGATTATTCAAAAAAAAAAAAATATAGAACATTGGTAAATGTAGCATGTCCAACTGGCATGTGGAATCAGGTTCACGATGTAGTGTGCGATGAGGAAGACATTAAACATATTAGGAAATTAAGAAAAGAGTATAAAAACTTGAATAGAAATTTATGGAATCCTTTTGATAATAAACTTGAAAAGATTATGGGATGTACAACAGTCAACAGAATTTACATTACCTCAATAGGTGATGTTTTGGCGTGTCCTTATGTTCATATAAAAATAGGCAATGTATTTAAAAACTCAATTAAAGAAATCACAGATTATGGTTTTCGAATAAAACATTTCAGAAATTACAGTGAAAAATGTTTAGCAGGCGAAGACCTAAATTTTATAAAAAAATTTAATTCTACTCCAGGAAAAACCATTTTTAAGCCAGTAGAGGCAGAAGAGATATTTTCAAAAGAAGATTTTATTAGTAGTTAATTTCAGGTTTATTTATGTCTTTAAATTCATTAAAAAACAAAAATGTAATTATCACGGGTTGTAATAAAGGTATTGGAAAATCAACTCTCGAGGGTTTTTCAAAACAAGGTGCGAATATTTTCGCTTGTGTAAGAACTATTTCGGATGATTTTAAAAAATTTGTTTTAAATTTAAAAAAAAAATACAAAGTTAAAATACAGATAATTAAATTAGATTTATCACAAACTTCTAGTACAGCAGATTGTATTAATGAAATTTATAAAACTACAAAAAATATTGATATTCTTGTAAATAACGCGGGAATGTTATTTAATTCTTTATTTCAAATGACATCTGAAAAACAATTAAAAGAAATATTTCAGGTAAATTATTTTTCTCAAATATATTTGACTCAAATAGTTTCAAGAGGTATGGCAAAAAACAAAAAAGGTAATATCATATTTATTTCATCAACGTCAGGAATTAATGGAGATGTTGGAAGATTTGCATACTCTAGCACAAAAGCTGCAATTATAAATACAGTTAAAACATTATCTAAAGAGTTTTCAAATTATAATATTAGAGTTAATTCAGTCTCTCCAGGTTTAACCGAAACAGATTTGATGTTATCAAATACTAAAGAAGAAGTTATAAAATCTGAAATTGAGAAGATACCGCTTAAAAGAGTAGCTAAAACAAATGAAATCTCTAGTGTGATTTTATTTTTAGCTTCTGAAAATTCATCATATGTTAATGGTCAAAATATCGTTGTTGATGGTGGATATTTATGAATCTAAAGAAACTTGAAAATTTTGCAAGAAACATAAGAAAAAATATAATTTTCACTGCATTTAAGGCTGGTGCTAAAAGTGCACATATTGGAGGAGCACTTTCTGCTGCAGATATAATCGCTGTTTTATATTCCAGCATAATGAAAATTAAAAAACAGAAAATTCTCGATGACAACAGAGATAGATTTATTTTGAGCAAAGGCCATGCATGCTTGGCACTTTATTCAGCCTTGGTTGAAAAAAAAATTATTAAAAGGAAAGATCTTGAGACTTTCGAGTCTGATGGAAGTAATTTGTTAGGTCATCCAATAATAAACAAATTATCTGGTATTGAATTTTCAACAGGTAGTTTGGGAATGGGTTTATCATTAGGTGTGGGAGTTGCTCTAGCAGCAAAAAAAAAACAAAAAAAATATAAAACTTATGTTATTTTAGGTGATGGAGAGTGTAACGAAGGTTCCATCTGGGAATCAATCTTATGCGCAAGTCATTTTAAACTTGATAACATAGTAATTATTGTAGATAAAAATAATTTTCAGCAAACTGGAAAAAACTCTTCAATAATGGATTTAAAAGATTTGACAAGTAAATTTAAAAGTTTTGGATGTTCAACAACGGAAATTAACGGACATAATGTTAAAAAAATATATCAATCATTAATGTCTAAAACCACAAATAAACCAAAAGTTATTGTTGCAAATACCATTAAAGGCAAAGGAATTAAATTGTTTGAGAATGATAATAACTGGCATCATTCAATAATAACAAAATCAATTTATAAAAATATAATTAAAGAAATATAAATTTTTATGAATATTCAAAATAATATAAAACTTTGGTCTAGTTTAGGTATGAGGGCTACCTTTGGCTTGATTGCTATGGAGTTAGTAAAAAAACATCCAAACTTAATTATTACTACTTCAGATGTTTCAACTTCAGCTGGATTAGACAGATATAAAAACAAATATCCTGATAAATATATAGATGTTGGAATTGCTGAACAAAATTTAATAGGTGTTTCTGCAGGATTGTCAAGTGAGGGATTTAAAGTTATATCAACAACATTTGCTCCATTTCAAACTCTAAGATGTTGTGAACAAATTAAAGTTAATTTGGGATATATGAAGCATAAAATCTGTATGGTTGGATTAGCTAGCGGACTGGTTTTGGGTAATTTAGGATTTACTCATTGTAGCATAGAAGATATAGGCATATTAAGATCTATTCCAAATATTTCTATAGTAGTACCGTCTGATCCTTTTGAATTGTTTAAAACATTAGATCAAGCAATAGAGCATAAAAATTCAGTATATATAAGGCTTACTGCAGGCTCTAATTCAAAAATTATTAATGATAAAGATTACGAATTTGAAATTGGAAAGGCTGTAGAAATAAAGTCGGGCGAAGATGTATCAATAATAGGATGTGGAAACATTCTATGGAATTGCTTAGAAGCCGCAACAGTCTTAAAAGAGAAAAATATTAAATGTTCTGTAGTGAATATGCATACAGTAAAACCAATAGACAAAGAAAAGGTGATAGAATTAGCAAAAAAACATAAATTAATTGTTACCGTAGAGGAACATAATATTATTGGTGGTTTAGGAAGTGCTGTAGCTGAAGTTTTAGCAGAGGATAAAAATAACTGTAAATTAGTAAGAATTGGAGCAAAAGATTTTTATTCACCGGGCGGAAGTTATGACTACTTAAAAGATATATATGGATTATCAGTAGAAAAAATTATACAGACTGTTTTTTTAAATCTTTAAAAACACAATGAAAAACAAAAAAAAATATACTGAGATTTTTATTGAATCTCTATCGATAGATAAAAAAAAATTTTCCGAGAAACTAAAATATAATGATATTCCAGAATGGGACTCAATTGGCCATATGACACTAATGTCGGCACTAGAAGAAGGTTTTAAAATTTCTTTAGACACAGACGATATAGTTGATTTTAGTTCTTTTAAAAAAGGTATCCAGATTTTAAAAAAGTATAAAGTTGATTAGATATTTATTTTAATGACTTCTTAATTTAAAAATTTTATAAGCTAAATTCAAATCCTCAGGAGTATCTATATCGACAGACTGAAAATTATTTAAAAGTATGAATTTTGCATTCAATTTATGAAATGTTTTCTTTTTTAACCAAGCCTCTAATTTAAAACAATCAATCTGTCCTGAATTATAATAATAATCTTCTAAATCTTGTGTTCTCATAAGTTTTGTTTTCAAATTTAAAGGTTCTAATTTTTTTTTTCTATATCTTAGAGCTCTTTGAATAGGATGAGGAAATTTTTTTAATAATGTTATGTATTCAGTATATTTTAACTTTCTTTTACATTTTCTTAGTAGTTTTTCATCTACAAAAATTGAAGTTGGATACAAAACAAAAATATTATATTTTGTTTTATCTTTTAAATTTATAATTTTTTTTATGAAATCATCGATTACAGACTTAATAATTGCACGATCATTTGATAATTTTTTTGACCTTATATAAGGAACAGTGGCTCCACATTTTATAGCAATTTTCTTAATTAAATTAGAGTCTGTAGATACAAAAATATTTTCAAATAAATTACTATTTTTTGCTGTAAGTATTACTCTTTCCAAGAGAGGTTTCCCAAAAAATTTTTTAATATTTTTGTTTTTAATTCTTTTGCTGCCTCCTCTCGCAGGAATAAGACAAATTGTTTTCCTAATCATACCTTTATATTAAATTTGTTAATTATTAAAAAATTATGTAATATTCAAAAATCTATGGTAAATATCTTCAAATTTAATAATTAATAATTTTTTTTTTACACAGAATAAAATAAAAAATATGACATTTAAACAAGATTATTTCCAGAACAAATGGAACAAAAAAAATAATAATGGAGATAGAAATTTTTTAGCAGAGAGAGATGTATATACTATAACCTATTTATTAAAGGAATTTTATGGATTTGATATAATTAAGGGTCATAAAATTTTAGATCTTGGTTCTGGAGACAAATTTTTAGAGAAAGAGTTTAACAAAAAGGGAGTGTATTATTTTTCTTTAGATATAAATGATTTAGACTTTGATAGAGATCAATTTAAATTAGAAGAGAACAGCTTTGATTTGGTTATAAGTTTAGCTGTTTTAGAACATTTAAAAAATTCTAATTTATTTTTAAGTGAAATCAAAAGAGTTTTGAAAAATGGATCTTATTTATTTTTATCAACACCGAATTGGAAATATAGCAAAGATTTTTTTTTTGATGATGTAACTCACGTAAAACCCTATTCACCGGAGTCGTTAAATGAAATTTTAAATATTATAGGATTTAAGGAAATAAAAATTATGCCAAATTTAAGATGTAAATCTAAGTGGTGGTACCAAGGTAAATATAAATTTTTTAAAGCAAATTACTTACTTCCTTTTACTAATAATGTTAAATTTATCCCTAATTTTTTAAAAGGAAAAGCCAAGGGTATGTTTGCAATTGCAAAAAAATAATAAAGAAGAAGCAAAAATAATCAAAGAGATATTTCAAAAATTAGAAGAAACTGACTTTGAAAGTGAACAATCTCGTAGAGAAAGAGAATATGAACAAATGAGAAGTATAGAGAACTGCAACAAGATGAGAAGATTGCGTATGATGAGAAGATATTAATGCCAAAGATTAACAAAAAAACAATGTTCAAGTTTGATAGAATTCCAGTAAGTGTCTTTCAATTTGATAATAGTAAGAATTACTTTGTTAGATATTATGTCGGCAGACAGAAAGGTGCGTCTGGGGGTAACAAAGATAAAAGTTTAAAAACTACAAATATTAAAATTGCAAAAACAAAAGCAAAAGAAATCTATTTTGAATATCTAAAGAATCCAACACCCAAAGAGAAACAGATAGATTTTAATATTGATATTGCACAACCATTTTTCAGATACAGAATAAGACATTACAAGAATAAGAATCCTGATAGTACGCAAGGTTTAAGAGAACAACAAAGATACAATTCTTACATACATAAGTTTTTTGAAGATATTGATTATAGAAATATTGAAGAACTAGATGACTCAATTGAAGAGTTAAAAGAGAATTTAAAACAAGATGAGAAAACA
>Ga0187833_10004771_pt1 | contig 13094 bp, 13 predicted proteins | sample ETNtaG_37_FD_167968 | JGI IMG/M metagenome (GOLD analysis project Ga0187833, IMG submission 167968) | Marine microbial and viral communities from oxygen minimum zone, Eastern Pacific Ocean - ETNP2014_SV_400_PacBio MetaG (Illumina Assembly) | ecosystem: Environmental > Aquatic > Marine > Hypoxic... | reverse complement strand
TATTTTTTTCTATAATTTTTATTCTCGCATCTTCTAAAGATTTTTCTAAATTTTTTGCTAAATTAAAGCCAATATTACCACCCCCAACGATAAGAATTTTTTTTGCAATTTTTTCTTCATGTCCAAAAGCTGCCAGAGTTCTATTTAATTGTGAGGAATTGATCACTACATAAGCTTTATCATTTAATTTCATTTTATCTGTTTTGCTGAGTATTAAAAATTTTTCATCTCTTATTACACCTAAAATATTTGCCTCCAAATCTGGAAATGCTTTTGTCAATTTATTTAATTGGATATTTACTAAAGGACACTTTTCATCTATTGCGATCTCCAACATTTTTATTTTATCTTTAGCAAAAGGAACAATATCTAATGCTCCTGGGGCCTCTAATTTTCTTTGCAAAGATTTTGCAACCTCTAATTCGGGAGAAATAATTACATCAACCGGTAGTTCTATTTTGCTGTAAAGTTTACCATATTTTGGATCGAGATAATCATGTGCTCTTATTCTTGCTATTTTTTTTGTAATCTTGAAAATAGAATGGGCTATCTGGCAGACTATCATGTTAACTTCATCACTTTTTGTAACAGCAATAATCATATCAGCTTGTTTTGCTCCCGCTTTTTCAAGAACAGAAGGAAATGTAGCTCTTCCTACAATAGCCTTAACATCGATTGACTCACTAATCTTTTGAATATCTTCGCTTGATTGGTCAACCATTGTTACAGAATGGCTTTGAGCTGACAGTTGTTTAGCTATACTAAATCCCACCCTCCCAGCGCCACAAACAATAATGTTCATTAGTTTATTCCCTTGATTCCCAGAGTTTTCAATTTCCTATGCAAAGCGGATCTTTCCATACCAACAAAATCTGCTGTTTTTGATATGTTGCCCTTAAATTTTTTTAACTGTAAAGTTAAATATGATTTTTCGAAATTTTCTCTCGCCTCCTTTAAAGGAAAAGAAAAATTTTTTTCAGATATATCAGTTTTATTAACCGAAGCTTTTTTTAAAGATTCTTTTATAATCATGTTGATATTTTCATTTTTTTCGTTCGGCGATAATATAGCTATTCTTTCAACCAAATTTCTTAGTTCTCTAACATTTCCTGGCCAATTGTATTCAAATAAATATAGATTGTTAGAATCAATTTCAAACTTAGGCACTCCATATGAATTTGAAATTGTTTTAGAAAAATAATCTATAAGCAATGGAATATCTTCTGTTCTATTCTTTAGTGGTTCGAGGTTTATAGGAACAACGTTTAGTCTGTGATATAGATCTTCTCTAAATTTTCCATCTACTATTTCCTTGCTTATATCTTTGCTTGTAGTACATATGAGTCTGACATCTACATTGATATCGTGATTACCGTTTAGTCTTTTAAATTTTTGATCAGTTAATACTCTTAATATTTTAGCTTGTGTTTCCAATGGTATTTCTGAAACTTCATCAATAAGAAGTATGCCATTAGTTGCCTTTTCCAATGCACCATAAAGTATTGTTCCATCGTTATTTTCCGAACCAAAAAGCTCAAGTTCATATTTTTTGGGATCTAGCAATGCTCCACTTAAAATAATTAAGGGTTTTTTTGCACGACTAGAATTTTTATGAATTTTTCTTGCAACTAATTCTTTACCTGACCCTGCTGGTCCGAAAATAAAAATTCTACTTTCTGTTAAGGATAATTTTTTTATTTGCTCTTTTAATTTCATTATAGAAGGACTTTTTCCTATTAGGTCATAAGAATGGAATAATTTATTTTGAAGGTTTATATTTTCTTTTTTTAAACTGTAATTTTCAACTGCCCTATTTACAAAATTGATTAATCTTTGGGAGTCAAAAGGTTTTTGTATAAATTCAAACGCACCAGATTTTAATGAATCTATTGCCATTTTAATACTAGCATGACCAGAAATAATTATTACAGGAACATCAAAATCTTTTTTTTTTATATGGGCTAACAACTCAATTCCATCGTTATCTCCTTTATCAAGTTTCACATCAATGATTGCAACGTCTGGTAATTTTTTATCAATTTCGCTTAAAGCCTGATTATAGTTTGCTGCTTGTCTGATATAAAAGCCACGATCCTTCAAAAGACTGGTAATAAGAAACCTTATGTCGGAATTGTCGTCGATGATTAAAATTTCAGCTGACATTTTTTGGTAAAATAATTTCTACTCTCGCACCATCTTTTTTTGGTTTAAAATTAATTTTTCCATCATGATCATTCACTATTTTGTTTACAATAGCTAAACCCAAACCCGTGCCTTTAACTTTTGTGGTAAAATATGGTTTTGCGATTTTATTCAAATCTTCGTTTGAAAATCCTATTCCGTTATCCTCTATTGTGCAATATATATAGTTATTTATTTCCCTAATTTCTATATCAATTTTATAAGTAAATTCTCGATTTTTCTTTGATTTATCCATTATAGATTCAATAGAATTTTTTATTAGATTTATAAAGACTCGGTTTAATTGCTCTTCATCAGCAGCTATTAATATTTTTTCTTTTTCGCATAAAAATCTAAAATTAATAGTGCTATTTGAAAGAGAATGTAAATCGACTGATCTAGCAACAACTTTTTTTATGTCTATATTTTTTAAAATCGGTTTCGGCATTCTTGCGAAGTCCGAAAATTCATTAACTAAATGTTCTATGTCTTTAATTTGTCTATTAATTGTTTTTAAATAATTTTCAAATTTTTTCTTATCGTCTTCATTTGAAATTTTGCTTAAATATTTTTCTTTTAATCTATCAATAGATAATTGGATCGGAGTTAAAGGATTTTTTATTTCATGTGCTAATTTTCTAGCCACATTATCCCACGCTTCATGTCTTTCTGATAATAACAATTTATCTTGTTGTCCTTTTAATTTATCTATCATCAAATTAAAATTTTTATTTAATTTGTCAATTTCTTCCTCCGTTTCTATTATTGGAACCTTTGCGTTTAAATTCCCAGTGCTTATATTTTCTGACGCTTTAATTAAATTGACTATGGGTTTAAAAAATATTGAAGCAAATTTTATACCGATTGTAATTGATAAAAACAATAGCAACGCTACAACAATTAAGTAAATTAATGCAAATGTTATTTTTATACCTGTTCTTTTGTTTTGTACACTATAATAAAAATTTATGGCTTGTTCAGTTTCTTGTAAATAGTTAATAATTTTTGGATCTAAAAATTTTACAACATACAAATAGGTATCAACAAAACTTTCAAGTTTTAATAATGAAGATGATCTGTTTGTAATAGCATCTGTAATTTTAATTGGTCTATTGTCTGAAGCCAACAATTCATAAGCTTTATCTAGTGGCGGCACAAACTCTAGTGTAATATCTCTTACATCAGACATTAATATTCTCCCAGAACCATCCAATAAATATATCTCGTCTAATCTCCTGATTAATCTTTGGTGTCTAAGAACATCTTTCAAAATTTTTTGATTTTCATGAAAAAAATTAGCGTTTCTATTTATATCTATTGCAACTAATAAAACATCAGCTTCAATATTGTTTCTAGTTTCATCTACATAATTTTTCGCAACATCATATGAATTATTCACTGCCGTAGTAATTTTCTGATCAAAATACTTTTGTAGTCCTACAGAAAATAAAATTAAGGAAAATATTGCGATAAGTATGGATGGCAAAAAAATGGATATAGAAAAAAAAGATATATATTTTAGATTTACTTTTGAACCTACTCCTTGTTTATTTTTATCTTTGAAAAGCTTATAAATCTCTCTTGCAATTATAAAAAAAAATAGTAGGACCAATGCCAGGTCCATAACTAACAGGGTTTGAAAATTGAAATAATTTAATTCAACAAAACTCTCATTAATAAATGTAAAAAAAGTTAATATGCCTAATGGTAAACTTATTGAAAAAACTACAAAGATCCATTTATTTTTTTTAATAAAATTTAGCATCTTAAAATAATAAAATATTTAATTATTATTGATATATAATACATAATGAACTTTTTTCTAATACTACTAGCAGCTGGCGAAAGCAAAAGGCTAAAAACTAGTGTACCAAAGCCTTATATAACAGTTAACAATAAAAAATTATTGGAACATGCATTAAATTTATTCCAAGATTTTCATGCAATTAAAAAAACCTTAATTGTTTATAATAAAAAACATAAAAAACATCTAGATAAATTAAATCTAAAAAACACCTTAAAAATTGCAGGGGGCAAAAACAGACAGGAATCCACTTTTAAGGCACTAAAAAAGATAAAAAAAATGAATTGTAAAAAAGTAATAATTCATGACGCCGCTAGACCTTTTACTTCTAAAAAAATTATAAATGAAATTTTAATAAAACTTAGAACAAATCATGCAGTAATACCTATGATAAAAGTAAATGATGCAACAAAACGAGTTGAAAATAAAATAATTTTTAAAAATATTAAGCGTAACAATTTAAGATTTTCTCAAACTCCACAAGGTTTTACTTTCAAAAAAATATACGAAAAACATAAAAAAAATATGAATATTTCTGTTGACGATGACTCTACTTTATTTGCAGATGATGGTGAAAAAGTAGTAAGCATAAATGGAAGCAAAACAAATTTAAAAATAACTGATAAAGAAGATTTGGATATATTTAAGTCTTTAACAAAAGGAAAAAGCTATTTTGGAATCGGATTTGATGTACATAGATTGGTTAAAGGAAGAAACCTTTACCTAGCGGGAATTAAAATACCTTTTGCTCTGGGACTAAAAGGTCACTCTGATGCCGACCCAATTCTTCATGCTCTAATCGATAGTTTACTTGGCGCATGTAGATTGGGTGATATTGGAAAATTATTTTCTGATAAAAATAAAAAATACAAAAATATTAGATCTGTAATTTTACTTAGAAAAGTAATTGAATTAATTAAATCTAAAAGCTTCATGATTAACAACATTGATATAAATATTATTGCACAAAAACCCAAAATAAAAAAATATTCAAAAAAAATGATACAAGCAATAAGCAAGCTGTGTGGAATAAATTCTAATGAAATAAATATTAAAGGTAAAACAACTGAAAAACTTGGTTTAATTGGAAAAGGAAAAGCCATAGCATCTGAAGTTATAACTTCTGTAACCAAATATGATTAATAAAATAAACTTATTTTTTGTAACTTTTTTTGGGATTGGTTATCTTAAAGTTGCTCCTGGCACTTTTGCATCAATAATAGCATCTATATTATTATTTATTTCATTTCATATATTAAACATTTCATCAAATATTGTTTTGATATTTCTTTTTTTTATTTTTTTTTATTCTTTATATGCGGTTAGTTCATATATAAAAAAAATTAGCAATAAAGATCCAAAAGAAGTTGTAATAGATGAAGTAATTGGGCAATCAATACCAATATATCTTTATGAAATATCACATAGCACATCAAAACAGTTTGATGATGCTTTAATCTTCTATGCAATAATATTTATACTTTTTAGACTTTTTGACATTATTAAACCTTTTCCAGTAAGCTATTTTGACAAAAATTTTAAAAACAGCTTTGGTGTTATTTTTGATGATATTTGTGCAGGTTTATATGTTGTATTAATTCTTGTTATATACATGGTTTTAAAATGAAGAAGATAACACAAAAAATAGTTAAATTATTAAGTAAGAAAAAGTTAAAAATTTCTTTTGCTGAATCTTGTACTGGAGGTTTGCTTTCATGCGCTATTACCTCCGTTAGTGGATCTTCTAAAATATTTGCCTTTAGTTTGATTACATATTCTAATCAATCTAAAAATAATATTCTTAAAATTCCAAAAAAAACCCTAAAAAAGCATGGTGCTGTTAGTTATGAAACTTGTTTATCTATGGTAAAAAACTTAAGTAAAATTAGTAAAACTGATGTTTCAGTTTCCATAACAGGAATAGCCGGTCCCAAAGGAGGTTCGAGGAAAAAACCTGTAGGTTTGGTTTATATTGGTATTAAAAAACGAAATAAAACTTTAGTTAAAAAACACTTATTTAAGAATAAAGGTCGTTTGTACATTCAAAAAGATGCGGTCAATAAATCTTTAGACCTTATATTAAGTTTTATTAAATAACTCATTAGCTCTTTTTTCGAAAGCATCAGCTATTTTTTTTAATCCTAAATCGAAAGTTTTAATCATTAAAATATTTAAAATCTTATTTTTTAATTCAAAATCAACATGGAAATTTACTTCACTTGAATCGCCAGTCTGTCTAAAAGTCCATTTATTTTCTAAATGTTTTAGAGGTCCCCCTATATTGGTTACATGTATTGAGTCAGCAGATTTGTCGTAAATAACAAAACTTTTATATGTTTCGCTAAAAAAACTTTTTCCAATGGCCAGGTCAGCTGTAATTTCTACTGTGTTAACCTTATCAATTATAGTGTGAATTTTTCCACCTAAACACCAAGGCACAAATTCTGGATATTTTTCAATATCAAGTACCATTTCGATTAAATTCTTTTTAGTACAGGGAATTTTTTTTGTTATTGAAGCTGATGGCATTGGGATTTATTTTCTCTCAATTTTTTCATTTTAGAGAAATCTTCATCTGCATGGTATGAGGACCTAGTAAGAGGTGATGAAGCAACTATTAAAAATCCCTTGGATTCTGCTATTGATTTTAGTTCTTTAAATTCCTCTGGCTGAACATATCTAGCTAAAGGATAGTGTTTAACCGAGGGTTGCAAATATTGACCTATTGTTAAGAAATCAACATCGACAGTGATTAGATCATCCATCACCTGTAAAATTTCATCTCTTTTTTCACCAAGTCCAAGCATAATCCCGGATTTGGTAAATATTTTATTATTTATTTTTTTGGCAGACTTTAATAGTTCCAAAGAAGCAAAATATCTTGAACCAGGTCTAACTATTAAATAAAGACTAGGAACTGTCTCTATATTATGATTAAAAACATCTGGGTTAGCTTCTACAACTTTTTTATAAGCATTACCTTTTCTCAAAAAATCTGGAGTTAAAACTTCAATAGTTGTATTTCTATTAAGTTTTCTAGTTTCTTTTATTACTTTTAAAAAATGATCCGCTCCACCATCGTTCAAATCGTCTCTATCAACTGAAGTAATTACTACATGTTTTAAATTCAGTTCTTTTGTAGCTTCTGCAATTTTAATTGGTTCTAAAGAATCTAAAGATTTTGGTCTTCCAGTTTTAACATTACAAAACTTACAAGCCCTCGTGCAGATATCACCCATTATCATAAATGTAGCATGCCTTTTGCTCCAACATTCGGTAATATTTGGACAGTTAGCTTCCTGGCAAACAGTATTTAAATTATTTTTATTAATTATACTTTTTGTTAAAAAAAAATTCTGAGAATTTGATACTTTGCACCTGATCCATTTAGGTTTTTTTTTTATTGGATTGAATGCTTTGTTAATTTTTTCTGGGTATTTAATCACAATTTTATCGATATAAGTATACTTTCTCATTTGGTTTTCCGTAAAAAAATTTTTCTCTATAGAGAATCTCCAAATAATCTAAATCTATATTTTCAGACAAAAGAATGATTTTTTTCTCAACATCATTAAGTTCCGCTTTCAAATTATTTTTTTTTTGAATCAATTGTTTTTTTATTTCTTTTTTTTCAAAATATGAGAATAAACCACGCTCTCCATCCAATAAATTAAATGTAATATAAACAAAGAAGAAAGTGCCAATTAGAAGAAAATGATTTTTTTTTAAAATTTCTACGATCCTCATTAACTAAATATTAGCCATTTTTGCTTCTTTTCCAAGTTCTTCTTCGATTCTCAATAGCCTATTATATTTTGCGACTCTTTCAGATCTTGCTAATGAGCCAGTTTTAATTTGAGATGAATTAGTTGCCACTGCCAAATCAGCTATAAATGTATCTTCAGAGTCGCCCGATCTATGAGAGATTATAGTTTTAAAACCATTCTTGTGAGCTAAATTAATAACCTCTATAGTTTCGGTTAATGTACCTATTTGGTTTGGTTTAATCAGTATAGCATTTGCGGTCTCTTCTTTAATACCTCTGTTTAATCTTTTTTTGTTAGTAACAAAAAGATCATCTCCAACAATTTGAGTGTTTATTTTATTAAGTTTTAGAAATCTCATAAAGCTTGCCCAAGAAGTCCAATCATCTTCTGAAAAAGGATCTTCGATAGATTTAATTGGATATTTGTTAACTAATTTCAAGTAGTAATCAATTGTACTTTTTACATTTTCAAATTTTAAAGATTGTACAGAATATTTTCCATCTTTGTGCAATTCATTTGAGGCAATATCCAAACATATTGATAGATCAATGCCGGGTTTGAAGCCAGCTTTTTCTATAGCCTCCATGATAAGTTCTATTGCTTTTTCATTCGTATTTAGTGAGGGAGCAAAACCACCTTCATCTCCCACTGTTGTCGATAGATTTTTATTATTTATTAGAGACTTTAATTTCTGTATTACCAAAAAACATATTCTAGTTGCTTCTGAAAATGTCTTAGGTTTTTCTGGACGTATCATAAACTCCTGTATTCTAAGAGAATTATTTGCATGCACTCCACCATTAATTATATTCATTAATGGCAGTGGAATTTTATTACTAGTTGATCCGCCTAAATATCTAAATAATGGAATTTTTTTTGAAATTGCAGCCAACTTGCTTGTGGCAATAGAAACTGCTAGAATTGAGTTTGCGCCTAATTTTTTTTTTTGCTGTGTTCCGTCCAGATCTATTAAAGTTTCGTCTATTTTTGCTTGATCAAAAATATTAAAATTTTTTAATTCTTTAGATATAGTTGAATTTATATTTTTAACAGAAGATAAAACGCCTTTTCCTAAATAGTTTTTGTTTTCTTTATCTCTTAACTCAAATGCTTCATGTCTCCCAGTAGAAGCTCCTGAAGGAACAATTGCCGAAGAATAATATCCATCATCTGAATAAACTTCCGCTTCTACAGTTGGATTTCCCCTACTATCAAAAACCTGACGACCTTTGATATTAGTTATTTTTGCCATTCTTTATTATTTGGTCAATTTTTAGCAATTGTATTAATAAATTTTCCATTTCTGATAATGGAAGCATATTTGCTCCATCTGATGGTGCATTATCTGGATCAGGATGTGTTTCCATAAAAATAGCAGCTATACCCACAGCCACAGCTGCCCGAGCAAGATACTCTACAAATTCTCTTTGACCTCCGGTTTTATCTCCCATGCCGCCTGGTTGTTGAACTGAATGTGTTGCGTCAAAAACAACCGGGTAACCATTTTTTGCCATTATCGGTATCGATCTCATATCAGAGACTAAAGTGTTGTAACCAAAACTTGCGCCTCTCTCTGTAACTAAAATATTTTTATTACAAGAATCTTCTATTTTTTTTATAACATTTGCCATGTCCCATGGTGCTAAAAACTGACCCTTTTTAACGTTTATTATTTTTCCAGTTTTGGCTGCTGCTACCAATAAATCTGTTTGTCTACATAAAAAGGCTGGTATCTGTAAAACATCCACATGTTTTGAGACAGTTTCACATTGATCTATAGTGTGAACATCTGTCAATACTGGTATATCTAAATCCTTTCTAATTTTATCAAAAACTGGAAGAGATTTCTCAAGGCCAGTTCCTCTTTCGCTTTTTAGGCTAGTTCTATTAGCTTTGTCAAAAGATGTTTTATAAATCAAACCTATATTATGCTTTTGAGTAATTTCTTTTAATTTACTAGCAACATCTATGGCATGTTTCTGATTTTCCAATTGGCATGGTCCAGCTATCAAGGTAAATGGACTAGAATTTGAGATACTCAATTTTCCACATTTAATCAGTTTATTTTCCATTACTTTCTTTCTTTGCTTATTTCCGCAGCCTTAATAAAAGACGAAAATAAAGGATGGGGTGTGAAAGGTCTTGATTTAAATTCAGGATGAAACTGAACCCCAACAAACCATGGATGATTTTTTAGTTCAATTGTTTCAGGCAACAAACCGTCTGGTGATAAAGCTGAAAAAATTAATCCTTTTTTCTCAAAATTATTTTTATATTTTATGTTTACTTCATATCTATGTCTGTGTCTTTCCCTAATTTTTTTCAACGAATATATTTTAGATATCAAAGAGTTATTTTTTAGTATTGCTTCGTACAAGCCTAGCCTCATTGTCCCACCTAAATTTTTTTCGCTTCCTTTAAACATTTTTTTTCCCTTTTGCCACTCCTCTAACAAACCAACAACCGGGGTACAATTATTACCAAATTCGCTGGTTGAGGCGTTTTTTATATTCAATAAATTCCTAGCAGCCTCAATTACTGCCATTTGCATACCAAAACATATTCCGAAGAAAGGTATATTGTTCAATCTTGCATATTTTATGGCAGCAATTTTACCTTCGCTACCTCTCTTACCAAAACCGCCTGGAATAAGTATACCTGACACATTTTTTAATAGCGATTTTAAGTTTTGAATTTTTAAATTTTCTGAATCTATTCTTGTAAGATTAACTTTAAGATTGTTTGATATTCCACCGTGAATTAATGCCTCATCTAGAGATTTGTATGCATCTTTAAGATTTACGTATTTTCCTATGATACCTATATTTACATTCTTTTTTGAGCTTAGAACTTTTAAAGTAATGTTTTTCCATTTCGTAAGATTTGGAGGCTTTTTGGTCATAATATTAAAAATAGATAAAACTCTATTGTCAAATTTTTCTTTATGAAAACTAATTGGTGCTTCATAGATTGTTTTAACATCAACGGTTTCAATTACATTTTCAATACTAACATTGCAAAATAAAGATATTTTTTTTCTTTCTGCTATTGGAATTTTCTTTTCCGATCTGCATATAATTATATCCGGTTGAATACCTAGGCTCCTTAGTTCTTTAACTGAATGTTGAGTTGGTTTTGTCTTAAGTTCTCCAGAAGCCTTCATGTAGGGGACCAAAGTCAAATGAACAAACAAACTGTTCTTTTTACCTATGTCGTTTGAAAACTGCCTAATTGCTTCTAGAAAAGGTAAGCTTTCTATATCACCAACTGTTCCACCAATTTCGCAAATTACAAAATCTTCATTTTTTATATCATAAGATATAAATTTTTTTATAAGGTCAGTCACATGTGGGACCACTTGGACGGTTCCGCCTAAGTAATCTCCTTTTCTTTCTTTTTTTATTATATCACTGTAAATTCCCCCTGTTGTAATATTATCAGATCTAGTAGCAGAAATTCCTGTAAATCTTTCGTAATGACCTATATCTAAATCGGTTTCTGTTCCATCATCTGTTACGAAAACTTCTCCGTGTTGAAACGGATTCATTGTTCCCGGATCTACATTTAAATATGGATCTAGTTTTCTAACTCTAACTTTAAATCCTCTTAACTGTAACAGCGCAGCTAAAGATGCTGAAGACAATCCTTTTCCAAGAGATGAGACCACGCCGCCCGTGACAAATATATATCGCGCCATGGAAGATCAGTATAAACAACAAATTTTTATTTTTAAAGTATTAATTATTATTTTTAGGAATTTTAGGTAATGAATCGTCTTCTTTTTCTTCAATCTTGTCTATAACTGAAGTCGAGGTAGGTAAATCTTTTCTACCAATAATAGTTAAACTTAAACTGCAAATTATAAACAAAGTGGCAATTATTGCGGTCGCTTTGGTAATAAAATTACCTGCGGATCTTGAAAACATGAAGCTATCTTGGGAAACACCAATTCCGAGAGCTCCTCCCTCAGATTTTTGGAGCAATATCAGAAGAATTAAAATAATTGCAAATATAATATTTAATGTAAGAAGAATATTTTCCATGAGGTTTACATATAACAATTTCTTATTATATCAATAAATTTTTTTCCTGATTGCGATGCTCTTCCTATCAAAAAACCATTTATACCTTGAATGGTAATCAATTTTCTAACGTTTTTTGTATTTACTGAGCCACCATAAATTATTTTCAAAGAATGCTTTTTTTTAAACTTTTTATTTAATCTATTTCTTATAAAAGAAACCGTTTCAGTTAATTCTTTATGCGTTGGAATCATTCCGGTTCCAATAGACCAGATAGGTTCGTATGAAATAATAATTTTTTTTAGATTTTTTACCAACTTAAGTCCTTTATAAATTTGTAAAGATAAAATTTTATTAGTTAATTTTTGCTTCCTTTGCTTTAAGGTCTCTCCAATGCAAAAAATGACGACAAGATTGTTCCTTATCGCGGATTTAATCTTATTATTAATTATATTATCTGTATCTCCATCAGTTCTATTTTCCGAATGACCTAAAATTACATATTTCGCCCCGGCGCTTTTAATCATTTTTGAATTAATTGAACCAGTGTGGGGACCATATTCATTTAAGTAATGACAATTTTGTGCACCAATAAAGATTTTACTTTTTTTTAATCTATTGGAAAAGTGACCGATCAAAGTACTTGGAACACAAAATATAACTTTATTATTTTTTGATTTTATTTTACTTATATAGTTATTAACTGAATTTATTATCTTGAATGATGAAAAATCACCAAACATTTTCCAATTTGCAATAAAATACTTGTATTTGTTTGTCATGAATCTAGTTTTAATTTATAGACATGTAATCTATAAATCAAATAACTTTAAAATTCATAATGCTTAATTCTTTCAGAAACTTTACAAAGTCTTTTTGGGCAAAATTACTGCTTATTATTATTATTATTCCATTCATTTTTTGGGGAATGGGCAGTGTATTCAGGGGAGGTGCTCAAAACACAATAGCAAAAATTAATAATAATAATATTTCCACGAAAGATTTTGAGGAATATATATATTCATTAAATATAAATCCAGAAATTATCAGAAAGAATATTGACAATTCAATGATTGAAGAGTTGTTATCAGGATTAATTAATAAAAACACCTTATCTTCAGAATCAAAGGACTTGGATTTAGTTCTCTCAGATAAAATTTTATCTGAAATAATAAAAAAAGATGAAAAATTTCATGATAAAAAAAATCAATTTTCAAGAACCAAATATGAAAAATTCTTATTATCTAATAATTTTAGCGCAGCTCTTTATGAAAAAAATTTAAAAGATGAAGTTACAAATAAATTATTATTCAATTATGT
>Ga0187833_10004770_pt1 | contig 13096 bp, 15 predicted proteins | sample ETNtaG_37_FD_167968 | JGI IMG/M metagenome (GOLD analysis project Ga0187833, IMG submission 167968) | Marine microbial and viral communities from oxygen minimum zone, Eastern Pacific Ocean - ETNP2014_SV_400_PacBio MetaG (Illumina Assembly) | ecosystem: Environmental > Aquatic > Marine > Hypoxic... | reverse complement strand
GCTTTTGTGGTCATTAAAATTATTCTTTCATTTTTTTTATCTTTTTTAAACTCAGTAAAATCTTTGAATGATTTTATTTTGCATTCATTTATATAATCCATCACTACTCTTTTAAATCTTTTGTCATCTAAAAAAAATCCACAAGGTTCAATAATATCTAATCTAACTCCAAAACATGCACACAGGCGCACAATTGCAGCAGTATTTTGAGGTATATCTGGCTCATAAAGTGCAACTTTGATTAGAGTAGAACTTTTAGAGTGTGGCTGTGTCATTCTTGTAGTAGAATAAAATTTATTTTCTTATAAACGTATATTAGATACCTTAATTACTAATTATAAAACTATTAATAATAAAAAACATGTTTAGACTTAGAAAATGAATATATCGTATACGGTTTTGACGACTATTATTGTTCTTTTAATTTTATTTTTATACTTTTCATGGGTATTTGTTTCTATTAAAGTTATGAATAAAGAACAGAAGGAAGAAGCTACAGAAAGAAGATATTTTTTATTTACCGCCTCTTATACTTTAGGAGCGGTTGCTGTTGGAGCGGCCGCATGGCCATTAATTGATCAAATGAATCCTGATGCATCTGTTAAAGCTTTGGCTACTACAGAGGTCGATATAAGCAATATTAGCTTAGGTAAAACAATTACAGTACTTTGGAGGGGCAAACCAATTTTTATAAGAAGAAGAACTCTGGAAGAAATAAGCGAAGCTCAAAATGTAAATCTAAATGAATTGAAAGATCCTCAAAAAGATGAAGATAGAGTGAAAAAATCAGAGTGGCTTGTAATGACCGGAGTTTGTACACATCTTGGCTGTGTTCCTTTAGGCGATAAGGGAGATTTTGGAGGTTGGTTTTGCCCATGTCATGGGTCACACTATGATACCTCAGGAAGAATAAGGAAGGGTCCCGCACCTACGAACCTTGAAATACCCAAATATGAATTTGTTGACAGCAATACAATTAAAATAGGTTGATTTTAATGAGTGAAGAAAAGTATGTACCTAAATCAAAGCTTGGACAGTGGTTTGATAGTAGGTTACCGTTATTATCTTTGGCACATCATCTAAGAGATTATCCAACTCCCAAAAATTTAAATTATTGGTGGACTTTTGGAGCGATTCTTACTTTTTGTTTAATTGCCCAAATAATTACAGGCATAGTTTTAGCAATGCATTATGTAGCTCATACAGATCTAGCTTTTGAAAGTGTTGAACATATCATGAGAGATGTAAATTATGGCTGGTTAATAAGATACTTTCATGCAAACGGTTCCTCAATGTTTTTCTTGGCAGTCTATGTACATATTTTTAGAGGACTGTATTATGGTTCGTATAAATCACCTAGAGAAATAATTTGGATTATTGGAATGCTTATTTACATATTAATGATGGCAACAGCATTTATGGGTTATGTTTTGCCGTGGGGACAAATGAGCTTTTGGGCGGCTACTGTTATAACAAGTTTATTTAGTGCTATACCTATTGTTGGAGATAGCATTGTAGGATGGCTTTGGGGAGGATATGCGGTTGGCGGTCCAACATTGACAAGATTTTATAGCTTGCATTATTTGTTGCCATTTTTAATTTTTGCACTAGTAGTTTTACATATCTGGGCACTCCATATTCCTGGAAACACTAATCCTGTTGGTATCGATATTAGACAACCATCAAAAGACACCGTTCCATTTAGCCCCTACGTTGCTGTTAAAGATTTATATGCCCTGATAATCTTTTTAATTATTACCGCGGGTTTTGTTTTCTTTGCTCCAAATATTTTGAGTCATCCAGATAATTATATTAAAGCAAATCAAATGGTTACACCTACACATATAGTACCTGAATGGTACTTGCTTCCTTTTTATGCAATTTTAAGGGCCGTTCCCGATAAACTAGGTGGCGTGGTTGTGATGTTTGCTTCTTTGTTTATATTAATGTTTTTACCTTGGCTGGATACTTCTAAAGTTAGATCAGCTGTATTCAGACCACTGTATAAAGTATTTTTTTGGGTATTAGTTGTTGATGTTATAGTCCTTGGTTATATGGGCGCTAAACCTCCAGAAGGTCTATATTTGCTTATTGGTAGGGCTGCAACTATTTACTATTTTGTACACTTTATTTTGGTAATGCCAATATTGGGATTTAAAGAAAAAACCTCGCTACTCCCCATAAGTATTTCTGATCCTGTGCTGGACAGCGATACAAAAACAACTAATCACAGGTGATAATTTTGTGTTAAAAAAATTAAAAATTATTATAAAAATTTTATTTATTTATCCGATAATTATTGTTTCTGCCAATAATAGCATGGCAGCGGAAGGTTTGGATTTGCTTAAAAATAAATGGAGTTTTGAGGGTTTATTCGGAACCTTTGATCGGGCTTCTTTAAGAAGAGGTTATCAAGTTTACAACGAGGTGTGTTCCGGTTGTCATTCTATAAAATTGTTAAGCTATAGAAATTTATCAGAAAAAGGTGGACCAGAATTTTCACGAGAAGATTCAAAAAATATTGCCACAAGTTTTGAAGTAATTGATGGACCAAACAGTGAAGGGGAGATGTTTACTCGTCCAGGAAGATTATCCGACAAATTTGTGAAACCATATCCAAATGTTCAAGCAGCTGAGGCAGCAAATGGAGGGGCATATCCTCCTGACATGTCTGTTTTAGTAAAAGCTAGAAAGGATGGAGCAAATTATATTTATTCTATTCTTTTAGGATATGATGATCCTCCCGAAGGTTTTGAATTAGATGATGGGGTTTATTACAATAAATATATGCCCGGACATAATATAAAGATGCCAAATGTTCTTTTCGATGGATTATTGGATTATGCTGATGGAACTGATGCAACAACGCAGCAGATGGCAAAAGACGTTGTCACGTTCCTAACCTGGGCTTCAGAACCAAGTTTAGAAGCAAGACACAAAATTGGATTTAAAGTCATTTTATATTTAATTATACTGGCTTTTGTGGTCCATCTGAGTTTGAAAAAGCTTTGGTCACGTGTTGAATCTAAATAATAGAATATCTCCGTCTAGAACAATATAATCTTTTCCCTCTAGTCTTAATTTTCCAGCATTTTTAACTTTGTTGTAACCCTTATAAAAAACAAAATCATCATAAGAAATCGTTTCTGCTTTTATAAAGCCTTTTTCAAAGTCTGAATGAATTATACCCGCAGCTTTAATTGCCTTACATTGTTTTGATATAGTCCATGCTCTTGTTTCTTTAGGAGTAGTAGTAAAAAAAGTTACTAATTTTAAAATTTTATATCCAGTTTTAATTAATAAATCTAATCCTGTTTTCCTAATTCCAGATTCAATCATAAAATATTTTTTATCTTTCGGATCTAATTCTATTATTTGATTTTCAATTTCCGCACAAATAACGATTACATTATTTTTTCCATATTTTTTTAAACATGCGTCTACATGCTTGCTTCCTTTTGCAAGGCTATTTTCATCAACATTACACACATAAATTTTTGGTTTTATTGAAAGCAAACCACTGAGATCTAGTTGTTTTTTTTCGTGTTTTTCTAATAAAATTGAAATATCAATATTATTATTAATGCAGTTTAAAGCATCATTTAATATTTTTAATTGATCTTCATCTAAAGTCTTTTTTTTATTTTTTTCTAATCTTCTTTGAATAGAATCCAAATCGGCCAAAAGCATTTCTGTTTCAACGATTTCTATATCTCTAACCGGATTAACACTATTGTGTAAATTTTGTATTTTTTCGGATTCAAAACATCTAGTTAAGTGAATTATTGCATCAACTTCCTTGATATAAGATAAAAATTTATTTCCCAAACCTTCACCTTTTGATGCGCCTTTTACCAATCCAGCAATATCAACAAGCGAAATTACTGCATTAACAACTTTTTCTGATTTTGAAATATTTGAAATAATATTTAATCTTTCATCGGGCACAGAAACGTTTCCAATATTAGGATCAATTGTGCAAAACGGAAAATTTGCAGCTTCGGCTTTTTTAGATTGAATTAAAGCATTAAACAACGTTGATTTTCCTACATTGGGCAAACCAACGATTCCACACTTAAAACTCATAAATTTTATGATTGATTTATTTTGCTTGAAAAAAGATTTAGTTTTTTATCTATAAGCACTGGAAGGTTTTCAACAATATTTTTAGTCAGTTTTGTAATACTACTCTCTTCATCGTCCGTGAAGTTATCAAGAACATGTTCAATAACTGCATCTTTTCTCTCCGGTCTTCCGATTCCTATTCTCACTCGAGAATAATCTTTTCCAATAAATTTATCGATTGATTCTATTCCATTATGTCCAGCACTGCTACCGCCAAATTTAACAGTCACCTTACCAAGGTTTATATCTAGATCGTCATGAAAAACGATTACGTTTGCAGAATCAATTTTAAAATACTCTATTAGCTCTCTGATACATATTCCTGAATTATTCATGATGGTTAGGGGCTTAATTGCATAAACTTTTTTATCCCCTATTTTTCCTGTGGTTAACAAACCTTTAAACTTGGGTTTTTGTTTGGAAAGACCAAACTTCTGATTTATGGCGTTTATGATTTTAAATCCTACATTATGTCGATTGTCTTTATTTTCAGGGCTAGGATTGCCCAAACCTACCAATAATAGCATTTCTTAATCTTTCAATTTATTTTTTAGTTTTATCTTCAGCTGTTTTTTTACCTTGATCTTTATCTTTTCCTTCTTCAGCCGGTTTTTCGACATCTTCAGGATGGGTTTCTGTAACAGCCTCGTCCTCTACAGCAGTTTCTTCAGCCGGTTTTTCAGGTTCAACAACAATAGTAGGTGAAGCAATCGTTGCAACTACAAAGTCTCTTCCTTGAATAGTTGGCACAACATTTTCCGGAAGTTTTATTGAAGAAATTTTTATACTTGTACCAATTTCAGTATTACTTAAATCAACTACAAGTGTAGATGGAATATTTTCAATGGGACATCTCAATTCAATCTTTCTTCTAACAATGTTTAGCACACCTCCCTTTTTAAGACCAGGTGATTTTTCACTACTAACAAACTTTACAGGTGTTTCCAAAACTAGTTTGGTACCTTTAATAATTCTTAAAAAATCAATATGAACGGGCTCATCGGACAAGGGATGAAACGAAACATCTCTTGGTAAAACTTTTTCTTCTTTTCCATCAATCTCTAAATTTAATATAGCTGAAAAAAAATTTTCTGAATCAATTAATTTTTTGATTGAATTTTTATTTAAACTAATTTTTTTATTTTTTTCATTTCCGCCATATAAAATTCCTGGAACAAATCCATCCAATCGAAGTTTATTTACATCTCCTGAAGTTTTAGTTTCCCTTTTTTTTGCATTCAAAGTTGTCATATTAAATTCCATTTTAAAGAAACGTCTTTTAACTTATCAATAGAAATAAAACAAGAAAATTATTTAAATAGACTTGAAACAGAAGTTGAATTAGAAATACGTTTTATTGCTTCGGCCATCATAGAAGAAATAGAAACAACTTGGATTTTACCGCTTTTTTTTATTTTTTTTGAATTGTCAATTGAATCAGTTGTCAGCAATTTCTTTACTTTAGATTTTTTTATTCTATCAGCCGCATTACCGCTTAAAATTGCATGAGTAATATAAGCATAAACATCTTTAGCTCCCTTATCTCTAAGGGCTTGGGCAGCATTAACAATTGTACCTCCTGAGTCTATTATATCATCAACAATTACACAGGTTTTGTTTTTAACATAACCAACAATGTTCATAACCTCAGATTTACCAGGCGCTGGTCTTCTTTTATCTACGATAGCTATGCTAGCATTAATTCTTCTTCCCAAAGCTCTTGCTCTTTCTACCCCACCAACGTCTGGCGAAACACAAACTAAATTATTTGTATTAATATTTTTTTTGATATCTCTTGCAAATATGGGTGTAGAAAATAAGTTATCTACTGGAATGTCAAAAAAACCTTGAATTTGACCAGCATGAAGATCAAGAGTTAGTATTCTGTTTGCTCCAGCATTCGTGATCAGATTTGAAACCAATTTCGCCGATATTGCAGTTCTCGGCACCACTTTTCTATCTTGTCTGGCATAACCAAAATAGGGGACTACAGCAGTAATGTTTTTAGCAGAAGATCTTCTCAAAGCATCTATACAAATGAGCAACTCCATTAAATTATCATTAGCCGAGTGAGAACAAGATTGAATAACAAAAATACTATTTCCTCTAATATTTTCATTAATTTCAACATATATTTCGCCATCAGAAAATTTTTTGATATTTGCGTTAACAAGCTTAATTTTAAGGCGTTTAGCAATTTCTTTACTAAGCTTTATGTTACCAGTACCCGAGAGAACTTTCATGTAATAATCAACTTATACATTTTTAAAAGAAATTTTCAAACTATTTTATAATTACTGATTAAGTCATGATTATAACAGAAATACATCTTCCGTAGTCTTTGTCATTATTTTTTTTTGATCTTCTGTAGCTAAAAAAATTTTCTTTATCAGAAAAAGTATCCATTTTAATATGGTCAATATTCTTAATGCCAAGTCCAATTAACTTTGTATTGATATAACTTCTTATATTAAATAAATATTTTTTCTTATTTGAAATAATAAAAAATTGTCCATTATTTTTGCTTTGAATAAGAAATTTTTTGTAAAAATCATGACCAACTTCATAATGTTGATGATTTATACAAGGACCGATTGCAGCAACCAAATCTCTTTCGTTGGAGTTTAGTTCTAAAAATTTATCTATGGTATTTTCGATAACTCCGTTTAGCGCACCTTTCCAGCCAATATGTACACACGCAATAATTTTTTTTTGTGGATCGCAAAGCAAAATTGGCGCACAATCAGCTGTAAGCACGCCTATTCCAACATTTTTGAGTTTTGTAACAATAGCGTCTCCAATTATTTTATCTTTTAGTTCTTCTCGATTATTAAAACATACAACTTTATTACTATGTGCCTGATTTAAAGTAATAATTTGTTTTTTTTCATAATTTAATTTTTTACATACAATATTGATATTTTGAATTACATTTTTTTTATCATCCTTGGAACCTAAACCGCAATTCAAACTATTATAAATTCCCTTGGAGACACCATTTTTTCTTGAAAAAAAACAATGTTTTAAATTTGGAATGTTTTTCAATTGATTTGAAAAAAACATTATTTAAAACCTAAATTAAACTTCACTCCTTTTTTTTTAAAAAACATTACTTTAAACATTTTCCCCATTTCATTTCGATCCAATAATCTTTTTAATCTATAATAAATATTTGCTTTGACATTAAAGTTGGCATCTTTGGTTAATATATTTGCCCTGTGAATTATTCCCATTTTTTGTAAGAATATTCCTTGTTCTGCAATTCTCTCAAGCTGAAGACCAAGATTTTTTATTATTTTTGAAAATAAATTAAAATTAATATGGTGAGTTATATCGGAATTCCCAACGTTTGAAAGAATCTTTGAATAATTATGTTTTTTTACCGACCGAAGCGAATTTGACATCTTAGTTTTCTTATAACCATAATCAAAACAAATCATTCCCCCATCTTTTTTCTTAATTATTTTTGAAATTGATTTTAAATATTCTATTGCTTCGAGAGGAAATTCAATGATCTTTTGTTTTTTTGTTAAACCTAGTTGTGCAAGATAATTTAAATTAGTTAAATTAGTTTTTTTATCATAAAAAATAAGTTTTTCTTCATTAATATATTTTACAAATCTTTCATGCCAAATATCCTTTTTTAATATGAATTGCTTAATCGAAAGTGCATCAAAAAATTCATTGGCAATAAATATTGTTGGTCCTTTTTTAATTTCTTTAATATTTTTTATCCATTTTACTTTTTTGTAAGTAATTTTTTTTTCTTGCATTTTTCTGAGAAATTTACTTTTTTCTAAGAGTTTTATTTCGTAAGCATCGTTAAACATTTTAAATCTTGAAAAAACTTTAATTAAAATTATACATAATGAACCGTCACCAGGACCAAGCTCAACTATGTTAATATTTCTAGGTTTTCCAAGTTTCTCCCAAAAAGCGATGCACCATATACCTACCATTTCACCAAAGAGTTCTGAAATTAAAGGAGCGGTTATAAAATCACCCTTAGAACCTAATGGATTTTTTTTTGAATAATAACCATATTTTTTATTGTAGAGCGCTTTATCTATAAAAATATTTAGGGGTAAGCTTTTTTTATTTTTAAAAATTTGTGAAATAATATTCATTTTATTCTACAATAAATTACAACTCCAATAAGAATCATAATTAAACTTAATAATTGTCCCATTGTAAAAGAATAAATTAAATAACCCAACTGTTCATCAGGCTCTCTAAAGGTTTCAGAAAAAAATCTAAAAATTGAATAAAAGAATAGAAAATATATTGAAATTAATCCCTTTTTAAAAATTAATTTTCTTCTAAAAGCTAAAAAATTTAATATTATAAATAGCAACAATCCTTCCAATATCGCTTCATATATTTGAGACGGATGTCTTGCAAAAACTCCTGCATTTGGAAATATTACACCCCATGGTAAAGTGGTTGTTTTACCATATAGTTCTCCATTAATAAAATTTGAAATTCTGCCCAAAAATAGTCCGATTGGCGTGACACAAGAAATAATATCTAGATAAACGAAAGTATATATTTTTCTTATGCTTGTGAAAACAATTGTTGCTATAATAATACCTACCAACCCACCATGAAATGACATTCCGCCATTCCAAATATAAAAGATTTCATGTAGATTTTTTATATAATAATCAAAATTATAAATTAGAACATAGCCAAATCTTCCACCCAATATAATTCCAATAACCAGATATGGAATGAAGTCATCAAAATCTTCAATCTTTAAATAATTTAAGCTGTTATTAGTTTTTAGGCGCTTGATTATTTTCTTAGCATAGATCCACCCAACTAAAATTCCAAAAATATACGCTAAAGAGTACCATCTTACCTCAACGAAATATAAATCAATTAATACGGGGTCAAAATTGTGTATGAACATTTGTAATTTATATAAAAAAATCTTTTGTTATTTTGTAATAAAATATATTAAATTGAGAGAATATATATGTCTAAATCGAAAATATTAATGGATAAATTGGCCAAATTAATTGAAGAAGGTATGCTTACTTCAAAGGACATTGGTGATGAAATTAAAAACTCATTAAACTATAAAAAAGAAAGCATAATAAATAAATTAAATTTAGTGACCAGAGATGAATTTGAAATACAAAAGGTCAGATTAGATAAAATTCAAGAAGACTTTGGTAAATTTAAAAAAAGAAAAAAAACTAAGAAGGTAAAGAAATCTTAACTCTCAAGCCTTTTTGTGGACTTGTTTCAAGTAACATATTGCCACCATGTGATCTAATTATATCCGAGGCGATTGAAAGTCCTAATCCAACTCCAGATTTGTTTTGGTTACGGCTTTCATCCATTCGATAAAAAGGTTTAAGAACGTTTTCTTTCTCGCGATCAGGAATACCTGGTCCATCATCATCAATAAAAATTACAATATTGTTCATTGTTTTTTTTAGAATGACATTTATCGCTTTTCCGTATAAAACAGCATTATCTAAAATATTGGTTAAGCAACGTTTGATAGAATTAAGCCTACCATTAAAAGTTACTTTCCCATTTATTGATAGATTAATTTCATTACATTCATAACGGGAAGCTATTTCTTTAAGCAATATATCAAGGTCAAATAATTCCGTTTTTTCATTTATTTGTGAACTTGAAAATTGAAGATAATCATTAAGCATTTTTTCCATATCATCAATATCATTAGCCATTTTTTTCGATATTTCTTTATCCTTAAAAAATGACAGTTGTAATTTAAGTCTTGTTAAGGGTGTTCTTAGGTCGTGACTAATTCCAGACAACATTTCAGATCTTTGATTTAAGTGTCTAGTAATCCTCCTTCGCATTCTATCAAATTCATGACCTGCTTGACGTATCTCCAAAGCACCTGATGGTCTAAACTCTTCTGTGTAATCGCCTTTCCCAAATCGTTCCGCAGCTTTAGCCAAATTTACAATTGGTCTCGTTTGGTTTCTAAGAAATAATATTGCAATCAAAATCAATAAAAATGCTGGCAGTGTAATCCATAGAGTAAAAATTCTGGTAGATGATGGTGCTATTCTTTCTTTTGGAAAAAAGATTTGTAAAATTCCATTGTTAAATTTTATTCTTAAATCAACAACTTCTTTGTGAGCGGTAGCGGTAAACCAATATTCATTAAATCGAGATTTTAATTCTCTTCTTAGCGTTCTATCCATTGGGCTAAACCATCTCTCCCCTTGAATTTTTGGAAGATTTTTTTCTTCTAAAAATCTTACTGAAAAATTAAAGTTTTGATTATATAAGTCAGTTATTATTTCTTTATTTTCTTCATTTTCATTATTGTAAACATCTATAATAGTTACAATTTCACCAACCAATGATCTTGTCATTCCTTTATTAACCTTAATCCAAATGCTATCAAAAAAAACTACGGTAATTGTTATCTGTAATAATATTATTGGAGCCGCGACAATTATTAGAGATCTATAAAATAATCTTTTTGGAAGAAAATTTTTTATAAATTTATTCAATCCATAAAACATAGCCAGATCCTCTTATCGTTTGTAAGTACTGAGGGTTTTTAGAATTGGTTTCAACTTTTTGTCTCAGCCTTGTAATTATTACATCTATAGATCTCTCTTTATTAATATTAATTAGTTTACCTATTTCTTCCCTTGAAAAAACTTTACCAGAAGATCGAATCATTTTTTTTAATATTATTTTTTCAGTGTTATTGATTTTATATTTTTTGCCATCTCTATTAATGGTGAGTTTATTTAGGTCAAGAATTGAATTTCCAATTGATATTTTGTTTATTTTATTTTTTGATAAGGTTTTATTTAAAATGTTTCTTATTCTTAAAAGTAGCTCTTTTGGCTCAAAGGGTTTGCTTAAATAATCGTCTGCGCCAAATTCTAATCCTGTTACTCTTTCATTAGTTTCCCCTTTTGCTGTCAAAAGAATAATTGGTAGATCGGTCTCATTTTTTATTTCAGAAGTTAATTCTAGACCACTCTTTTTAGGCATCATTATGTCTAATACTATAAGATCAAATTTGATTATTTCTATCTTATTTTTTGCATCAAAAGCATCCTTTGCTGTAGTGACTAAATATCTATTTCCCAAAAGATATTGTTTAACCAATTCTCTAATTCTATCATCATCGTCAACTACCAAAATATGTGCCAAGTATTTATCCATTAATAATTTTTTCTAAAATTTCTTTAAATTTTATAACAGCTCCTGAATTTGAATTTTTTAAAGCATGATAAATTCTTTTTTTTTGTTCAAGAAAAATTTCATTTGAAAGTTTTTTGCCACTCTCATTCAATAAAATGTGTCTATATCTTGAGTCAACTTCACCTTTTTTTATAATTATTTTTTTGTTTTTATTTAAATCTTTTAAAACTCGATTTAAGCTTTGTTTGGTAATTTTTAATTTTCTTAGTAAACCAGAAATAGTTATTCCTTCATACCTTTCAATCAAATGAATAACTTTTTGATGGACAATTCCAAAAGAATGTTTTTTTAAAATTTTTTTAGGATCAGCAAAAGTTTCTCTATAAGCATAAAACAATTGTTCAATTAAATCTTTGATTTGTTCGTCTTTTAAATACAAAAGTTCTTTCATTTTATCGGTAAGTTATATTGACATAATATATTAAGATAGATACTTTTTCGAAGAAAATTAATCTTAAAAGATATATAAAAAAAAAATAATAAAATGGATTTGGTGCCTTTTGATAAACGATCTGGGAAAATATGGTTTAATGGAGAAAAGGTTGAGTGGACAAATGCCAAGGTTCATATATTAAATCACGGATTACATTATGCAAGCTGTGTTTTTGAAGGAGAGAGAGTTTATGATGGAGAAATTTTTAAGCTTGAAGAACATACAGATCGATTATTTTATTCAGCTAGTAGAATGAAGATCAAGATTCCTTATGGTCAAAAAGAAATCAATCAAGCCTGTAAAGAAATTATATTAGTGCAAAAAGTGAAAAATGGGTATGTGAGACCTGTTGTGTGGAGGGGCAGTGAAATGATGGCCATTTCTGCTCAAAAAACTAAAATTCATGTAGCCATAGCAACTTGGGAATGGGGATCATATTTTGATGCAGAACTTAAATTAAAAGGTGTAAAATTAAATATATCTTCTTGGAGAAGACCAAATCCAAATTCCGTACCTTGGGATACTAAATCGTCAGGTTTATATATGATATGTACTCTTTCTAAACATGAAGCTGAAAGCAAAGGTTTTGCCGATTCTCTCATGTTAGATCATGAAAATAATATTGCAGAATCAACTGGCGCAAATATTTTTTTCAAAAATGATAAAAATGAAATTCATACACCAATACCAGATTCATTTTTGAATGGAATAACAAGAAGATGTGTAATTGATATAGCAAAATCAAAAGGAATAAAAATAATTGAACGAAAAATTAGGCCAAATGAAATGTCTAATTTTTCAGGATGTTTTTTAACAGGAACGGCAGCAGAGATTACTCCAGTATCTCAAATTGACAAGTACAAATTTAATGTTTGTAATGTTATAAAAGATCTTTCTGAAAGTTACCAAGCTTTAGTTCAAAGGAAGACTGCAGCTTAATTTTTTTTATCTTCTGAAATGATATGTTCAATGCCCTTGCGAACATAATCATAACCTGTATACAAAGTTAAAAATGCAGACAGCCATAGAAGAATTATTCCGACAGTCTGGGCATTATAATCTTCGAAATTTATAATTTTATTTCCAGTTTCACCAGTTAACAAAATTGCAATTGAAAACATTTGTATAAAGGTTTTGCCCTTTGCCAAACTAGATACCGGAATTTTAACTTGTACATCTGCAAGAAATTCTCTTAACCCAGAAATTAAAATTTCCCTAGTTAGAATAATAATAGCGGCAATTACTTCATAATTTTGAATAGTCCTGTTCATAACAAGTAAAATTAATGCAGCCGATACAATTATCTTATCTGCAATTGGATCT
>Ga0187833_10004767_pt1 | contig 13103 bp, 12 predicted proteins | sample ETNtaG_37_FD_167968 | JGI IMG/M metagenome (GOLD analysis project Ga0187833, IMG submission 167968) | Marine microbial and viral communities from oxygen minimum zone, Eastern Pacific Ocean - ETNP2014_SV_400_PacBio MetaG (Illumina Assembly) | ecosystem: Environmental > Aquatic > Marine > Hypoxic... | reverse complement strand
TAATAGGAACTGGCGCAAATGATCCTCAAAAGATGGATCCAAACGCAAATAGAGAAACATTAGATCATTCTATAATGTATATTTTTGCAGTAGCTCTGGAAGATTCTGATTGGCATCATGTAAAATCATATACAAGATCAAGAGCAAAAAGAAAAAGTACTATTAAAATCTGGCATTCAATTAAAACACATGAAGACAAAAAATGGACAAGGAAATATCATCATCAGGACCCTAAAAAGCGATCATTTGGAGCAAAAGTAGTTGTTACATTAAATAACGGAAAAAAAATAGAAGAAGAATTAGATAAAGCGGATGCACATCCTTATGGTGAAAGACCTTTCAAAAGAAAAAATTATATAAATAAATTTTTAATTCTTACTAAAAATATAATTTCAAAAAAAGAAAGTCATAGATTTTTAAAAGATGTGCAAAGACTAAAAAAAATTAAACCAGGTCAATTACATAAACTAAATATAGAGGTAAAAAAATCTAGTTTAAAAAGAAATATCAAAAAAGGAATTTTTTAATGCATTTTGTTATAAAAAAATCTAAAGAAAAAAGATTAGACTTTGTAAAAAAGTTAAAAAAAAATAAAATTTTAAGAGTTCCAGGTGCTTATAATCCATTAACAGCTAAGCTAATTGAAGAAATTGGATACGATGCAGTCTACGTATCTGGTGCTGTTATGTCTAATGACTTAGGTTATCCAGATATAGGTTTAACTACACTTAAAGATGTAAGTTATAGATCAAAACAAATTGCTAGAGTTACAAACCTTCCAACAATAGTTGACATCGATACTGGTTTTAAATCATGCAAAAAAACAATAAAAACTTTTGAAAAAATTGGAGTAACTGCTGTTCACATTGAAGATCAAGTAAGTCAAAAAAGATGTGGCCATCTAAATAATAAAGAATTAATTACAATAAAAAAAATGGCAAAAAAAATTAAAGAATGTATGAAAGCGGTAAAAGACAAAAATTTTAAAATTATAGCAAGATCTGATGCAAGAAATGTTGAAGGTTTAAAAAAAATGGTAGACAGATGTAAATCTTATATTGATGCAGGAGCAGAAATTATCTTTCCAGAAGCTTTGAAAGATGAAAAAGAGTTCGAAATTGTTAGAAAAAAACTCAAATGCTATTTGTTAGCTAACATGACCGAGTTTGGTAAATCAAAACTTTTGAATTATAAAAAACTAGAAAATCTTGGATATAATATTGTTATTTACCCAGTAACAACTCAAAGATTAGCAATGAAAAATGTTGAAGATGGGCTATGTGCTATTTTTCAGGATGGACATCAAAATAACATTATTGATAAAATGCAGACAAGAAAAAGATTGTATGACTTAGTTGAGTATGAAAAATACAACGCTTTGGACAAAAAAATATATAATTTTAGTACTGAGGGACACGAATAATGATTGACGAAATAAAGAAAGGACTTTTGGGTATTGTTGTTGACGAAACAACAATTTCTAAAGTAATGCCCGAAATTAATTCATTAACTTATAGAGGTTACCAAGTACAAGAGCTTTGCGAAAGTTGTGAATTTGAAGAAGTTGCTTACCTTATTTGGCATGGAAATCTTCCTAATACATTAGAATTAAAAAAATTTGAGAATGAGGAAAGAAAAAATAGAAGAATCACAAAAAATCTTACCAAAATTATCGAGCACATGCCAAAAAGATCTCATCCAATGGATGTTGCAAGAACAACGGTGAGTATTCTGGCTTTAGAAGATAAAGAAACTGATGACAATTCATCAGATGCCAATATGAGAAAAGCATTGAGAATCTTTGCAAAAATACCTACTGCTTTAGCGGCATTTTACAGAATTCGTAAAGGTAAAAAAATATTAAAACCAAAACTAAATTTAACATTCTCCGAAAATATTTTTTACATGTTCTTTGGAAAAGTCCCTCAAAAAGATGTTGTAAAAGCCTTCGATATATCATTAATTTTATATGCTGAACATGGTTTTAATGTTTCAACATTTACGGCAAGAACAATAACAAGTAGTTTATCTGATATGCATGGTGCTGTGACAGGGGCTATTGCCAGTTTAAAAGGCCCTCTACATGGTGGTGCCAATGAAAAAGTAATGGAGATGATGAATGAAATAAGAACTCCAATAAATGCTAAAAAATGGGTCAACAATGCTATAAATAAAAAACAAATTATTATGGGATTTGGTCATAGAGTCTATAAAAGTGGAGACTCTAGAGTCCCCACTATGAAAAAATATTTTTTAAAAGTTTCTAAAATTAAAAAGGACAAAAAATTTAACAAAATTTACAATATTGTAGAAAAAATCATAATCAAAAGAAAAAAAATTTACCCTAATATGGATTATCCAACTGGGCCAACTTATCATTTGATGGGGTTTGATACTGACTTTTTCACTCCAATATTTGTCATGGCTAGAATAACAGGCTGGACAGCTCACATAATGGAACAACACACATCCAACAAACTAATTAGACCTCTATCTAAGTACAGGGGAGAGAAATACAGAAAAGTTATATTACTCAACCAAAGATAATTAATTTCAATAAATTTTAAATATTATTGACTGAAAGCTTCAGCCCAACTACCTTCAGTAGATGCTTTCGAATATTCCGTTGCTCTACCTTCAAAGAAGTTCATGTGCTCAACAGCATTTAACATTGTGTCCAACCAAGTAAGTGGGTTTTTATCTACTTGATAAATTGGTTCTAAACCTAATTGAATTAAACGTCTATTACCAATCCATCTAATGTAATCTTTTATCTCTTGTGAAGTTAAACCTTCTATTGGGCCCATCTGAAAAGCTAGATCGATAAAAGCATCCTCATGTAACACAATTGTTCTGCATGCTTCATAGATTTCTTTTTTCAATTGTGGTGTCCAAATTTTTGGTTTCTCATTAATAAATTCTCTAAACAATCTTATCATTGAATTACAATGTAAAGTCTCATCTCTAACTGACCATGTAACGATCTGGCCCATTCCTTTCATTTTATTTTGTCTTGGAAAATTTAATAAAATTGCAAAACTTGCAAACAACTGAAGTCCTTCAGTAAAAGCACTAAACACTGCTATCGTTTTTGCTATATTGTGATCTGATTTAACATCAAATCCTTGCATATAATCATATTTATCTTTCATTTCTTTATACTTTAAGAATGCAGAATATTCGGATTCTGGCATTCCAATTGTATCTAAAAGATGAGAGTAAGCTGCAATGTGAACGGTTTCCATGGAAGCAAAAGAAGACATCATCATTAATACTTCTGTTGGTTTAAAGACATTCATATAATGTCTAATGTAACAATTGCTGACTTCGACATCAGCTTGAGTAAAAAATCTAAAAATTTGTATTAAAAGATTTTTTTCCTCAGGTTTTAAATTTTTTTGCCAGTCTCTAACATCGTCACCCAAAGGAACTTCTTCGGGTAACCAGTGAATTCTTTGCTGTGTTAACCATGCGTCATAACACCAAGGATATCTAAAAGGCTTATATACTGGGCTACCAACCAATAAGCCCATTTTTTTAGATTTATGTTTTTCTTCAGTTTTTTTTAAATTTTCTACTGACATGACAAACACTCGTCATATTCTGATTCACTAGATTGGTCATTTTTAGATTTGTATACATTTAATTCTACATTTGTCGACGATCCATTGTTTATATTTTCTGCTCTCTGTATAGATTTTGATCTGCAATAATAAAGGCTTTTAAGGCCTTTTTTCCATGCTTGAAAATGAATTTGATGAAGTTCTCTTTTATGTATATCTGCTGGAACAAAAATATTAACTGATTGAGCTTGTGATATATAAGGGGTTCTCTCAGCACCTAATTCAACAATCCATTTTTGATCTATTTCAAATGCCGTTTTAAATACATCTTTTTCTTGTTGAGTTAAAAAATCTAAATGTGAAACTGAACCTTGGTTTGTTGTAATACCAGACCATGTTTCATCATCATTTTTATTATATTTTTCTAATATTTGTTGAAGATATTTATTTCTAACATTAAATGATCCTGAGAGTGTTTTATGAGTATAGCTATTTGCAGCTATAGGCTCAATACCAGGGGATGTTCCTCCACATATAATTGATATAGATGCTGTTGGTGCTATTGCAGTTTTGTTAGAAAATCTTTCTTTAATTCCATAATCCGCAGCATCAGGGCATGGTCCTCTTTCTTCACACAAATCCTTTGATGCTTGATCAACTTCTTTTTGAATATGTTCAAATATTTTTTTATTCCATACTTTGCTCATTACTGATTCAATTGGAATCATTTTTTGTTGAAAATAAGAATGAAGTCCCATTACACCTAAACCAACACTTCTTTCTCTTAAAGCTGAATAAGTAGCATCACTAAATTCTTCAGGAGCTTTCTCAATAAAATCAGTTAGCACATTATCTAAAAATTTCATTACATCTTTAATAAAGTTTTTGTCATTTTTCCATTGATCGTACTTTTCTAAATTCAATGATGACAAACAACAAACTGCTGTTCTATTTTTTCCTTCGTTATCAGTTCCTGTGGGTAAAGTAATTTCACTACATAGATTAGAAGTTTTGACTGTTAATCCAGCTAATTTATGATGTTGCGGTATAAGTCTGTTAACAGTATCTATAAAAATAATATATGGTTCACCTGTCTCGATTCTAGCAGTTAATAATCTTATCCATAAATTCCTTGCTGATACCGTTGATTGAACTGATCTGTCTTTTGGACTTTTTAGAGTCCATTGTTCATCTAATTCAACTGTTCTCATAAATGCATCTGAAACTAAAACACCATGATGCAAATTTAATGCTTTTCTGTTAGGGTCGCCACCAGTTGGCCTTCTCATTTCTATGAACTCTTCAATTTCAGGGTGATCTATGGGTAAATAACAAGCGGCAGATCCTCTTCTTAGAGAGCCTTGGCTGATTGCCATAGTTAAAGAGTCCATAACTTTTATAAAAGGAATAATTCCTGAAGTTTTTCCAACTCTTCCAATTTTTTCTCCAATTGATCTTAAGTTTCCCCAATAACTTCCAATGCCTCCACCTTTTGCAGCAAGCCAAACATTTTCACTCCATAGATCTAAAATTCCTGTAAGGCTATCTCCTGCTTCATTTAAAAAACACGAAATCGGCAATCCTCTTTTTGTTCCTCCATTTGATAGAATGGGTGTAGCTGGCATGAACCATAAATTACTTATGTAGTTATATAATCTTTGAGCATGTAGATTATCGTCAGCATAATGACTAGCAACTCTTGCAAAAAGATCTTGGAAAGATTCATTAAATCCTAGATATCTGTCACTTAGTGTTGCTTTTCCAAATTTAGTAAGATTATTATCTTTAGATCTGTGTATTTTAATTGTTATTCCTTTTGAATTCTGAAATAGCTCAGTTTCATTATTTAAAGAAAATAAATCTGCCCTCTTTTCTAAGTTATTTTGTATGATGTTTGGTGAAAATTCGGAGACAGCTTTCTTGATAGCTTGAGACAGTACTTTATTCATTCAACTCCCTTATACTTTTGTGTAAAACAACTAGATGTTGTATGCAGATCTCCTTAATATACTATATAAAATAGAAATCAATAGAACATTTATAGAACATAAATAATATTTATCAATAAAAAAATTAAAAAAACTATACATATATCAACATGCAAAATTCCATAAAAATTGATCCTTTGGGCTTCAGGGAATATGACGCTCGATGGTTGTACCCCAAAAACATAAACTCCGAAGGAATAAAATTGGTGGGTAAAGGTTTTGGAACTCAAGTAGTTAACAAAATAAAAAATCCAAGAGTTACAATAGGTCATGATTATAGATCTTATAGTGAAGAAGTTAAAAAAAATTTTATAGAAGGATTAATTTCTACTGGATGTAATGTTGAAGATATTGGATTATGTCTATCTCCTACCATATATTTTTCACAATTCGATTTATATTCAGATGCAGTAGCAATGATTACCGCAAGTCATAATGAAAATGGTTGGACAGGAATTAAGATGGGAATTGAAAAAGGCCTTACACATTGTTTTGAAGAAATGAAAGAGTTAAAAGATTTAGTAATAAATAAAAAATTTAAAATAGGTAAAGGTAGTTATACACAAATAGAAAATTACAGTAAAAAATATATTGACCATTTGTCTCAAAATAAAATTAATAAAAAAATTAAAGTTGTTGTTGCATGTGGTAACGGTACTGCAGGAATATTTGCCCCTCAAATTTTAAGAGCGATAGGATGTAAGGTAATTGAGCTAGATTGTAATTTAGATTACACTTTTCCAAAATATAATCCAAATCCAGAAGATATGGAAATGCTTCGTTCTATTTCAAAATGTGTAAAAGAAAACAATGCAGATATAGGTTTTGGCTTTGATGGTGACGGAGATAGAGTTGGAGTTATAGATAATAAAGGTAATGAAATTTTTTCTGATAAAATTGGTTTGTTAATTGCTAGAAACATTTCAACAAAACATCCAAATTCTAAATTTATAGTTGATGTTAAATCAACAGGTTTATTTGCTAAAGATGAGATTTTAAAAAATAATAAATGCAAAACAATTTACTGGAAAACAGGTCACTCTTACATAAAAAGAAAAGTTAATGAAGAAAATGCAATCGCTGGATTTGAAAAAAGTGGACATTTTTTCTTCAATCACCCTCTTGGTTATGGATATGATGACGGAATTAATTCAGCTATTCAAGTTTGTCATCTATTAGATTCTCAAAATAAAAAAATGGAACAGTTAATAAATGATTTACCAAAAACTTTTCAAAGTCCAACTATGAGTCCTTTTTGTAAAGATGATGAAAAATATATAGTAATCGATAAATTAATTTCAAAGTTTAAATCACTAAAAGAAAGAAACGAAAAAATAGATGGTATACAAATTATAGATATATTAACAGTTAATGGAATTAGATTCACACTTGAAGATGGATCTTGGGGATTAGTTAGAGCTTCTTCAAACAAGCCTTCATTAGTAGTCGTAACAGAAAGCTCTGCATCAGATGATAGAAAAAAACAAATTTTCTACTTCATAGATAAATTGTTAAATGAAACAGGAAAAGTTGGTAAATACGACCAAAAAATTTAGATTTGAAAATAATCGTATAAAAATTTACTTGCTACAATAACTAAAAAAATTCCAAATAATTTACTTATCTTTTTTTTTTCAATTTTGTGTACTGTGCTTGCGCCAACTTTGGCCATAATAGTTGTAATTGGAATAAATATCAAAAATGCTGGAATGTTAATAAATCCAATACTTAAAGGAAGGTTTGCCTTTAGCAAAAATCCTAAAATTAAAAATCCAATAGCTCCAAAAAAAGCAATAAAAAAGCCTATGGCTGCAGCGCTTCCAATGGCTCTATTTATTGAGTAACCAAAAAATTTTAAAATTGGCACATTCATTATTGCACCTCCTATTCCCATAGGAGCTGAAATAAATCCTACAGCAAATCCGATAACCACTTTGGTTAAAAAGCTTATTTTAAGATTAATTTGAGTTTCTTTTTCTTTAATAAACAACAAATATATCGCAAACAAATAAATTACAGTTGTAAAAAATAAAATCAGAGATTTAGTATCCAAAGATGCGGCAAAAATTGCCCCAAATATCACACCTATAATTACATGAATTCCATAGTTTTTAACAATATCAATATCCACTGCATTAAATTTATGATGAGTGAGCACTGATGCTATTGAAGTTGGGACAATTATTGCAAAAGAAGTCCCTACAGCCAAATGCATAATATAAGACTGGTCAAATTCTAGTGAGCTGAAAATATAAAATAAAAATGGTACTGTAATTAAACCACCACCAATACCAAAAAGTCCAGCAACAAAACCAACTGGAATGGCCGTAAGTGCCATTATCAAAATAAAATAACTGTATTCGTTTGATAGAATTGTATTAATCAATTTGTCCTGTTGGATAATCTATTCGATCTATTTTAATTTTATCCATAATATGATCAATTTTTTTTACATCAGCATCTCTGACGCACATATTTTCACTTAAATATCTTTTCCAAAAATTTGAACCTGTTTGTCCATGAAACAAACCTAAAGTGTGTCGCATTATTTGATTCATTCTAGTTCCTTTTTTTATTTCTTCTTTTACATAAGGAATTAATTTTTCTATTACTTCCTGTCTTGTAGGCACATTTTCGTTTTTAAATATTTCTTTTTCAACATCTGCCAAAAAATAAGGTGAATGATAAGCGGATCTACCTATCATTGTTCCATCTACTTTAGTTAAGTGTTCTTTTATTTGTTCTATCGAAGTTATTCCTCCATTTATAATTATTTCTTTATCTTTAAAATCTTCTTTTAATTTATAAACAACGTCATAGTTTAAGGGTGGAATATTTAAATTTTGTTTTGGAGTAAATTTTTTTAAAATTGCTTTTCTTGCGTGAACAATAAAAGTTTTTATACCTATGTTTTTTAATGTATTTATAAAATTGTATAAATTCTTATAATCCTCAACATCATCGTAACCTATTCTTGTTTTTACAGTAACTGGTAACTTGGTTGCTGATAGCATATTGCTCAAACAATCTGCCACTAAGTTTGGTTCTTTCATTAAACAAGCACCAAATTTATTTTTTTGAACTTTTTTACTAGGACATCCTAGATTCAAATTGATCTCATCGTAGCCAAAATCTTCTCCCAATTTGGAAGCATTTGCTAACAATTTTGGCGATGATCCACCTAACTGCAAAGCTAAAGGTTTTTCATTTATATTAAATGCTAAAAGTTTTTTTTTATCTCCCCTGTCTATTGCTTCAGAAACAATCATTTCAGTGTAGAGAAGAGTATTTTTACTGATTAATCTTAAAAAATATCTTTCATGACGATCTGTACAATCCATCATGGGAGCGACTGATACTTTTCTTTGCATAATATAAGATTATTATATTATTTTATTAATTATTTGTAGAGTTCTTATCCGTTTCTTCAGAACTGGCTACTTCTTCTTCTTTAAGGTTATCTAAAGAAACTTCCTCATCTTGATCTTCTGACGATTCTTCTGTAGGTGTGGTAGCTATTGATTGGTCTTCGCTCGAATTTTTTAACTCAGCAAGGTCTTCTTGTGATACTTGAATTTTTTCAGGAGTTTTTCTAGCTCTCTTTGAAGGTAAAATAGGTATTCCGCTTTTTGAAATCTCACCTTTATAAAGGTTCTCAAAATTGTCGCCAATTTCATCATCGTCTTCTGATGTGTCGTCAATTTGTTCTACATGTTTTCTAAGCTTATATACTGCGCTTTCTATTAGATCTGAAGTTTTAATATTTTCATCTGCAATTTCTCTTAATGCGATAACTGTATTTTTATCATTATCTCTATCTAAAGTAGGCTCTATTCCTGAATTAAGCTGAGTAGCTCTTTCTTTTGCAACCAACACTAATTCATATGGACTATCTACTTTATCGATACAATCTTCAACGGTAACTCTTGCCATGCGGGTTATTTATACTTGGAAAACTATAAAATCAAGTGATTTCTATATTTTTATAGGGTTTAAGTTTTTTCTTATAAAAAACAAAGAAATTATTGAAATAGAAATATAAGTTGCCGAAACTAAAGAAATTTGCTCTATAGAAAAGCCTGCATCTATTAGAATTCCAAATATAGCCGTTCCAAAAGCAGTAGCAAAAACCATTAATGCGGTAGTAAGTGCTTTTATAGATCCTATATATTTTACTCCATATATTTCAGCCCAAGTTGAAGACCCAAGAACATTACAAAGTCCATTGGTAATACCAACTAGTCCAAAAAACACAAATGAGGAAAAAGATTTATCAAAATAAAACAATACCATTGCTGCAAAAAACAAAGGAATATTCATGTAAATTAAAATTTTTCTACTAGTAAATTTATCTATTAAAAAGCCCGAAAAAATTAATGTAACAACAGAAAGTATAGAGTAAGACATAAAGGATTGTGCTATTACATAAGGTCCCCAGTTTTTTGAAGAAAGTATAAACGATTGGTAAACAAAAGTTCCTGTCGCAATAGAAGGCATTGCCAGCATATTGACACATATAATATAAAATCTATAATCTTTTATAACTTCAGTTCTTTTCCATTGTTTAAAATTATTATCAGTAATAGTGTTATCTTTTGTTTTTTCTCTTGAATCAAAATTAAGATTTTTTACTAAAATAAAAGAAGTTAAAGGTAAAAAGATTAATACAATAATTGAAATTACTATCCAAATATTTTTCCAATCTGTAATAGACAAAAGATAAATCATTAGCACTGGTAAAATAAATTCTGCGGCTGATAATCCAAACCATCCAGTGCTTAAAGCCTTGCCTCTTGATTTTGTAAAATATCTAGAAATTGTTGTGGTTGCTGTATGAGACATCATGCCTTGGCCTGAAAATCTCATTAAAAAAATTGCTATAAATAAAAATAATATTGATGAAATCTTAGAAAAAAAGAAACAAGAAAATGCAAGTAATAGAATAACAAAAAGAGCAAATTTAGAAATATCTATATCGTCAATTTTTTTTCCTACCCAAATTAATAAAAAACTACTTGCTAGAGTGGCTGAGGCATAAATTGAGCCAAATTGTCCATGGGTAATTGATAGTTCATTTCTTATACTTGGATTAAATATTCCTAAAAAAAAACTCTGTCCAAAACTAGAAAAAAATGTAAAAATAAAGCCAAATATAATTATTTTTAAACTTAAACTTTTAAACATTTTTTTTTATGACTTGTAAAGTTGCTTTCATTGGTCTTGGTGTTATGGGATATCCAATGGCTGGATATATATCAAAAGCTGGTCACAATGTAACTGTTTTTAATCGAACAACATCAAAAGCTGATAAATGGCTAAAAGAATATAAAGGCTCTAAAGCTGATACTCCTGCAAAAGCTGCTAGAGATGCTGATTTTGTTTTTACATGTGTCGGTAACGATAATGATCTAAGAGAAGTAACTTTTGGTGATAATGGAATTTTTAAAACAATTAAAAAAAGTGCGGTTTACATCGACAATACAACTGCTTCCGCAAAAATTGCTAGAGAAATTTATGATTATTCAAAAAAAAATAATTTTGGTTTTTTAGATGCACCCGTATCTGGTGGCCAAGCTGGAGCTGAAAATGGTGCGTTAACTGTCATGATCGGGGGTGAACAAGAAAGTTTTGATAAAGCCAAAGATATTATTGATTGTTACAGTAAAAAAATGAAATTACTTGGCAAAGCAGGAAACGGTCAGCTAGCTAAAATGGTAAATCAAATATGCATAGCAGGCCTTGTTCAAGCACTTTCGGAAGGAATTAACTTTGGATTAAATGCAGGTCTAAATATGGAAGATGTTATTGAAGTAATTTCCAAAGGAGCAGCTCAATCTTGGCAAATGGATAATAGATATAAAACTATGACAGAGGATAAATTTGAGTTTGGATTTGCTGTAGATTGGATGAGAAAAGATTTAAAGATAGCTTTAGATGAAGCAAAAAAGAATAATTCTTTATTACCTATTACTGAAATAGTAGATCAATACTATGGTAATGTACAAAAACTAGGTGGTAGCAGATGGGATACCTCAAGTTTAATTAAAAGATTGAGAAAATAAGGTCGTATGCAATTTAAAAAATTAATTTAGAATATTTTTTCCAATTATTTTGATAGCGAATTGCGTTTTCCAAAACTGATTTAACCTCTTCTTCAGTAACTTTTCTTATAACTTTTCCTGGTACACCAACTACCAAAGAATTATCTGGAATATCTTTGTTTTCAGTAATTAAAGTTTTTGCTCCAATAATGCAATTTTTTCCAATATTTGCGTTATTTAAAATAACAGCTCCAATTCCAATTAAACTATTGTCCTCAATTGTACAGCCATGAAGCATTACTAAATGTCCAACTGTTACATTTTTTCCTATCTTTAGTGGATATCCAGGATCAGTGTGAAGCACACTTCCATCTTGAATATTTGATCCTTCTCCAATGTGAATGTTTTCAATATCGCCCCTTATAGTTGCATTAAACCAAACACTTGTATTTTTTTCCAAAGTAACATTGCCTATAACCACAGCATTTGGTGCTATCCAATTTTCGCCAAAATTTTTTGGTTTTTTATCTTTTAAATCGTACAACATAATTTATATAATCTTTTAACATGACACTTTTAAAAACACCAATCTGTGAATTTGGCAAAAAAGCGGAAAACTTTAAACTAAAATCTACTGACAACAAAATTATAGATTTGAATGATGTAAAAGGAAAAAATGGAACTTTAATAATGTTTATATGTAATCATTGTCCTTATGTTGTCGCTACTATTGAAGATATAGTTAAAACAACTAACGAGTTAAAAAATAATGATATTAAATCAATTGCAATTATGTCAAATGATCCAACAGAACATCCAGAAGATTCTTTTGAAAATATGATTGAATTTGCTAAAAAATATAATTTTAATTTTCCGTACGTTATTGATGAAGATCAATCGGTAGCAATAAAATATGATGCCGTTTGCACACCTGATTTTTTTGGATTTAACTCAAATTTGAAACTTCAATACAGAGGAAGAATTTATGAAATTAACAATCGAGTAAGAGTTAAAGACAGTAAAAATGAACTTTTAGAGTCCATGATTAATATTGCTAAAACTAATAAAGGACCTGAAATACAATCTCCGAGTATGGGATGCAGTATAAAGTGGTTTAAATAAATCAGTGTATTTAATTGTCACAAGATCTTTTCCTCCTGAAGTAGGAGGTATGCAAAATTTAATGTGGGGACTGGCAAATTCTATTTCAAAGTATTACTTAACAAAAGTATTTACTGATTATCAAAAAAATCACCAAGAATTTGATGGTAAAGTTTCATTTTCTATTGAAAGAATCGGTGGAGTAAAATTATTAAGAAAATATAGAAAAGCATATTTAATAAATGAGTTTATTAAAAAAAATAAAAAAATTGAATGTATAATTGCTGACCATTGGAAAAGTTTAGAGTTAATAAAATCAAACAAAAAAAAAATTTGTTTAATTCATTCAAAAGAAATTAATCATAACAAAGGAAGTAGATTAAATAATAGAGTTTTAAATGTTTTAAACA
>Ga0187833_10004766_pt1 | contig 13103 bp, 8 predicted proteins | sample ETNtaG_37_FD_167968 | JGI IMG/M metagenome (GOLD analysis project Ga0187833, IMG submission 167968) | Marine microbial and viral communities from oxygen minimum zone, Eastern Pacific Ocean - ETNP2014_SV_400_PacBio MetaG (Illumina Assembly) | ecosystem: Environmental > Aquatic > Marine > Hypoxic... | reverse complement strand
TTTGGACGGGTGATAGATATGGTTCTGAGAATGCTGGTGATAGATATGGTTCTGAGTATGCTTTTGAAGTACGCTTCTGGGAAGTACGCTTCCTCGCTGGTGACGTGGGCAGGGGCGACCTTCTCAGCTTACTCCATGGCTACCATGTCCGTCCAGTTCGCTCCGTGGAATGATACGCTTGGTGATTTGCCAATTTGAGTTATTTGATTATTGCCTGTTTCAGAAGACAATTAAAGTGGTGTGGATTGTTTGGACTGCGCCATTTGACATTTTGAAAGATCCGGTCCTATTTTCTATTGAAATGAAATACAATGGTTAATAACCCTACGGTTGATACATTATTAAAATATGCATATGAAAAAAAGGGTGCAATTGCCGACATTTCAGAGCCTAATACATTTTTAGTTGAAACTAAATTGGATTCAGAAGGGCTGTTAGAGAGTATTTTAAAAGGAGAGTACAAATTAGTATTTCTATTAGGAACACCCGGTTGCGGCAAATCTGAATTCTTACATGCTTTGAAGCGGTCTTTATCCAGTGAAGCATCTGATTTAGAAATTATAATAAAGCATGATGCTACTCATGTTAAGGGAATTAAGGGCAGCTCGGTTGAAGAATTGAAGGAATTATTGTCTGATTTCAAGGATAGCAGATTGGATGAAATGTTAGGGGTTCCGAGAAAGAAAGCTGTATCGCATTCCTTAAAAGATCTAGCTGTACGTGTTGCTACTGTTGAGAATAAGAATTCCTCTTATGTTGTAGGTATCAATCGAGGCATCTTAAATAGATTACTGGTTGATAAAAGTTTTAAAAAGTTAGATTCTATTTGTCATGAGGATGATGTTAATTCCAGGATAATTATAATAGATTTAACGAAGCGAGACTATGTAAGTGATCCTGAGGGCAGCGATGGACTTTATGCAAGATTGATAAGAATTATAACATCGCCTTCAAAATGGGAGGAGGGACCATGCGTCCAGTGTGATGTAAGAAATTACTGTCCAATGCTCTTCAATGCGAAATATCTTTACGAAAACATAGAAAATAATCCCGTTAAGTTTAATTTAAAGTTACTCCAATTAAAAAAGCAATGTGTATTGACATTTAGGGATATATTAGCGGTGTTATCGCATGCAATAGCGGGCCATAGAAAATATTATGCCAAGAATAGACCTATTTGTGATTCTGTGAAGGAAATGATAAGCGAAAATCGGTGGCAACGCTTAGCAAATTTATATATTTGGAACTCAGCAAACACTGACGAAGATTTATTTAAGAGGCTAGGCAAATCGTTACAAGCGAAAAATTATAAAAGCTTGAGTACTTCTGGAAGAGCTCCCGAACGGTTCTTTAAAAAGAATGGTCTCATATCACAATTTGATCCGATTAGAAATTACTCAGGAAAGTTTGATGCCTATGCTCAAAAAGTGTTTACTGATCCGGAATTTGAGTATCGCAGAATTAACGATGATGGCCAATTAACTGATTTAGAAAAAAACCTATTTAAAGAACTTTTTGATAATCTAAAGAAGTCTTTAAACTCAAAAGAACTTACAAACCGAGACAAAACTTCGCTAAATAAAAATGTAAGTATTGTTGTAACTCATTATTTAAAACGGCGGAAATATTTTCTTGAGTTTAATCAATTATCAGCTTTAGAAAAATCTGAATACTGCAGTTTGGATACTTTCGAGAAATATATTTTAAACGAAACAGCAACCTCAGAGGATATAAAAAACATAGTTAAAAAGGGATTAATAATGAGTGGCAGAATACCATACAAATCAGAGTTGCCTCAGTTTATTTTGTCCGAAGGGTTACGGTATTCTGATGTTGTCCTTCAATTACACTACGACACATTTGATGTTGAGATAGAAAAAGTAAAGCTTAGTACTTTTACAAAAAGATATGTGGAAGTTGGTTTATCTGCCCCTGTGTTGATTAAGGTAATGGTAAAAGGAGAATCTGTGGCAAGTCTTGAATTAACTCTCGATAGACTGGAGGTTTTAAAAAGAATATCCGAAGGTTTTGATCCGGAGTATGTAGGAAGGTTTGGTACAGATTTCATAGGAAAGATCAAGGACGCTGTGTTACTAAATATAGAATTCTATCAGGGAATGAAAGTAATTTTGAAGAAGGTTGATTCAGAGGAAGAGATAGAAATGGAATTCTCGCAAAGCGATAATAAATTTTTATTGAGGTAAATTTTATGGCTGATAGCGAATATCAAAATAAAGCATTTTGGCCAATCTCAGTGAGTCAAGAGGCGCCCGAATCGATTCTTTGTTCTATCTTGAAGGTCGCTTCAAGTAAAGACAGATCTGAACTCAAAAAACGGCTTTTCTGGGATAAACGTAATAACGGTGCGTTATATTTGTTAAAGATATATGAAGATGATCCTGCCATAAATGAATGGGTTTCTAAGAACTTTACTTACAAAACAAAAGAAAATCAGTACTTATTACCCATCCATGCCTCTGCTGCTTTTACTGCCAAAGAACCTTATGATACTTTATTTGAACAACTTATGCGAGCTGGTAGGCCGGATGATCAAGCAACGGAAATCTTAGCGAAATTTATAGAGTATTTCAAAAGTATTGACAACATTGATGATATTAATACTAAGCTTTACATTGACTTATCTAAAGAAGAATTTCTAAAAGATGAAGGTACTCCTAAAGGTCTAAAGCCTGATCAATATAAGCATTTCATACTTTGCCAACCGCACGCTAGATTATTCCAAAACGATATAAGCAGTTTATTGGACCGAGAAATCCCCAGAAGAGAATTGCTAGAATTGGTATTTTCGATTGTCTCGTTTCATTTATGTGCTTATTTGGTGAGAATGTCTTTATGTGTAGCTAAACAGGATCAGGCTTTACGTACATATTCAATGGCAGAAAATCAAAGGATTTATGGGCATAAGTGTTATTCTTGTCTAAAAAAATATAATAATGCATGTAGCTTGTTAGAGGAAAATGAATTAAATGACTACTTGTTAGATCCGGAGAATTGTATGTTTAATCGGCTATTCGAAATTGGCAACAATGCGCAAGCGAATTATGTGTTTAATTGTATAAAGCAATTTTCAAAGAGGATGTTCCTGTTTAACAAATTAAACAAAGAAATACTTTATTCAAATGCTGATCCATTCGAGACAATGGGTGAGAATTATTACCGTAAAATTGAAGGAAAGAAGGATATTATTGATGAAATTGAAAAATCTATGGAAAAAACATCTTCTTGGGATCATCCTATTGGATTTTTCCGAAATTTAGTAAACAATTTTGATTATGGAATCAATAATAGAACAAAACAAATTAAGGAATCATATAGTTTTTGTTTAAGTGATTCCTTGTTAAAAGGATTCGTATCAAATTGCTGTTATAACGAAGGTGCCGATGAAGTGTTTGTCGATAAGTTTTTGGAGTTTCTTTGGAGAAGAGGGATTAGTTTCTTAGGTGATGAAAAGGATAATTTAATGGAACAACTTAAGCAGCAAGATCTACTTACAATATTGGAAGATGCTGGAGCGGCCATATGCGTCAAGGATCCTTATAATAAACGAGTTTAGAGATAAATATGGATATAGTACATAAGTTTATAAGCGAAAAAACATTTAATACCATTCGGGAAGATGGCGGCGAGCATTATTTTCTTACGGGCTTTTCCTCGCAAATTTTATTAAATGTAAAAGTAAGGCTTCAAGAATTAATTCAAGACTCAGGAGATGAATGGAAAGTTCTGCTAATATGTCCTCCGGAGCTGAATAATGACTTTCTGTCAAAGCAATTACCAAAAGAGTATTTGCAGGAAGCTTGTTCCCCGGACTATGCGGCAAGTTTTAGAGATAACAACAAGGTTATTTATATTTATCCAAATTTAATATCGCAAATTATAAGCGAGACAATAAACCTCAATACTTCGGTTAATTTATCCATTTTAGGAATATCTCCTGAATCATGCTTGTCGGAACAACTAAAAGATTATTTGAAGAATAAAAATCATAAAGAGGAAAATATTAAATTGTTGATTGAATTCACTCGAATGACAATGCCGGACGTTAATGAAGAATATGAGTTTGAAGAATTTTACAAGGGTGTAATGGGAGTGGTAAACCAGTCACATGACATACGTGGATTATTAGAGGCCTGTAGAAAAGTTTTCGGATTTTTACCCGATCAAAAATTGGAAGATTTTGAAGCGTTTAATTCAAGAAACTCTAAACAAATTATGAAGCTTGCCGAGGATAATTTAGACGAATATTTTCAGTTTTTAGGTCAAATCTGTAGTAATAAATATGAATGTTTAAAAAAATATGCTGCTTTTGATCCAAAGAGAGCAGAGATAATGAAACAGTTTATTGATAGGAAGGATATTAGTGATCTTATACCTGAAAAGAAATCGTACAGAGCGAAACGAAAGATTATTGAAGATTGGCCGAAGGAATTGGATGTTAATTTCTTAAGACTTGAAGCAGATTCTGATTTGCGGTTAAGCAGTATTGAATTTGAAAATCATTTAGGTATTTTTCATGACAAATATTGGCTGTGTAACAGTAGCACTTTTGTGAAGTTTGCGGTTAGAGGTAGTGATGAAAGCGCTAAGAATGAAAAAGAAGGTACGATAACGATAAATGTAAATGGTAATGAGTACGATGTCGTTCAAATTAGTATAGATGAAATTTACCGAATTGATTTTGGTCAGATAAATGAACGTAGTATTCTGCGGAAGTGTACTTGCTATCCTCAGAACGAAAAACTAGATTCTCAATTGCAACATAGTAGCAACAATATTCTCATTAATTTGGCTAATAGTAAATATGAAAATCAAGAGGAGTTCCTTTTTGTCGAGGAAAATAAAAATATTCTCATTATAGAAATTGAACCAGACAAAGTTTTAATGTTGGATATGAATGAATGGAAGGATAAATCAGTAGAAGTAGAAGTGTCTGAGATTACCCCGGTTTCCTGGATGAATTGTAGTAAAACATTGGTTAGTAAAATTAACGATCAAGAGGAAGGGGAAAATGTTCATTTAAGTCAGTCCTTTGTCATAGAATGTCCGGAAGGAGGAGTAATTAGGATAGATAGGGAGGAGGTTTCCAATGGCGAGACTTCTTCTAAAAAAGGCAGGTCATTGTCGGCTGACTCAATATTTGAATCAAAAATAAAATATATAGAATTAATTAGGGCCGATATTAAGGATATTGAGAATCAAAATATTATTTTTAAAGTGAGAAAAAGTAGTAAAAGTTTTAGATTGCAGGCGGAGGGTTTTGCTTCGCAGAAGTTTGTATCTAGAAAAAACTTAGGCCAAAGCAAATATGAATACTGGACAGATCAAATATTTACAAATTTTGAAAGGACAAAAGGTAAGTCGTTATTACCGCTTGGATGTCTTTCTTCTGATAAAAAATTGGTTAATATTAGGCCCATGGAAATTGATTGGGAAGTTTGCGAGATACAATTTAAGGAAATTGATGGCTTTGCAGACTTCTTAGAAAATAGAAAGATTTATTTTGAAGCATTAAATAAGCATCTGAGAGGATATTTAAGCACAAACACTTCTGTAAGATTTTGTAATTTTCTTGAGATCGAAAAAGAAGTAGTTTCTTATGCTCAATCGTATATAAAATTGTTAGAAGCGGCTCTTCGATTTACTGACGATGAGTACAAAAGTTTTCTTGGTTTATTTTTCTCAATGGACAGTATTATAGAATTTGGGATTGTAAAAAGTTTTAGCAACAAGATTTTTAAACCGGAAATCCAAGAACTACTCCATGCTAAATATTATTTAGGACCATTTCATCCGATAAAGGCACTCTTTTGCTTAAATAAAAGCTCTTATTTTGAAAATATTTTTCAAAAGATTGTTAATGACAACAAGACTGTTGGTTGGAAGAACTCCGAGGAAATTGTAAATGGCCTGGGGTTTCCGCAGTTCATTATTTTGCCGGATACTACTAAGAAATTACAGCCATTTATTAATATTGCTACTGATGATTGGGGAGGGTGGGGAAAGTATGTTTGGAATAAGAATGTTTTTGAAGCGATGTCAGATGAGTCTACGACAACCGAATCCGTGTCAGGTTCTTCGCTTACTTCTAATGAAATTAGCTACGCGATAGGTAAATTAGAGTTTGCTCATCCCTATACAGATTTCTGTAGAATTTCTTTACCAAACGGAGGTGGTGGGGCACACTTGCTTAATGCATTGGAAAATTATAATTTGCAAAGAAAACCAGCTATCAAAAACTTTGAAATTCTATTTAATAAAAAATCAACAAAAATAAAAAACGCTTTTTCTTTACTGCCTAAGGGTAAAAGGAGCAATCTTCCTAGAAATCTCAAAGTAAGGTATTACGAAGGTGATGCTAAAACAGATGAGGGTTTGTCGCATATACTGTTTTCAAATGCTCCAAAGCGCAATATTGAATATGGAGAATATTCTATCAGAACTAATAACGCTCTTAATTGTATTTTAGATGGTTGTACAACATGGGAAATAAGCCAGTTATCTATGCATTCGGCTGATTCTGGTGGGATACAGTCTGCTAGAATCAATTTTGCAATGAAAAGTAATGAGAGTAAAAACATAGATCTAGTTTTAATAGCCATGCATTTATTGAATAGGATAGCTTTAAATCCCGAGGAAAATAAATCAATTAATCTCGATGATAGATTGCGATATAAAACAACAGAGATAACTTTGGATCCAGCTTATCTTGCGTCTTTTGAGCATGAACACGATATGTCGAACTGGGTTTTTTCATCGGATCAAAATATGGATGTGGAATATTTTGATTTGTCGGATAAACCATATGTTGTGGATTACAATCCTCAAGCGGAAGCACTAGTTGTCACGTCGAAAGATAAAGGAGGTATTATTAGGAATTTTATACGAAGGGGGCTGGAAGATTCCGGTATTAATTCAGAGAAGATTACTGAAGGAGAGATTGACTTGATATTCAAGCAGTTAAATAAATTTACCGGTAGAAGCTTGATAAGGATTCTTAATAATTTTTCTGAGAAAAAAGGCGTTATTGGTTTGGGTTTGGCAAGATATTACTTAGAGAAAAAAGGTTTACTAGATGTAAAAGATACGGGCGATCAGTTTTCCGAAGTCTCTTTTCTTATATCAATTGATGATAATGTTAAAGTTTGGCGGAATATGTATTTGGACATTTTTGGTTTAGGAGTTGACAGTAAGGTTAATGATGCTATTACAAAGAAGAGGGCTGATCTTTTGTTGGTAAAGATTTCAAGAAAGAACGGTGAGTTTTTGTTTAATTTTCAGGTTATAGAGGTAAAGAACAGAGAGGATTTAAATTCTGCAGAGTGGTCAAACCAGGTAAAAGCTTCATATGAGATGTTTTCGAGTCTTTTTGGTAACGAGAATAGTGACAAGAGAGCCGATCAGGAATTAGTAGCCTTAAAGTTTGCTGAGCTTTTTGATATCCATCTAAGAAGGCGATTCAGGCAAAAATATCAAACAGATAATGATAAAATTAAACAAGCCGAACTGTTTAGGTTGGAATTTGCAAGTTCTTTTATAAATGGTAATTTTGTTTTTGAGAAGGAAAGTGAGGGGTCTTTATGCGGAGGAAGCATCCTTCATTTTGATGCAGAATGTGAAGAAAAGTCTAGTAAATTGGATGTTTTGCATGACGGCAAGAGTTTAGTTTATTCGAAGATTAATATTTCTGATCTTTTGGAGGCTTCTAAGAAAGAAGATATTACTGAGAAAAATATAGAAGATGTTAAGTTAAGTAAAGGTGTACCTGATGAATTAAATAAAGAGAAAGAATTAGTGATTGAAGATAAAGCAGCAGATCTACCTTTGAGTGAGAGGGAAATGGTTACTGATCAAAACAAAAATATTGATATAGAAAAAAGCGAAGAAGAAATAAAGGGAATTAAAGAGGATCGAGAGATCAAACCGGACATGAGTTCAGATTTAGAAAATATAGTTAAGAAAGTAAAGGATGTGTTAATAAAAAGTGACATTGACGTTAGCTTTGGCGAGTCAAAAGTTACACCAAATGCGTATAGAATATTAATAAAAGGCGACTATGGATTAGACAAAAAAAAATTTGAGAAACTTAAGGATACATTTTTGACGGTTGCGGAATTAGAGTTAGGCCAGATTGAAACCGTCCGAGGTTATTATGCTTTATCCTTTAAAAGGCAAGATAGAGGAATAGTTGACTATTTTGAGTGTGCAGAATGCAGAGACCGTTCGGTAGGATTTGGTAATACGAAAATATTATTGGGACAAAATGAGGCGACCGGACAATTAGCCTATATAGATTTGGGCTCGGATCCCCATTGTTTAATTGGCGGGCAAACAAATAGTGGTAAATCATTTTTGTTATATGTGATTATATTTGATTTAATATTCACTAATAGTCCCAGTGAATTAGAGTTGATTCTAATTGACCCAAAGAAGGTGGAGTTTCAGCATTTTAATGCCGTTCCTCATGTTCGCGAAATTATTACTGAACAAGCTCAAGCAATAAGTCAATTAGAAGAATTAGTTATAGAAATGGACCATAGATATGATTTATTAAGGGAACAGAGTGTAAATAATATTATAGATTACAACGGAGTAATTGTCGATGATCATAAAAAGATGAAGAGAAAAATTATGATTTTTGATGAATTTGCCGATTGGATGTATGACGAAGACTTCAAAAGTCGCACGACCGCAGCAGTTAATCGTTTATCGGCTAAAGCTAGAGCTGCAGGAATACATCTTATTATAGCTACGCAAAGACCTTCAAACGAAGTTTTGCCGATGATTTTAAGAGCAAATCTTGGAATTAAAATCGCTTTGAAAGTAGATCGGGAGCAAAACTCAAAAATTATATTGGATGACGGAGGTGCGGAAAACTTGTATGGGTACGGCCACATGATTGTTATTGCAGGTGGCGAAAAGTATCTTGCGCAGGGAGCACTTATCAAACCGAGCGAAATGCCTCAGTTGGTTGAGAAAATTAAAAATAAATATTCCTCCGATATTGTGTAATTAAGAATTAGGGTGAGTAGCCTGAAAGTTAAAAATAAATCAAGAGGAGAGCTTTACGAGATAGAAATGAGAAGATAGGAGATCCATTTTATACATAGAAAACAGTTTAAATAATAAACAACAAAAACCAAGAAAATCATTGAGAAGACAATAATACAATCAACATCAATGTTGTTCTTTTTCATTGCTCTTATGTTATCTTTATTTACAATAATCTTTTACTTCGTTATGAACTAGTGAAATTATATAAGCATCATCTAGATATCCCAAAACAGGTACATAATCAGGTATTATATCTTCAGCCCAAATGAAATAATGTAATGCTGCAATTACTTTATCCAATTCATTGTTGGGGATTTCAGGGGAACTTAATAAATAGGATAAATCATCTATTTGCTTGAGCATCTTTAACATGTACCTGGGTATATTCTTTATGTTCTTGACTTTTTTAACCTTTTTTGCAAGCTTTGATTCAATTTCGTCAATATCATCTACACTTATGTTGTTTGAATATTTTTTTAAGTATTTTACTAGTTCCTTTTTATCTTTATTACTTAATTGAACATCAGACATGTAAGACCTCAATTACTGATTTATTTAAACAATTACCGGAATTATTGCTAAGTCGATGAAGTTGTTTTGTTGATCAATAATAAGTCATTTTCATGTAAGTGTGCTAATACTAGCATTTTCATAATAGAGTGTCAAGACGTTGCATCTCTTGATTTTAAGATTCAATTATGACATTTGTCATATTATACAGTAAAAAGAATAATTTACCTAGAAAGGTGGTGGTATTATGACTAAATATGGCTATATATTGAGAGCCAATGCTATCGGTGGCTGACAAGGGATAAGTACGGCTTATGCTTATAACTATTATGTATATTACTGTAGTTTCATCGGTAAGGTGCGTAGACTCTTACGACCTACGACTATAATTCTCAAGTCTACTGTTGAAAAAATACTAAATTCGAAGAATGAGCTCTGAATCATTTTATGTATTAGTTCAAGGAAAATATTATCTGGGGGATATCGAGGGAAAGAGATATCACTGGATTAAAGGAATCCCCGGATCGAAGCAATTATATGATGACATTAGCGAAGGCAAGAAGGTAGTATTTGTTTACTATCGTACTTGGGATAAAGATATTAAAAGAGGTAAGTATTTTTACGGAGCCGGTGAATTTGTTAACAATAAGATGGATGTTACACAAGGGGAAGATAGTATTGAATATTTTGCCGAAATATCGAATTATAAACAGTTTGCTTCTCCGGTTTATGTCCATGAAGATTTAAGAAAGAAAGTCTGGCCCGGTGCAAACAGACAGGCAGGAATTAAAAGAATATCAGAGAGTTTGTTCAATCGAATTATTAATCCGGGACTAAAACCGACTCGTTTGAAAGGCTTAGCTTCGCTGGTAGGGGAACAAAACCTAGAAAACCTACTGAACGGACAAATTATCCCTACGGATCTTAATGATTCGGAAAGCATTGACACGACCAAACGTACTATAAAGACCGAAGTTTACAGAAGAACTAGAAAAGTGATTATCAGGCTAAAAAGAAGATACAACGGGATTTGTCAAATTACCGGAGAAAAACTGCTGTCTTTCACAAATATCGGTGTTGACGTAACCGAAGCACATCATATTCAATATTTATGCAATGAAGGAGCTGAATCAGACCTTACGAATATCATAATAATATCTCCTGAATGGCACAGGGTAATTCATAAACAAAATCCTCACTTTAACAGACATAAATTGGAATTTGTATTTGCCGACGGCAAAACCCTACCTATACATCACCCTGGCCATCTAATAAATTAGAATGAGTAAAAGAACTAAAGAGCAGATTAGTTATAACATGTCCAGAATTCGTTCAAATGGTACTGCCATAGAGAAAAAACTCGGGAAAGCTATATGGGCAGCGGGATTGAGATACAGAAAAAATTATAAAAAAGTCGAGGGGAAGCCCGATTTTGTAATAACAAAGCACCAAGTTGTTGTTTTTTGCGATAGTTCTTTTTGGCATGGCTACAAGAACATGACTACGAAAAGGCATAACTTTAAAAGCAACAAAGAGTTTTGGGTTAATAAGATATCGCGTAATATAAAACGTGATAAAGAAGTAAATCGTATCCTGAGAAGAGAAGGGTGGAAGATTTTTAGGTTTTGGGATTTTCAAATACAAAAGGACGTTAATAAATGCGTAGAAAAAGTTCTGGCAACAATAAAAAAGTAATAGCCTTAGATTTCTTTTGCGGTTGCGGTGCAGTTACTCACGGAATGAAAAAAGCCGGTATAAGTGTAGTAGCAGGTTTTGACAACAATTCTGATGTAGAATTCGCTTACAACAACAACAACAAGGGTTCAAAATTCTGCAGGACCGATGTCACTAATACTAATGAAACTATAAAAAATGTTAAATCAGTTCTTAGTAATGTTGAGTGGGATATACTAATTTTCGCTGCATGTGCTCCTTGTCAACCGTTTAGTATGCATGCACGTAGTAATACTTATGATTCGAGGAGAATCTTACTGAATAACTTTATTGAAATTATAGCAAGGCTACCATGCAAATTGCAGCCGTCATTCATATTTTGCGAAAACGTCAGTTCAATGAGAAACAAAGGTGAAGATGTATTAAAAAAAGCCTTACACAAACTAGAAGAATTGAAATATAGATACCTTAGGCCCGAAATTATTAACGCAGCTGATTTCGGAGTTCCGCAAAGCAGAAAGCGTTTGTTTTTTGTGGCGGCAAAAAAGAAATTTTCAAAAAGTAAAAAATTCAGTTGGGATTATTTCCATAATAATTATAAAAGTATGCCCAAGACGGTATGGGATGCAATAGGTAACGGACGGTTGCCTCAAATCAGTGCGGGAGTTAAAGTAAATAATAAAGATCATTTGCACGTAACCAGAGCTTTAAGCGAAATTAATCTTAGAAGAATTAGACAGATAACGCATCCCGGCGGAAGCAGAGATATGTGGGATCCAAAAGATAATTTAAGATGCTATAAAAGACATAAAGGACATAAAGACGTTTACGGTAGAATGAGTTGGGATAAACCATCTCCTACGTTAACGTGTAGATGTATTAGCTTGTCGAACGGCAGATTTGGTCATCCGGAACAAGACAGAGCAATAAGTCTGAGAGAGGCAGCCATCTTGCAAACAATGGATGGTTATCGGTTTAAGGAACCTGTCCTTTTGAATAAAGTTGCGGAGCAAATCGGTAATGCTGTCCCTCCGAAGCTCGCCGAAAAATTTGGTAATTTTATTTTAGAAATTATTAGAGAAAAATAGGGACAGCGACCGTTAGAAGATGAGTGGGGGTTCTATGGTCACACCACAATTAACCATAATTATTAATCATTAATAAATGAGGAAAATATGGAAAAATTAATACTTACAGTCGGGCTGCCCAAAAGTGGAAAAAGCACTTGGGCAAAAGAATATTCTGAAGAACATAATGTACCTATGGTTAATCCAGATAGCATAAGATATGCTTTACATGGAGAAAAGTATATACAAAGTTATGAAGATGAAGTATGGCATATTGCTAAAGTTATGACTGATGCTCTGTTTCTTGCAGGTCACAAAGAAATTATAATTGATGCTACCAATATTAACGATCAAGCAAGAAGTATTTGGGAGTCAGGTGATAGAGAAATTGAATATAAAAATTTCGAAGTTTCTGAAGAAGAATGTATTGAAAGAGCAGAAGAAGAAGGGGACTACGAAATAATTCCTATTATAAGCAGTATGGCTAGAAGGATTGATTATCCATAACATTCTTTCCACTTGATTTTATGGGTGGCAAGCATTATTTATATATCCGTAAGTTTATAATCCAGAAACATAGCCATTTTCATATTATTCTATTAATTTAATTAGAAGGATACATATGAGAAAGTACATACCACACATCTTAATCATATCATTTACATTTCTTTACTATCGCTACTATACAAGAGGCATCAGACGTGAAAGAGATTGAAACTTATAAACAAGAAGTAGAGAAGAACCCTGATGATGCAGAGGCTCATTATAATCTCGGTGTTG
>Ga0187833_10004765_pt1 | contig 13104 bp, 10 predicted proteins | sample ETNtaG_37_FD_167968 | JGI IMG/M metagenome (GOLD analysis project Ga0187833, IMG submission 167968) | Marine microbial and viral communities from oxygen minimum zone, Eastern Pacific Ocean - ETNP2014_SV_400_PacBio MetaG (Illumina Assembly) | ecosystem: Environmental > Aquatic > Marine > Hypoxic... | reverse complement strand
TGATTTGACTGGTGTCGCCTGAGTACTCCTCAAACTGCAAGGGTCGGTCGTCAATCCAGTAAATTGTTATCGGCAAATTTATCAAAATAGGGATCAAAGCTTGTGCAATATGTCCTGCCCCAAAAACTGCTACAGCTTGGATTTCACTAAAAGCGAACTTCTCGTAACAGACCCTAACTATTTCTCCTTTGGGGCTAGAGAGTTCTACGATCGAGGTGGTTTCGTTGTTAACCAGTAATTTCTCTGCGCCATCTAATATTTTGCGATTCAAATCTTTTGCTTTTGAAGTTTCGCTATGGTTGCCGATATGGATTGTTTTTTTTCCATTGGGTTGCTTTTCAGTTTCTGAGCTAATTATTGTTGCAACAACAAAGTCTTTTTTTTTCTCAATCAAATCCGACATGCTTTTTACCCAAGAGCTTGCATTTTTTAGGTTTGCATTTTGATTGGTGAAACTCTCAAACATAACCCTAACGTAACCGCCACAGCATTGTCCTAGTGTTGCTCCTAGCGGGTATTTTTGCAGATGCGTATTGACCTCGGATTGACTTAATAAATCTTGCGCATGCTGTAGCGCTTGGTATTCCAGGTTGCCTCCACCGATGCTTCCATGGGTCGACTGTTTGCCTGCATAAATTACTTTGTCGCCAGCGCTACAAGGGGTAGAGCCTTTCGTTTCAACAACCGTCAGCATTACAAAGTCAGTCTTTAGTTTTAGTGCCTTTTTTAGGGGTTGCAGCCAATTGTTCATAAACTATCTGTTGATATTATTTAGATTAAAAAATACCTCCTCAAAACCAGCAGGTGCATTGAGTCCAGACTTATTATTTTTGTCTGCATTAAAGATCGCGTTTTTGATTGCTAGCCAGGTTGATATCGCCAACATCAGTGGCGGCTCTCCTACCGCCTTTGATTTGTGGATAGTGTTTTCGTGGTTAGAAATATTGGGCTTGATGACGACATTGAAATGTCCAGGAGTGTCGCCTATAGCAGGAATTTTATAGGTAGAAGCTCCGGTTGTTAGCAACACACCGGAATCGTTCCACTTTAGCTCTTCTGAGCATAGCCATCCCATCCCCTGAATAAAACCGCCAACTATTTGCCCCATATCGATGGCTGGGTTCAGTGATGCTCCGACGTCATGCAAAATATCGACTGCAAGTAACTTATATTCTCCAGTCAGGCAGTCAACTATTACCTCGCTAACACAGGCACCATAAGAGTAATAATAAAAGGGTCTGCCACGTTTTTTTGCTTCGTCGTAATAAATTTTTGGGGTCTTGTAGTAGCCGTTACTAAACAACTCCACCCTATTCAGGTAGGCTAACTTTATAAAATCGTCAAAACTCATTTTTCTCTCGCCCAGATAAACAAGCGACTTTAAAAACTTTATATCAGATTCATCAATATCAAAATGATTGCTTGCAAAAGCGACCAGATTGCTCTTAATTCTTGTACATGCCTCTCTTGCCGCCATGCCGTTTAGGTCTGACCCAGAAGATGCCGCGGTTGGCGATGTATTTGGAACTTTCACAGTGCTAGTGGCAGACACTTTTACCCTTTCAAGATTAACCCCAAACTCGTCTGCAACGACTTGTGCTATTTTGATAAATAGCCCTTGCCCCATCTCCGTGCCGCCATGGTTTAAATATATGCTGCCGTCTTTATATACATGAACCAGTGCGCCTGCCTGGTTAAGCAAAGAGGTTGTGAAAGATATGCCGAACTTGACAGGTGAAAGGGCCAGGCCTTTTTTTAGATACTGGTTCTGCTGGTTAAATCTTGCAATTTTCTTGCGGCGCTTTTCATAGTCAGCTTCATCGACTAATTGGGCGGTGATTTCATTAATTATATTGTCTTCAACAACTTGTGCGTAGGGTGTTATGTTGTTGGTTTTTTGTCGGTAAAAGTTGACCCTTCTAACCTCTAGAGAGTCGACTTCCAAGTTGTAGGCAATCTCTTCTATGATATTTTCTATTGCCAACATCCCTTGAGGCCCGCCGAAGCCCCTAAAGGCAGTGTTTGAAACAGTATTAGTTTTACACAAAAAACCACGAAAACTGGCATTGGGGAGGTAGTAGGTGTTGTCTGCATGGAATAAGGTGCGCGCGACTATGGCCTTTGATAGATCAAGTGAGTAACCGCAGCGCGCAGCGAAATCTATCTTGATGCCCTGAATTTGACCTTTGTTGTTATAGCCGACCTCGTAGTTGGCGACAAAATCATGACGCTTGCCTGTCAATAGAATGTCATCTCTTCTCGACAATCTAGCCCTAACCGGTTGCCGGTATTGTTGTGCAAATATCGCACAAATACAGGCTAACTGAGATGAGTCTGTTTCTTTGCCTCCAAAGCCACCACCCATTCTACGAGTAACAACCTCGATGGCGTTATGAGGGACGCTCAGTACATGCGCCACTAGATGCTGGACTTCGGTTGGATTTTGGGTTGATGAATGAACCACCATCTCGTTGTCTTCGGTTGGGATTGCGAGGGCGACCTGTCCTTCCAAATAGTAATGCTCTTGACCACCGATTATCAATTCGCCAGTTAACCTGTTAGTAGCTGAATTGATGGCTTTAACTGCGTCACCCATATTTACTTCAAGTGGGCTGTCGAGAAAGCTTTTCTTGGACATCGCCTGATCGATTGTTACGATAGCTTCTAGCTCTGCTATTCTAACTCTAACAAGGGCGGCAGCCTTTCGTGCGTTTTCATGAGAATCTGCTAAAACTGCAGCTATCGCTTGACCATGAAATAAAACCTCATCCTGTGCCAGTAAGGGTTCGTCATGCATTATCGGGCCAATCTTTAAGCGCTTGATATCTTGCGCCAATAACACACCATGAACTCCATGCGCTTGTCGCGCTTTTTTGGTATCGATGAGTTTGATCTTGCCGTGAGCAACATCACTTAAGACAAAAGCCACGTGCAGTGTCCCTTCAGGCGCTGGCATATCGTCAATATATGTGGCGCTGCCTTGAACGTGCATATGGGCGCTGTCATGGACGATTGGCCGACCGACAATATCTTTTCTGCTCACTGATGAATTGTTTTTTGCAATATTGATAGCGGCCTATGCCTCCATATAAAAACTTTCATTGTTGGTCTCTGACAGGTTAGCTACCGCCTCCCCTTTGATTTCTAGGGCAGATTTTCTAACTAGGTTGGCTGAAACCTGTAAACGGTACTCAGCGGAAGCGCGGACATCGCTGAATGGTGAAAATTCTTCTTTTAATGCGCTATAGGCTTTCTGAGCCAATTCCTCTTTATCCCAGTAATCTAGCAACACCTGTTCCAGTTGTTCGGCTCTTTGCGGCGTATCTGACATGCCACCAAATGCAATCCTGACGGACTTGGGTTGATTATCATGCAAGCTAATATTCATAGCCATACAGACGGCAGAGATGTCGTCTTCATATCTCTTTGATATTTTGTGGGTAATTAATCGCTCCTTGGTAGCGGGTTTGGGAATGGTAATGCTTTCAATAAACTCTCCCTCTTCAAGGGCAGTTTTTTTATAACCAATGAAAAAATCTTCCAGCCTTACTGAACGTACGCCTGATTTTTTTCTGAGCTTTAACTTTGCCTCTAGCGCAATCAACACTGGCGGCATGTCGCCAATTGGTGAGGCGTTAGCAATGTTGCCACCGATTGTTGCCCAATTCTTAATTGGAAGTGAGGCAAAACGATGCAAGAAACTTTCCAATTCTGGCCAATACTTTATCAGACTGGAAGATGCGTCCTGGTAAGTTACCGCGGAGCCTATCTCTAATTTTGACTTTTCATCGTTTATTGCATTTAATTCTTGAACCTGAGAGATGTTGATGATGTGACCGAACTCTTTTGTTGATTGCGTAATCTCAAGATTCAAATCGGTCCCGCCTGCTAATATTATTGCTTTAGGGTTATTGTCCAAAACTTTCTCCAAATCCTTCAAGCTTTTTGGGGCATCGTAATGAATAGCGCTCCCATTATTTTTGTAACTCAAGCAAACATTTTGATCTTCATTTAACCTTGCAAGCGTCTGCTTGATTTTAGTTTGGTTTTTTACATAGTAGTCGGCAGCGTTATTTGCTTTTTCGTTGATTGCAGAAAAGGCCGCTGCAATGATTGGCTTGTAGCCGGTACATCGACACAGATTGCCTGACAGGCCTTCGTTGATTTTAGTAATGTTTAGTTTATCCTCGTTATGGTACATGGCAAATAACGACATCACAAAACCGGGTGTACAGAAGCCACACTGGGATCCATTTTCAGTTACCATCGCTTGCTGAACGGGATGAAGATTTTCCCCTTCCGCCAACCCTTCAACAGTGACCAAGTGTTTACCTATCATGCTGTTCGCTAGCGCTATACAAGTATTGATGCTTTTATACCGAATAACTTGCTTATTGTTTCTCTTAACCAGTTCACCGACCACAGCTGTGCAGGCACCGCAATCTCCCGCAGCGCACCCCTCTTTGGTGCCGACAAGGTTGTTGTTTCGTAACCATTGCAAGACGGTAGTGTTCGGGTTTATTGCACCAAGCTCAGTTGGCGTTGCGTTTTGGTTCAGTAATAGATACACTAGCTCCCTCTATAGGTCGAATAACTGAATGGAGAAATTAATAGCGGTACATGGTAATTTTCATTCTCTTCGCTGATATAGAAGCGAATCACTACATCTTTTAGAAAGGGGCATTCAATGTTTTTAGAGTTGAAATACTCATCAACTGAGAATTCAAGCTCGTAACAAGCGGCAGAAAATTCTCCTCCGGATAGTAACGGTTCATCGCATCGACCGTCTGAGTTTGTTTGCGCTGAATTAATTAATACTGAATCTAGGCCTTCTCTTCGATATAAATTAATCTTTACACCTTGAGCAGGCCTACCTACACTGGTATCCAAAATATGTGTCGTTAGTTTTCCCATATTTACTCCCTTTTTTATTTTTTATAGGCACACTGACCTAATATATACACCTCATCAACTAGTCTATCATCACCAAGCATCATTAAACAAAACAATAAGTCACTAATGTCAGTAGCTGTCTGCATTTTTTGTCTAATCAGTTCGGTAGCATTGAGATCAAGCACGATAAAATCTGCCTCCTTATTGGACTCAAAGTTACCAATGCTATCATCAACACCCAATACCTTAGCGGCAGCCAAGGTAGTTAAATAAAATGCCTTCACTGGATCTAAATTGTAACCATTTAGCCTGCAAACTTTATAGGCTTGGTTCATAACATCAAACATCGAAAAGCTATCACCACCTCCAACATCCGAAGCCAAAGCCACATCTATACCGTAACTCTCCAGTTCGTTAAGAGCAAACAAGCCGCTCCCTAAAAAAAGGTTTGATGTTGGGCAAAGAGCTACCTTGGAAGAAGTCTCTGCCATACGTTTATACTCATCAACTGTGTTATAAATACAGTGACCAAATACCGAGCTTGGTCCTGACAGTCCCAGTTTATCGTATACATCAAAATAATTATTAAATTCAGGGTAGAGCTCTTTTACCCAGGCTATTTCTTCGCTATTCTCATTGAGATGAGTTTGTAACAGGACATCAGGGTGCTCTGTTAATAATTTTGCAGCTTGAATTAATTGGCCCTCAGTTGATGTGGGCGCAAATCTTGGAGTCACCGCATAACTCAGACGTCCTTTATTGTGCCACTTTTCAATAAGAGATTTTGAGTCGGCATAGCTACTATCGATATCATCACATAGACCGGCTGGAGCGTTTCTGTCCATCATAACTTTTCCAGCAATCATGCGCATATTCCTTTTCTCTGCCGCACTGAAGAAAACATCAACAGACTGCTTATATGAAGCGCAAAAAGTCATCGCCGTTGTGGTTCCATTCTTGATTAATTCGTCAAGAAACAATTCTGCAATATTGGCCGCATATTCACTATCTGAAAACTTCTGTTCTTCAACAAAAGTGTACTTGTTTAGCCACTCCAACAAGCTTGAGCCATATGAACTGATGACCTTGTATTGCGGGTAATGAATATGAGAATCGATAAAACCGGGCATAATTAAGCTATCTTTAAAATGGACTATAGAGCCTTCAGAGCTATAGCGAGCAGAAAGTTCGGCGTAACCCCCGACTTCAACAATTCTTTCGCCTTTAATCACCATTAAGCCGTCTTCATGGTAGGCAGGCTCTACGCCACTGCTAGTTTCAATGCAATGGAAAATCGAACCCCGATATAGGCTATGGTTAGTCATTGCCCTGTTCAAACCAAATCTTGAGTTTCTCTCTTTCAGCAGAAGTGATATTGGTTTTATTGTTAAGCGGCATAGAGTTGGTTGCCACAGCGCGCTGATAAATTAGATCCCTACTGGCAATAATCTGTTCTTCGGTGTCTAGCATGAAGCCACTTGGCGCTACAACATAAACATCGTCGGTCGGATTTTTTGAGTGGCAACTAGCACAACGTGCATCCATAATACCCACTACTTCAGCAATACTAACCGTGGCCTCATTTTCAACCTTGTTTTGGTTTGGTGACAAGACATAAACCAACACTAGAATAGCTATAATTATTACTCCAATTAGGCTGTTCGTTGCCTGCCCTACCCCTCTGAGATTGAAATAGTGACGTATTAGGACCAAAATACCAATAATTGCAACCAGCACTAGCCATCCATAAGAACCACTATAGAGTCCTGGATAATGGCCGCTTATCATCGTAAACACGACAGGAAGCGTGAAGTAATTGTTATGGCGCGAACGGATATAACCCTTCATGCCTATATCTTTACTGATATGAGTTTTATCGATACAGGCAGCTACCAATTTTTTTTGCACCGGAATGATGACAAAAAAAACATTCGCCACCATAATAGTTCCGATCATCGAACCAATCTGCATATAGACCGCTCTAGGGTTAAAGATATTGCTATACAGGTATGCACTTAGAGCAATAATAGCAAAAAGAATGGCTATAAACATGGTCGACTTATTGACTAATATTGACTTGCACATCAGGTCGTAAATGAGCCAAACAAGTAACAAACCTAGTAGACTTAATCCTACTCCATATAAGGGCAATATAGAGTTTTCGGAATTCAACAGATAGCTACTGGCATTGAAATAATAAATGACCGCCAGAAGTAGTATTCCTGAAATCCAAGTGAAATAAGCCTCCCATTTAAACCAATGCAATGGTTCTGGCAGGTTTTGCGGATATTTTTTGTATTTCTCTAAGTAATAGAATCCACCACCATGGACAGCCCATAAATGCCCAGCAATCTCATCCCTGTTGCTGACCCTGTTAAGTTTATTCTCTAGCCAGTTAAAGTAAAAAGATGCCCCAATCCATGCAATACCGACAATAATGTGGAGTAATTTGAGTGACACACTTATCCAGTCAAGTAAGTATATTTTCATCATAATTCGAACTCTAATGTAATGTTAGTTTCCTTGATGGGATGAACGATACATTGTTCTATATTGTCATATTCAACAACATGCCTCCTATCTATAACAATAAAGTGAGCGCCATCTTTAATACTAATCAGAGGGAAATGCCAAACCCCTCTGGCATAATTTATACCCTGTTCGCCATTACTGACAAAGGCTTTTATATCCTCAATGTTTGGCTTATCAGAGACTGGTGCAACTACCACTATAAAGGGAGTATTGTCTCTAGGTATAAAGGCCTGGCTAAAGAAAGGGTGCTTTTCCAACATTCCAATCTTTAACGGGAATTGCCTCTTTTTGGCGATAAAAATGTTTACCGCGGTATTTCCGCCATCTTCTTGGGTATCTATTGTGGCCAGGTCTGGATATTTTTTCGCATAGCCATCATTGATGGCTAGGTAATCTTTATTTTCACAGCTGATTACTTGACCAAACTGGCTAAAGTTTTCAGCCGTAAGTTTTTGCGGGGTAAGGGTAAATTTATTCATTTATCAACAAATTCCCCTATCAGTTTTAATCTAGCGATACCGCCATCAGGAAATATATCAATGCGAATATGAGAAATTGGATTGTGATGCAATAGTTCGTCCTTCTTGAACACATGAACTTGATTCATTTCCAATTTTTTCCTACTAACAAGCTCTGTCCAGGAATTGCTTTGTGCGATTATAGAATCATCATCAGTCTCGTTAATGCAGGTCGTAGAAATAGAGAGTGTGTCAGGGTAGTTACCTTTAAAGAATTTTGTATCAACAACAATCTCGTCAACAGTCGCTGGTCCTGAGAGCGCAACAATGCCCCAATCATTTCCAGGCTCTCGACGCCTTCTAGTTTCCCAGCCATCTGCCATGCTCAATGGTTCGTGTTCTGCCAGAATGTTGTTTAAACAACCGAAATGTTCGTCATTTGCAAAAACAGCTCTAGCACCATTTTGTTGAGAAATGACATTGGTTCCTTTGACTTCATATGAGTTGTCATCAGTGCAAACATTGCCGTAAGCTCTTAGCCTCGCAATACCGCCGTCTGGATACAAGGTTATCTTTAGATGCGTTACTGGCTGCTGAGAGGCACTCACAAAAATATTATTAGAATCGCCTTGCAGGCCTTCTCGAGCTAATAAGTCGAACCACTCAACAGTCAATCCGTCGACAACTCTATCGTCAGTAATGCCGCTAGGAGCACAACAACCCAGTATGGATATTGCTGGTGCATAATTACCGGTGAAGTTACTGGTATCTATATTAAATCCATTTATTGCTGACTTGGAGCCAAGCCTTATGTAACAAAAGTCATTCTTGCCATCGCGTCTTCGTCGGCTCTCCCAGCCATCCATCCACTTGCCATTCTCGTCATACTTGTCTTCGATAAATACCGCCTCATTGGATTGAAGCATACGGCAAGATTCAGCAAAAAATTCATCGCTACAATAAATTACCTTGCTTCCTAAATCGCTACTAGCTACATTCAATTGTCCTTCATAATCCATAAATTTCCTTAATCCTTAGCCAGGCAATCTTGTTTATCTCGAGCAGAGCGCTCTGTCTTTCTTGTTCAATTGTGTTTTCTTGTCGTCTTATGAAATTAGCCAATATTTCAGATTTATCTTTTCCCTTTACCGCCATAATGAAAGGAAAATTAAACTTTACATAATATTTTTGGTTAAGCTCTTCAAACAGTTTAATTTCACTATCACTGCAATCATTTAGACCTGCAGATTTTTGCTCACTAGTTGAAAAATCGGTTAATTCATTTCTTTGTGCCTTTTTCCCAGCCAACATCGGATGGACTTTAATCAGATTGTCCTGTAAGTCTTGATCCGCTTGTAGCATAATTTCACTTAAAAGTTGATGAAAAATTTCTAGACTGTTGTGTTCCTTATCAGACAAAACTTTCGGCAAGGCTTGCTCGACAAACCAGGGAGAGTGTTCATATAAATTTTCAAAAGTCTGTAAAAATTCTTTTGCAGAGTGCTTGGCTAGATCTGCTGGTAATTTCATAGCTATTATTTGCCTGAAAAATTTTCGTACCAATGCTCAGCTATTTGCTTTCGGGTACAAAACCAGACATCATCAAAGTTTCTGACATATTCCAAAAATCTTCGCATCGCCATAATCCTACCGGGCCTTCCCAAGATACGCGCATGCATCCCTACTGACATCATTTTTGGGTGAGTTCTACCTTCCAAATATAGCGCATCAAAACTATCCTTGAGGTAGCTAAAAAACTGCTCGCCAGAGTTAAATCCCTGAGGGGTAGCAAATCTCATATCATTAACATCAAGGGTATAAGGAATAACCAAATGTTTAGCTTTTTCACTATTACCCTTAACCCAATATGGTAAATCATCATCATAACTGTCACTGTCATACATAAAACCGCCCTCTTCAATAACTAACCTTCTAGTGTTTGGACTATTTCTTCCGGTATACCAACCGATTGGGCGTTTACCTAGAACATCTTTCAACAAAGATATACAGCTATCCATATGTCCTCGCTCTGTCTCTTCGTCAACAAATTGATAATCTATCCAACGTAAGCCATGAGCACAAATGTCATAACCCTCGTCAACCAAATAATCTGCCAACTTCCGGTTACGTGCAATTGCCATAGCGACAGCAAAAATAGTTATGGGTATTTCAAACTCTCTGAAGAGACGCAATATTCTCCACACTCCAACTCTTGAACCATACTCGTACAAAGACTCCATACTCATATGTCTCATATCGTCATAGGGCTTAGCAGCGACTATTTCTGAAAGGAATGCCTCCGAAGCCTTGTCACCATGCAATACACAGTTCTCGCCGCCCTCCTCATAATTAAGCACAAACTGCAGTGCAACTCTAGCCTTGTTCGGCCAATTAGGATGAATTGAGTTGCTTCCATAACCAGTCATATCACGAGGGTAATGGCTGAGGCTTTCTATTATTTTTTTATCCATCTTAATCTTTAATTAATTGGAATATAGCTGTTTCTTTTTTAACTTGAACTTAGAGTTTAATGATTCTATGATAAAAAATGAATAATAATTGACATATTTTTTTGACAATAATTAAAGACTGGAATAGAATGTAACCACTCGGGTATTTGTTTTATTTTTGTATATAATCAAAGTCCCAAGTTAAACGCAGAATAACTTATACCCGTCTTTCTAAACGATGGATTTCTGTCTTTTTTGACTATAGAGTAAGAAATACATAATATAAACTATAAAGGAGAGTAAACATGAAACACACGAAACGCTTACCATTCGGTGGGCTATTGAAAAAAACAAGTCTAGCCTTGATTGCAGGCGTATTTATTTTATCAACATCCATTGCACAGGCTGACATTAGACCTGCTGTTGTTTATGATACTGCAGGTAAAAATGATAAATCCTTCAATGAGGCTGTATTTGTTGGAATTACTAAATTTATGAATGATACTGGTATCGCTGTTACAGAGCTTGAGCCAACAAACGAATCTATGATGGAGCAAAGTCTTAAAAAACTTGCTCAGCGTGGTTATAGCCCTGTTGTAGCCGTAGGTTTTACTATGGCTAACGCTGTACAAGCAGCTGCTGAAGAATATCCAGACACAAAATTCACACTCATTGATATGGTCGTTGGATTGCCCAATGTTCAAAACGTAATATACAAAGAGCATGAAGGTTCCTTCCTAGTCGGTGTGTTGGCAGCTATGAATTCGAAGACTGGTACTGTAGGTTTTGTTGGTGGCATGGATATTCCACTCATTAGTCGCTTTGAGTGTGGTTACAAACAAGGCGTTAAATGGCAAGATAGTTCTATAAATATACTTGCAAATATGACTGGATCTACTCCTGCTGCATGGGGCAACCCATCTAAAGGTGGTGAACTTACTCGCAGTCAAGTTGAATCTGGCGCTGATGTAGTTTATGCTGCAGCTGGTGGAACTGGAATTGGTGTTTATCAAACTGCTGCAGATATGGGTGTTCTAGCTATTGGTGTAGACTCTAACCAGAACTACATGCAACCTGGCACTATGCTAACCTCTATGTTAAAGCAAGTTGGAGAAGCCGCTTATGATAGCTATGAAGCTGCAATGAATGGCACCTGGTCATCTGACATGAGAGTTCTAGGTGTTGCTGAGGGTGGTGTTGGCTGGGCTCTAGACGAGTACAACCGCGACTTAGTCAGTGCAGAGATGGAAGCACGAGTCAATGAAGCCAGAGATGCAATTATTGCTGGTGACATTTCAGTACATGATTACATGGCAGACAATACCTGTCCAATCTAAGTACTACTTTTATCCATTAATACATCCGACCTTTTGGTCGGATGTATTATATGTACGACTGTAAAATTCTGTTGTATTTAGTTTAGAATTACAACTATGAAAAATTCTCATATAGCAATTGAACTAATCGATGTAGACAAACACTTTGGTGCAGTACATGCAAATGATAAAGTAAACCTGAGTGTTAAAACAGGCACAATCCACGGCATTGTTGGAGAAAATGGAGCTGGCAAGTCAACCTTAATGAGTATTTTGTATGGCTTCTATCAGGCAGACTCTGGGCAAATAAAAGTTTTTGATCAAGACTTTATATCGACTAATTCACGCCAATCAATTGAGGCAGGTATAGGGATGGTTCATCAGCACTTTATGCTTGTCGAGAATTTTACTGTTCTTGAAAATGTCATACTTGGAAGTGAAGGTGGTGCATTAATTACTGAAAGCCTTGAGAAAGCTCGCATAGAACTAACAAGGCTTGCAAAAGAGTACGGATTAGAAGTTGAATTAGATGTTGCAGTAGAAGAACTATCCGTTGGTATGCAGCAACGAGTTGAAATTCTAAAAGGACTCTATAAGGGAGCAAAGGTCTTAATACTGGATGAACCAACAGGTGTATTGACTCCTCAAGAGTCAGACGAATTATTTCGAATATTTGAAGCACTGAAGAAACAAGGTGTCACTATTATATTAATCACTCATAAACTTCGTGAAATTATGAGTATCACGGATTATGTATCAGTCATGCGGGCAGGAAAAATGGTAGCGCATCGTCAAACAAGTGAAACCAATCCAGAAGAACTGGCAGAATTAATGATTGGTCGAAAAGTTTTACTAAATATTGTTAGAACTGAAGCAAAAAGTGGAGATCCTCTCCTAATCGCCAGTAATCTTGAAATACATAATGAACAAGGAATTAAGCGGGTTTCAGAAGTTAGTTTTGAGGCACGCTCTGGCGAAATCCTTGGAATTGCTGGGGTCACCGGTAATGGTCAGGGCACTCTTTTGAAAGCACTAGCAGGAATTTTGCCATTATCAAAAGGCAGTATTGAAATTTTAGGCGAAACTATTTCTCCTAAGAAATCTCTTAACCCTCAAGAGTTACGTAATCTAGGCGTAGCACATGTCCCTGAAGATCGACAAAGAATGGGGCTAATTTCTGATTTTAGTGCTAGTGAATCAGCGCTCTTAGGCTATCAAAATGACAAAGAAATTAACCAAGGTGTTTGGCTCAAACGATCATTAGTTAAAGCTAACTGCGAATCAATAATGGAGGCCTTTGATGTTCGCCCTACAAATCCAGACTTAAAGTCATCCAACTTTTCAGGTGGAAATCAACAAAAACTTATTTTAGCGAGAGAATTTGAAAGAAACCCACAAGTCTTAATTATTGGCCAACCTACTCGTGGAATTGATATTGGTGCTATTGAATTTATA
>Ga0187833_10004760_pt1 | contig 13107 bp, 9 predicted proteins | sample ETNtaG_37_FD_167968 | JGI IMG/M metagenome (GOLD analysis project Ga0187833, IMG submission 167968) | Marine microbial and viral communities from oxygen minimum zone, Eastern Pacific Ocean - ETNP2014_SV_400_PacBio MetaG (Illumina Assembly) | ecosystem: Environmental > Aquatic > Marine > Hypoxic... | reverse complement strand
AGCACATACTCTTCCACTCATCTCCACAATTCCCCCTTTTCCATATTTCCTAAAAAGATGAAAACAAAAAGACTGACTTGAAACAATACAACTGCTGACAAATATAATTCTTTTAATAATAAATCTGCCCGATAGATGGAGCAAATAAAAAAAGACCCACCAGGATTGATGGGTCTTTTCGTTTCGTCTCTTTCAGGGGTTTAACAAATTAAAATAGTGTCCTTAAAGTCAATTTATTAACTATTATCTCTTTATGCTCTTGCTAAAATCTTCTTTTATCGTGAATGTAAAGTCGAGTCTTGGTCGCAGGTATATAAACCAGAACGCTAAGCCCATCAGAACAACACCCCCGAAAACATTTCCTAAAAATACAGGGAATTGATTGATAACAAAGAACCCTTTCCAGGTAAGATTGGTGAGGTCTAATGTCTTTCCTGCCATTTTTTCTGCGGCGGCAACAACTTCCGTATTACCCTTTAAAAATATGCCCATCGGAATAAAATACATGTTTGCAACTAAATGTTCAAATCCACTGGCAACGAAACCGGCTATGGGAAATACGAGCGTCATGATCTTGTCTGCCACATTTCTTGCACTGAAACATACCCATACTGCCATACACACCATTGCATTGCAGAGTACCGCCTTTGAAAAGGCCGCGGGGAATGTTAAATTAACCTTTTTGTTGGCAATAAGTAACGCCTTTGCACCGACCATATAATTGTAGAACTCAAATTGATGCGCCTTATATACAAAGACAACAACTATTAGACTTCCTACGAAATTCCCAATCAGTGAAAGATTCCAGTGATCTAAGATTCTTTTGGTTGTAATCTTTTTTTCCATATAACCAATAAAAATCATACAGTTACCCGTAAAGAGCTCCGCACCGCCGACTACAACCATTATGAGGCCGAGACAGAAGACAATACCTGCAACTACTGCCGTAAGCCCGCCGTGTAGTCCGGAATCACTTATCACTAAGGTAGCAAATTGAGCACCCAGCGCTATAAAAACACCGGCATTAACACCCAGCCAGAATGTTACCGCTTTGGAATCTTTTGCCTTTACTGCTGTAACTGCGTCAATTCGTGCTGCTATTTTCTGGGGTGAATAGGCGTCTATATCATAAACAACCCTGGTCCTTTCTGGAGCTGAAGCTCCTGCAGGTTTTACAGACTTAACAGTCTTTGTTGTCCTGGTAGTTTTCGCCGTTTTAACAGGTTTTTTTGCCTTAACAGTTTTTGTAGTTTTGCTTTCAGCCATTTAGACCTACTTTCTTATTTTTTGGGTTCTCGTAAAAAAGCAAACCAATATACACCCGCAACTAATATAATACCGCCAAATAAGTTTCCAAGGACAACGGGAAATAAATTATAACCTATAAACCCTTTAAATAGGGTAAGATTTGCAAGATCTAGAGGCCCCCCATTTACCCTTTCAACAGCCTCCATTACTAAACGGTTGCCTTTCAAAATAAGAGCCATCGGGATAAGCCACATATTGACTACGCAGTGCTCGAACCCACAGGCTATCAGGCAAGATATTGGCCAGAGTAAGGATAATACCTTATCCAGGTTGTTTCTGGCACTAAAACATAACCAGATACCCAGGCATACCAGGGAATTACAAAGTACACCCCTGGCAAAGGCAACACCAAATGTCAGATTTACTTTTTCGTTGGCGGCAATGACAATTTTGGCTCCAAGCAGATGATTGTTGGCTGTCCACTGCGCGGAGTAGTATATCCATAAAACTATACTCAATGCACCTATAAAATTCCCGATAAAAGCGATAATCAGATTCCTGTTGAGGTCACCACTCGTAATCTTTCCGGCAAAATAGGACATGGCAATTAGGCAATTACCCGTAAAAAGCTCTGCACCCGTAATTACGATTAAGATCAGGGCCATGGTAAAGACGACACCACCAACTAACGCATTTAAACCAAAACTGGAGGTTGCAGTATGTGTTACCAGCATCATTAGCTGTGCGCCTAATGCAATAAAAACACCGGCAAGAATACTAAGGGCAAGCGTTGTCAGGAAGCCCATTTCTGCTTTTGATATTCCCACCTGTCCAACCCTGTTTGCCATCATCTTGGGCGCGTAAGCGTCGATATCAATGAATGGTGTGCTGGACTGCTGAGCCGTACTTGAAATGCTGTTTACTTTATTTTTATCAGACATACATGTACCGCCTTTCAATATATAGAGGTAGTGGAGTACACTAAAAAAGCAAAATATTGGTCGCTTAAGAAGGCGAAATTTTCATAGTTTATATAGTAAAGAAACCTATAAGTAAATAGAGTGAAGACTCGATATATTAAAAAAACAAACTCTATTTAAGACTGTAATTTACTTAAAAATTTCAATTAGGAAGTAATTGTCCGAAGTACAAATAAATAATTTGATAATCACTTATTAATTGATTAGGATTGAATCGTTATATGAATCTGCAGGATTATATACAATATGCAAAACAATTCAAGGGAAATTTAGCTTTTAAGGAACATAAATTTTAATAGCTTATAACATATGGGAGATGGAAATGCCCAGGTTTTATCCAATCTATTTAGCAGTGTTAAAGAGATTAATTTTTAGCGGATTTATTTTAGTGTCTATCTTTATATCATCAGCACAGGTTCTTGCTGTAGAGGAAAAAGATTTAGAAAAACAGGCAGACTTGATTGCAAAGTTGCTGGTTTCCTGCAGAGCTATTATTGCACAAAATCAGGATTTGATAAATGACCCTGATAAGGGTGATAAAGGATTCACAGGGGAGATATATATAAACAAAGTTAAGGAGCATTTTGAAAATGCAACAGATTTAGAGGTTTCTGAAAATGATGCTTTATCTTCAGATCCTGTAAAAAGAGCACTTGGTACTCTGCTCTTCTCCGCAAAGGAGGTAATCAATGAAAGTCAGAAGGTAATCAATATGAAAGGCAGGGGATTTAAAAAAATTATTCCTGCTGTTATCGGCAGACGTACCGGTTTCAAATATAATAATGCAATGGGAGTTGGCTATTATCTCAAGCAAACAAGTATCAGGTACAGAAATCCGGCTAATCATCCAGATGACCTTGAGACAAGGTATCTCAATGAATTTAAGGAACCTGGTTATCCAAAGGGCAAAGGAAAAGGAGTTGTTATTACCAATTCTGATGGGTCAAAGGTATATCGATATATGCTGCCTGTTTACATAAAGCCTGCATGTCTTAAATGTCATGGAGAGCCAGAAGGAGAAAAGGACATAGCTGGAGGGATTAAGGAAGGTTATAAGGAAGGAGAAGCGCGGGGTGCTATCAGCGTAATGATACCATATTCGTCTGCAAACCTTGTTCAGTCAAAATAGATTATTACATTACCGGATTTCAAATTTTGTTTTTAATATTTAGGTATTATTCTGTTGATTTCAAACCATCTTTTCGGGTCATTTTTGAGGTTTTTAATTATTACTTTCATATATTCTTTCAACAGAAACCTGGGTTGCCAGTTTAATATTCTTTTAGCATTGTCGATATCAAACCGAAATTTCTTGTCTGCTAAATTAATCATCCAGGGCTTAAAGAAAAATTCCTTCCCCAGAATATAGTAAATCAAGTTCGTTATATACACAAAAAAACACACAAGCCATTTTGGCAGATGTATAAAATTCAATTTCTTACCGTAAATCTCACAGAAAATCTGGTTATAAAGGTTGCTAATCGGAACATATTCATCTTCTGATACAATAAATATCGATCCGGAAGGTATTTCCTTAAACATAAAGATAGTTTTTTCAAATGCATCAAGTACGTCTTCAATATGCACATATGATATACCTCCTTCTCCTTTTCCGGGAAGGATTTTATAACCAAAACCTTTTCTCCAGATAAACGCGATTTGATTTGCGAGAGGTATTAATCCGCAATCATTAGAATATACCCCGGAAAGCCTGAAAATAGTTGTTTTTATCTTCTCTTTAAACTCTAATACTATTTCTTCTCCCTCAATTTTAGATTTTCCATAACAAAATGTTGAGGTTAATGCAGAATTCTCACTTAATTTCTCACTACCTATAGATGGTTTCATAACTGTAGTGCTACTCGTAAAAATAAAGTTATTCACATCAAAATCAATTAAGTTGTCCAGTAAGTATCTGGTTCCATTTACATTGGTTTTGCGATACATCTCATTTTCTTCATTTAACATGTCATAATATGCTGCCAGATGAAAGACATAGTCAATCTTTCTACAAACCTTTTCTCTTATTTCCCTGAAAGTATTATTTAGATGTTCCTTATCCGAAATGTCCACTTTATACCAAAGCACCATATTTTCTCTATCTTTATTTAGAATCTTGTCAATGCCTATAATGAAATAGTTGTTAATAAATCGAGCTATCAATGCAGTACCAATAAAGCCACTGGCCCCGGTAATTAAGACTGTGTTCTTATCCATTTTATTTGTATGTATACTAAAGCCGATTTGGTTTTTGGTTTTCCTGAAAACCAAATCTTGGTTGCAGTTATCCCCGGACTGGAAAATGCCGAGGACTTTCCCCGGACAAAAGACGCCGAGGACTTTACTCGGATTGGAAAACGCCCCTGCCCGTCCGGCAGGGGCGAAATAGTTTTCTGTTTTTTTCGAAAAAACTATTTTGTGGTGTGTATAAATTATTTATCAACTACGATGATACCTTTTTCTATACTATACCGGACTAATCCCACCGTATCATGTATATCAAGTTTCTGCATTACATTTGTCCGGTGTATGTTTACAGTACTTTTGCTTATAGACAGGCACTTTGCTATCTCCTTATTTGTTTTACCTTCGGCAATCAAGCGAAGGACTTGCTTTTCTCTATCGGTAAGAAGTTCTATACTATCAACATCCTTTTTGGGGTCACTTTGCCTGACATATTCATTTAAGACGAATCTGGATATAGAAGGAGACAAAGCCACACCACCTTTATGTACCGTTCTAATGGCGTCAACAAGTTCATCCTGTGTGGACTCTTTCAGTAAATAACCGGATGCTCCGTCTCTTAACGCCTGTCGTATGTATTGCTCTCTGGTATGCATTGTCATTATCATTACTTTGGTTTCCGGCATAGATTTACTTATTTTCTTTATGGCATCTATGCCATTTAAGTTAGGCATTGTTATGTCCATTATGACAACATCAGGGCACAGTTCCTTTGCCATCTTTATGCCTTCATTCCCATCTTCAGCTTCTCCTACTATATCAATGTCTTCTTCCAATGATAGTAAATATGAGATACCTTTCCTGACTACATGGTGGTCTTCAACTAACAAAACTGTAATTTTTGGCATTTCTCTTGTCCTCTAAGATTCATCTCATTACTGAGAAAGTAAAGTTCGCTAAGATTTGTAAGTGGTATGCTATTAAGGTTAACATTTAACTATCAACTTTGTACCCTTTCCTTCTTTTGAATACACCTGAAAGTCTGCTCCTGCAGATGCAAATCTTTCCCTCATTCCTAGTAAACCAATTCCGCATTCCTCAACTTTATCGCTCGACATTTTCTCAATATCGAATCCTTTTCCGTCATCCTCTATACTCAGGACCAATTTTGAATCTTCATGGCAAATATTAATCTGAACAGTCTTTGCCCCGGAATGCTTAACCACGTTTGTAAGGGCTTCCTGTACCATTCTGTACAGGGATAACTCCAGATTTGGTCGAACATTTTCGTTCGTAAGATTTGATTTCACATTTACTGCAATCTTTGTCATGGCAGAAAAATCTTTTATATATGACTCTATAGTAGGTACCAGTCCCAGTTCATCAAGCATTGGAGGCTTGAGGGAGTAAGATAGATTTCGTATCTCTTCTAAGGTTTTAACCAGAAATTGTTTTGAATCTTGAAGCCATTTCCGTGTCTCATGGACATTTTCTGGAAGTAGTTTATCTATTACTTCGAGATTTGTCTTTAGCGCTATCAGTGCCTGGCCAGTGTGGTCGTGTAATTCACGTGATAGTTTGTTGCGTTCCTCTTCCTGAACTAAGACAATTCTTTCGGAAAGGTGCTGAAGCTCCTTTCTGTGTCTTTCAATATTTCTAATTGATTTACCAAGCTCAATACGCATCGTATCAAATGAGTTGGCCAGATAGCCTATTTCATCTTCACTCTTGATATTGATTTTTTTAGTCAAATCTCCATTAGCAATGGCATGGGCAGATTCAACCAATTTACTGATAGGTCTTGTTACATTTAACGAAAGATAGATTGCAATCATTACTACAGCTACAATGCCGGCAACCCCAATAATGATAACGAAGTTTCTCAGTCTTACAATGGGAGCAAACGCTTCAGAAACGTCCTTTTCAGCTAGTATAACCCATCCCATCTCTTCAAGATATTTAGAGGCACCAAGTATAGGGATATCCCTGTAGTTAGGGTATATACCAACCATTCCTATTCCATTATCAAATGCAGCTCTAACACCTTCCGTATCAACAGTTTGTTTAAGAACGGAATCTTCTACAAATCTTGATTCCGTAATCATTAATTTGTCTCTATTTACAATATACACTTCTCCTGTTTTCCCCAATCCGTCCAGTTGTTTAACCTGCCCTGATTTTTCTTTGATCCCACCCAGAGTAGCCTTTTTGAGATTGTCGCCACTGTACCTATTAACGATTATGCCTATTGGGTTCTGTTCGTCCCTACTCGTGAGCAGCGTTGCCGTCTCGAACATACTCTGTTTAGACCCTGGAACTCGATGTAAGTCACTTGTGAAAGAGCCTTGCTCCATTGTTTCTAAAAAATACCCTTTACCTGAGTCATCCTTGCCTATTAAGCCAAGTTCTGTTGAACCTATTATTTTGCCGGTAAGATCAATAACGAATATAGAAATAATACTATCGTCAAGGGGTTTCTTGTTTAAGGCAAGATGATTATTCAAGCGGTCTGTATAATTCTGAACCTTATCGTCTCTTCTGGTTATCTCTTCTGTACAATCTTTTATAAAACCATCAGAACTAAAGGCCCTTGCCCAAACTTTGTTCACATCTATCTGTTGAGAATAATTCCTTCCATTGTCTCCCCGTGCAGATGCACCATAACCCTTTTTATCCTCCTCTTGTTCAAGTCTGACTCGATTGACCAGGACCCCGATAGCTTCCTGTTCAACCTTGCTTAAAATCACTGTGGATATCTCAACTACGATTTCTTCCAGGTTAGGGTCATAATGCGGATCTCCTGCAAATGTCTTTAAAAGTTCTAACTCTGAAAAATATTCTTCACTCGATACATCTTCACCTATACGACTCTCATCTGTAGAGGCAATTACTTTGCCTTTAAAGTCAACGATAAATAACTCAAGAATGTTCGGATTAAGAGATACCTTGTTAGTAATAAGATGAGTATTTATTGCTGTGGTATAATACACTCTCCTTTTTTCTTTTTCAGTAATTTCCTTTGTACAGTCACTTATGAACCCATCAAAACTAAAATCGATAGTTTGCCTTCTTTTTGCTTCTAAAAAAACATGGACTTGTTTCTGTAATTTATCAGTGGCTATTTCTAATTGACCAAAGATATTCTGTTTTACTATATGTCGAGTATAAAAATAGCAAAATACTGCCAGAAAAGTTGCGATTAAGATAGAAGGAATCAGGAACCAAAAAAATATTTTTCTTCTGATACTCATTGTTTAGTATTATTATCTTTTTATTAAACTCACGTTTAATTGAAATCTTAACACTGTAGAAATGTGAATTCAAATTCATTTTATTATAAATAAGATTTTTGTTAGATATTTCAGGGATTTTACTGTTTTAATACAATACAGTAAGGTCAACGGGCCAAAATGGCCAACCCCAATATTTAATGGAATTTTTTCAGCTCGCTCTTAACCTGATGTAGTCTTTATAGTTTTCTTTGCTAATTTGCTCATCAGGATAATTTGAAATGGAAATCTCGTAATCAGATAACAAACTATTTAGCATGGTTGAATCTTTTTGTTTTAACTCGATCACGTAATCTAAAAAATGTTCGATACCATTTCGAACGATACGGCTTGTTTTTTCTATTAATCCCGGGTTATCTTCTTCTTCCTGGAAAAATAATTTTCCCGGATGGTGTTCTTTAAATAAAATCACATCTTGAATATAATGCAATACATATATCATATCTTTAAAAATGTATTCGACATTATTTTCGATAGCCCACTCTAAGAAGAATTGAAAATACATTTTTTGCTTTAATATATTCTTCTACTACCTTTTCCAAATGCAGATGTGATTTATAAGTAAGGTCTCCCAAATTACCCCTGAGATCTTTTAATTCTTTTAACGTCATCCCCCTGATTTTGTTAATGGTAAGTTCCGGACTTTGTAAGGAAATCAAGTTGGAAATAAATAATCTTTTCATTTCAGAACGAAACAAATAACTTTTAATTAAAAATAATTGATACTTTTTATTGGCTTTTTCTTTATGAGATATAAAGTGTTCGACTACCAAGACGGCAAGGATAATCTCTAGTGGTATCGCAGCTAAATGCAGAAAAAAGTGGTGATGTAAAACATAATCCGATACATAAAAGAATATGCCGGATAATAATAACAAAAATAAAATGATCAACAACTTGTCTTTCATAATATTCTGTTGGTGCCGTCAAAATATGGAAGTACACAGGTTTTGAATAGTATTTGTAACCTTTAATTCAGAATAGATGCTGATACTTGCTTTACATTCAACAAGTAAAATACTTACTGATAAGATTGTCCTCTCTAATTTTAAGATATAGTGTTTTATCTTTTTATTAAAATCTTAAATACACCTTCAGTTCTTAACATATTAATGTCTTTCAGGTTTCTTTGTATCATTTACCGGCCTGCTTCGCTCAGCAACATACCTGAATATCCCTTCAATACGAACAGGTTTACCTTCTTCATTTCTAAACATACTAGAGGTACGTTCAATGTAGAATCGTTTACCATTTTTCTTCTTACAAAAGCCCTCAAAGTTTCTCATTGTCCCATCTTTTTCAAGTTTCTCGACTAGCTTTCTTCTGTCATCGGGGTCTACATAAATATTTTTTACCTTTGTCCCGACCATCTCTTCAGGTGATTTATAGCCAAACATCTCTGCTCCGGCTTGATTAACCCACGTAAATACTCCTTCAACACCGGGTTCACATTGGTATACACCTTCTTTTAGTGAATTCAACAATTGCCTTTTATGTTTTTCTGATTCATGCAGCTCATCTTCCTGCCTCTTTCGCTCAGTAATATCCCTGATTATTCCTTCAATACGAGCAGGTTCACCTTTTTCGTCTTTAACCATATTGGAGGTTCGTTCAGTGTGAAAACACTCTCCATCTTTCTTCTTACAAAAGGACTCAAAGTTCCTCCATATTTCATCTTTTTCAAGCTTTTCCACGAGCCTTTGTCTATCAGCTTCGTCCACATAAATATTCTTTACCTTTGTCCCGACCATCTCTTCAGGTGATTTATAGCCAAACATCTCTGCTCCGGCTTGATTAACCCACGTAAATACTCCTTCAACACCGGGTTCACATTGGTATACACCTTCTTTCAGTGAATCGAATAGTAATCGATATTTTTTCTCGGATTCAATAATTTCCAGTTCTGCTTTCTTCTTCTCTGACATATCCCTGAATACACCTTGTATAAGAGTCGGTTCGTCTCCTTCACCTCTTACCATATCAGAAGTACGTTCAGTGTAGAATTGCTCGCCATTTTTCTTTTTACAAAAGGATGTAAAGTCCTTCCACTCCCCTTCTTTTTCAAGCTTTTCTACGAGTCTTTTTCTATCATCCTGGTCTACGTAAATATCTTTTACTTTTGTTCCGATCATCTCTTCCGGTGATTCATAGCCAAACATTGCCGCTGCAGCTTTGTTAACCCATGTAAATTTACCTTCAACTCCATGTTCACATTGATAAATACCGGCCCTGATAGAATTAAATAAACTTCTGTAGCGTTTTTCAGATTGTACTGTCTCATTTGTCTTCTTTTCCAGAGATTGTGCCATTGTATTAATGGAGTTTGCCAACACTCCGACCTCATTATTTCTCTTTATGTTCACCCTTTGGGTTAAATCCCCTGAGGCCATCTTTTCGGTTACTTCTGTTAGCCCAAGAATTGGGGTAGAAAATCTTTTACCAACAAGGTATGCAATAAACATAATGGGGAATACCATTGCAAATATTAATACCACACCAAGAGTATTAAGGTTATACGCTACTCCATAAACTTCAGTTCTGTCAATTTCAGTAACAACACCCCAATTAAACTCAGGCAACCAGCGCCATACTCCCACTACGGGGATGCCTCCATAATCATTATAACCTATCGAATCAGAACCGTTATGCCCTGCTACACACTGTGCAACACCATGGGTTAATTTGCCGGTAATGGGGTCAACCAACTTTAATTCCAGTGCACTCCTTCTTTTTACAACACCTTTCTTTATTAAATGCTTGGTAAACCTCGATTCTGAAAGCATGTATCCATCCTTGCTCACAAGATAAGTCTCGCCTGTCTTTCCGAACTTTTGACTATGCATCATGTTACTCAGGGTGCCCACGTGAACCCTCAATACAACAACACCAATTATATCATCGTCCTCGTTCTTTAATGGAGTTGAAACAAGCATTGTCGGCACCCCTATCTCCTCCTCATCAAACTCATTTATAAGTGGAACTTTAGACGGTACTATGTTTGTTAAAAATGTTTTCCCCTTTATTGCCTGCTTGAAATAATCTATTCCTGAAATATCTTCTCCCACACGTTTTTCCGATGTAGCAACCGTGACCAACCCTTTATCATTACTTACAAAAGCATCCTTGTAACCATACTCAAGTACAATCATCTCTAAATATCTAAGAGTTTCTGCATACTCTCTGTCCTTCCTGGTAAGATTTACGCTATTAGCCATATAAGGGTTATCTGCAATAACCAGGACATCCTTCATCCTTTCACGCATCCAGGTAGACACCAGCACTGCCTGCTTCTCCCCGACAATTTCGAGATTATCCATGATCACAGTCTTAAGATCTCTCTGTATTATCGGGTAGGCTACAATTCTTAGCAGAACAAATGGGAGCAATGTAAAAACGATCAGCAAAAATATAAGGTGATTCTTAATTGAAATAAACATTGTCTTCTCCGTGACTTAATATAACTTAACAGCCAAAACTATATATACCGTAATCCTTTTATTATCATCATTTAATGAGTTAATACATAGGAACGCATTGAATGTTTATAATAGTCTATACGTTCATAATAGTCTATCATAATACCTCATCAGTAAGCATATTTTTGTCCGTTTAGTGCTAAATATGCCGTATGTTTCTTTTCTTGGATAATTGGTGGAATGGGAATTAATGTTAGAATATTCTTGTATTGCCTATTGAAATGTTTTCTCGATTTCTATTTTTCGTTTTTTAACTTAAACATATACAAGATATTGAAGATTTCAACATGACTTAGTTTTTCCGCGGCAAATCTTTTTAGAATAGTTTTTATATGAGCGTTTTTATAAAACAAATATAATTCATTCTCTTTTTTAATAGCAATGTTTTTCATATATAACACTTAAAAAGATCTGCGACGACTCTTTCTTGTTAATTAAATATACTTAGAGAAGTGTTGATTGTTAATTATGAAGAGCTGGCCCTTTCTCACAGATATCTTCTTCAATCTGCTTAACTTCAAGCTGCCAGACAGGGGCATGACGTGTAAGAGAAGAGTCGCAAAAAAATAGTTTTAGCTTAAAGCCAGATCAAAGCCGATATCCATCTCGTCTTTTATCTTCAAAGTACCCATCATAGCCTTGAAAGGTTTTATTTTATAATCTGTCTGGGTTATGGTAAATCTTCCTTTTAAGCCACCACCACTGGTATCTATGTCAAAATCTACAGGTTTAGTAACACCGTGCAAACTTAATTCTCCGCTTACGTGATAACTGTCACCATTTTCCTGAATAGACTTGGAACTGAAACTGGCAGTAGGATATTTGTCCGGATGTAAAACCTTCTTGGCCATATCTGCTTCAATATCTGCTATATCCTTTTCCTTTAATGTACCCGGATTGCGCTCTCCATCTTTCATTGCACAATCTACTTTTAGAGAATTTGTCTGTATCTCCAGTCCCAGGCTTCCGGAAGCAAAACCGCCCTCCTCAGGCACGTCTACATTAACCTTGAAATCGGTCACATCAATTAATAAATCGTGTGCTATTTTACTAAGCAAACCTGTCTTAAATGTATAAGCAGACACTTTCCCGGAATTGCCATTCAAACTATACGTACCAGCTTTTAAAGACATTTCTTTTTCTCCTGAATTTCTTCTTTACCTGAAGAATTCAATAATTCATATATGGTTTTAGTTGTAATACCTGATAAGCGTGCCCTGAAGGACGAAAACTGTGACATCTATATATTCGCATCCCTCGTTACATTAAGAAACACTTTTCATAATAACAAAGCTACTTTATTACTCCTTTAGCCCTTAGCAGTTTTCGTGCCTCGCTTTCCATGGCACTTATCTTCTGGAATACCCTCGCTGTGCCATACCACCATGATATATCCTGCTGTACATGTGCAGTGCCTTTGTATGCAAATGCCTTGTCACCAAACCACAAATCAGTGTATATATTCTCAATCACAGAAGGATTATTCTCGCCGGCCATAAACACACTATACACCCCTAGAATAGGTCCATATACGGGTATCTTACCTCCAGTGGTCTTAAATGCGTTATAAATGCCCTCTCCCAGCAAATTAGGCCCTAGAGCATCTGCAATTACGTCTCCCATAGGATATATACCCCTCTCTGATACCGGAGGATCGAAAGCATCTGCTGCTGCTAAACCGTCCATAATCGACTGTGCCCTATCTGTTGCTTTCCACATTTCAAACATGAGCATATCCATGTTTTCAAGATAGATCCTTGCAAAACGTGGACTATGGCAATTGCTGCACATCTCTATCCATAGCTCCCGTTTTTTCTTATTTTCTGGTGTGTAAATGTCAATCTTTTTGTTTAATGGTGGAAGGTTTACGCCATACGGATAATCTTTCAAGGAAGACTGGTAATCAACACCTTTTGGCGGTACAGTTCC
>Ga0187833_10004758_pt1 | contig 13111 bp, 13 predicted proteins | sample ETNtaG_37_FD_167968 | JGI IMG/M metagenome (GOLD analysis project Ga0187833, IMG submission 167968) | Marine microbial and viral communities from oxygen minimum zone, Eastern Pacific Ocean - ETNP2014_SV_400_PacBio MetaG (Illumina Assembly) | ecosystem: Environmental > Aquatic > Marine > Hypoxic... | reverse complement strand
TTTCAAATCTTTCTTAAACAGAGTTTCTGCAGATTCAAAATATCTCATAATGTTCTACAGATAAAATCAATATAAAAGACTTTCTACTAATCTTTGGAGTTAAGAGTTACTTTTTTAAATATCCTTTCATTCCCCCTCTTTTATGTGGGATCCTGTCTATGTTACAGATGTAAAACCACGAGTGCGTCGTAGAAACGAGGGTATCTCAGTGCATGTTGTATTTTTAGATCAAGAGATGGATGAGTTGTATGCTTCTATTGGAGATAGAAAAGAATTCACATTTCCTAATATTCAATCTCCTGGTCTTAGTGCTTATCATCGATTAATGCAGTTCATAAGAGATCTGGATAGGGAGGGTGCCATAGAGGCTCTTGAAGTTATGAAGCAGCATCGTATTGAGTCAGAAGACGAATTAACAGATGCTGAAACATGGGGTAAAGTAGCTATGCAACTTCCTGGTGATTGGGGTCCTATTGGAGAGCATAGATTGGAATTGAAGAGGCTTCTTACTCAAAAGGCCAAAGGGAGAGTTTTAGAGGCTATGTGTGGGTTCACATCGTATTTTCTTGATTCTCCTGATATTAATGAGGTAGTTGCAATGGACTTCTGCAGGGAGGAATTGGAGTTATATGATCATCCAGAAAGACAGAGGATTCTTTTTGATATGAATCTAGTAGTTAATGGTGGGAAAATTGATTTTTTCCAAGATGGGAGTTTTGACACCATTGGTGTTTGTTTTGGGACAGAATACTTTAAGGATATGGTGCCTATCTATCATGAATTTTTTAGACTGTGTTGTGATAATGGCAATGTATTAATTGCTGGAGGAACTACTCAGGGTCTTCGCGGTATGATTAAAGAGTGGTTTAATCCTGAGAAAACAGCGGAAAGGTTAAAGCGAGTGGGATTTGATGTTGATGTTCAAGAACTTCCCTATAAGACTAAATCTGATAGGGGAAGTTATTTTTTAGTTGAGGGGAGGAAAAACTAAAATCATTAAATATCAATCTCCACAATCATCTTATCAAAGTTTACACTTGGAATAGACTTTCTTCTTTTATCCTTAACTTTTTTCACTGATACAAAGCCAAGTTGCTTGAGCATTTTGATGTCTGTATTGACATTTTCCGGTGTGCGCTTTACTAATTTTGCCAGTTCATAGATTGAGTTTGGTTTCTTCCTGTTAATTACTTTCAATAGCTCAATTCTTTTTGGTGTTAAGAATTGTCTCAGCTGATCTAACGATTTAAATGAGATACTATTCTCTCTCATTGTTTTAATGATGCCTTTCTCAATATCCTGTAGGTCCCTTAGAGTGCGTTTTCTACTTGATTCCTGATTTTCGATGTAGATCCTAATTTCATTTGCTTGTATCATTTTCAATGGCCTGGACTAGTATATAAAATATCTTCTCTGTCCTGGAAATATTATGGAACATGTATTTTACTTTCAAGGTGTATATGTGAATATGGTGGCCCTCCTGTTTGAAATTGTCGATGGCTAAAATCCGTTTGCCATCCTCAATAAGTGCTAATGAATATTTTATTCCCTCTGGATATGATGTTGAAACTGGGACTCTCCACGCTACTTTTTCTATAAAATTCCTCTTTTGGGTTACTTCCCTTTTTCTCGGGATGATTGCGTTTGTCATTTATATTTTTTTCCATAACATATATTTAGTAATATCAAATATATAAAGGTTTCTATTTTTAAAGAGTCTTTTAAGATTAATAAGTTCATACTACTTTTTTTCGGAAGAAATTTGGAGAAATCGTAGAATACATTATCTTCTTCAAAATTTTCCTTTAAAGAAAACTATTTAAATGATTATCTGTCGTATACTTCACTACAGAATGAAAAAGAGCTTACTCCCACTTCTAGTTTTAGGTGTTTTCCTATTTTCATTTCTTATTATTGCACAATCCGAGGAAGATGTAGAGATTAGTGAAGATGTTTTGGAGGAAATTGAGGAAGAAGGTGAGGTTGATGTTATTATTGTGATGAAGGAAGGAGAGGTTACTAACAAAGTAGCAAGAGCTCTGGGTATACTGGAAGAGCAAGGGGAGGACACAGAGGAGAGGAAGGAACTTGTTGTTGAAAAACTTGAAGAAGAGGATGATTTTGAGGTAGAGACTGATTTAGATATGGCAATCGCAGGAACTATAACTGAGGATCAATTAGAGATTCTTGAGGATGATCCTAATATTGAGGAGATCTATATCAATGAGCCAGTAAAGGCTTTTCTTGATGATAGCAGGAGTCAGATTAAGGCAGATATTATCCAATCCCTTATCCATAATGGGACAAATGTTACTGGTTCAGGAGAGACTGTCTGTGTGATCGATACTGGGATCCTTTATACCCATACTGCACTAGGCGGCTGCATTGGTCAAGGTTGTAAGGTTATTGATGGATATGACTTTGTTAATGACGATGATGATCCTACAGATGACAATGGGCATGGAACGCATGTTTCTGGTATCATAGCGAGCAGTGATTCTACTTATAGGGGTGTTGCTCCAGATGTGAATCTTATTGGGATTAAGGTGTTGGCTGCAAGTGGGTTAGGAAGCTCCTCAGATGTTATTGCAGGTATAAATTGGTGTGTTGATAATAGTTCGCTCTATAATATAACTGTTATTAGCATGAGCCTTGGTACTTTATCTACTTTTTCAGGAATCTGTGACAATTCAGACAGCCAGATGACTCAGGCTATTGCAAATGCCTCTCGTCTCAATATCTCTGTTATCGCATCTACAGGAAATGCTGGCAGCACTACTGGAATTGGCAGGCCAGCCTGTATAAGCAATGCAACATCTGTGAGCTCTGTAACTTCTACCAATTCAATTAGTTCTTTTTCCAATAGGAATAATGTAACAGATCTTTTTGCTCCAGGAAGCAGTATTAAATCAACATCTAATGATGGTGATTTTGAGACTCAGAGTGGGACTTCACAAGCAGCCCCTCATGTATCAGGAGCTTTTGCATTGGTGAGGCAATTTTTGAGATTGTTGAATAATACTAATCAAACTCCTCAGTCCATAGCAACTAGTCTTAATCGCACTGGAGATGTTATTGATGACAGCTCTGGATCTGGATTTGAATTCAAAACAATCAATTTGGAGAATCTTTTTGATTCCATGGACAATGAGTCTCCTAAGATTAGCTTTGTCTCTCCTACAGTAAATGATACCACAACCACCAATTATCATTTTTTCATTAATATTAGTGCAAATGAGACAATATCGAGTGCTGTTCTTCAATTTGATGGGGTAAATGAATCCCTTGTCTCAGGGAGCAATATTTTCTCTGTTAATAAAACCTTTTCAGCTAATGGACAGCATAGTATCAGGGTTTTTGGAAATGATACTTTTAATAATAGTGCTTCTACTTTGTTGTTTAATTTCACAATTAATAATACTCGTCCAGTAATTCAGGAAGTAGTTATTAATACTACAAATATCAATCAGTCTAATTATACCACAGAGGACATTACTTTATGGGTTAATGCAACTGATGTTGATGGGGAGACAATCTATGCTTATGTTAGGTGGTTTAATGATTCTAATGAACTTGGAGGGTTGGCTGACACTATTACTCTTGTAGACAATGGCTTGGATTTAGTAGCTACTGTTCTCAGTGGAAATACAACAAAATCTCAGAACTGGACAGCGATGGTTATTGTGGGTGATGGAGGTTTGAATACTACTCCTGAGAATTATTCCTTGCTCATAAACGATACCCCTCAAAGCACTTCACAGATAGCAAACCAATCATGGTATATTGATACTAACATATCGATAAATATTAGTGACTTTTTCTCTGATAATGATGGGGATATACTTTCCTACACTGCCTCATCAACTAGTAGCATTACTGTAAGCATTGTTTCAGATAACGTGACTTTTATTCCTGATCTAGGTTTTGGAGGGAATGAAACCGTTACTTTTACCTCTTCGAATGACAGCAATGTGGAAAGCAATCAAGTTACTCTTTTTGTTGGTTATGATCGTGATTTGGATGGTTTTAACTCTTCAGCATTTAATGGAACAGATTGCAATGACAACAATGCAAATATTAATACTGGTAAATCAGAGGTTTGTGACGATTCTACTGATAATGATTGTGATGGTAGCATTGATGAGGGTTGCAGCAGCTCTCCATCTGCTAGTAGCGGAGGGGGAGGTGGTGGAGGTGGCTCTGGTGGATCTGGAGGCTCTAACAGAGGTGCAAGCGCAATAAAGTCCTATGGAAGGGTTAGTGTAGGGGAGACACTCTCTGTAGAAGTCACTGCTAAGGAGATCCCAGTTAATAGCATTAGTTTTGAGACAAAGAATTTACTAATTAAGCCACAGCTTAAGGTTTTTGAGCTTACATCTGAACCTAATACCTTGACAAAGCCTGAGAGTGAGGTATATGAGTATTTTGAGGTGGATCTTGTAAAGATTAAAGATTCTGATATTGTTAATGCCGAGATTCTCTTTGAGGTTGATTTTGACTGGCTAGAGCAGAATAGCTTTGCGACTGATGATGTGTTATTGCAGAGGTATGTAGAATCTGTATGGAATGATCTTGACACAGAGTATCTGCGCAGGCAAGGAGATGAGGTTTATTATCGCTCAGAAAGCCCTGGTTTTTCTTATTTTGCGATCACTGGTGGAAAAGGGAGTAGTGCGAAAACTCAGGAGGAAATCAAAGGGGAGCAAGGTGGTTTGGAAGAGCAATTTATTGAAGACATTGCTCAGGATCCAGAGATAGTTGCGCAGGATAAGGTTGCTAGCAATCAGTTTAAATTAGTCCATCTTCTTACTGTATTGCTTGGAGCAATTGTTGTTATTATTTTGGTTAAGAAGTTTCCTTCTAGGCTGAAAAACAAATTTAGACGAAAATCAAAGAGAGAGCACTCGTTTCACAGTGATGATGAGCTTGCTGATATTGAGAAAGGAATTGTGAAGAAGAAGTGAGAGATTTAGTTTCTTAGAACTATTATACAGATTAAACTCTTTTCCAAATCAAAGAGTGTTGGTCTTTATCTCCTCAATGAATTCTTGGGCTTTCCCATAGAGAGAATCTCCTTCAGGAACCTGTCTAAAATGGTGTAGGGCTTTCGTGGGATCATTCTTCTTTGTCCTATACAGATCTCCTAATCCTACTTGGGCTATGCTCCATGCACGATGCTTTGTTACACTTTGTGTAATTAATTGCAAAAGATCTATTATTATTTCACCATTCTCTTCATCAACTTCGATTCCTTGACTTTTTGAATCTCTCATCAATAACCTGACATCGCAATCAGGTACAGATTCATAGGCTTTTATTGCTTCATCAAAATTCTCTTGTTTTCTATAAATTTCAGCTAGAGAGATTCGTGATCTGCAATACTCTTCCTCATTATCTTCAGGTATCTGATTATATTGTTTTATGGCTTCTTCAGGATTTCCTTGCTTCTTATATAAATCTCCAATCTGATTGTGGAGCTTAACATCATCTGGAGTTTTCTCTAACTGGTTAGTATATGCCTCTATTGCAGAATCAGGATCTCCCATTCTTTGGCAAAAGTTGCCTATCTTGAACTCTAGATCCTCAGGTGCATTGCTATTTCCCCTCATAGACATCCAAACATCTAAACTTTCTTGATGTCTGTGCAATCTGCTTAGAAAATTAATATAATTTTCTTTTATATAGATGCTATCGGGATCCATCTCCATAGCTTTTTTAAAGCAAGAAATTGATTGTTCTTCATTACCTGTCCTGTAGTGAGCTACTGCAAGACTGTTATACAAAGCAGCAGATTCAAATCCTAAATTCTTAGCTTCTTTTAGTTTATCAATTGCTCTATTAACTTGTTCACGATTATTTGGTTAGCTTCGACAAAGGATCTGTTTGCTCTATCTCTTTTACTCTCTTTGAGATACGTTGTCAAAAATGCGCCTGCAATTACAGCTGCTAAAATTCCAGGGAGTATGAGTTTTCTTTTTCTAGGTATCATTTTAAATTGACTTTAATTTTAGAATCCCTATCTAGAAGCATCAGCTTGTCTTTCAACTTCAAGCTTTTTGGAGATAGCATTGGAATCCTGTGTAATTTGATAAGCTCCTAGAATCTCATTAACCAGGCACTGTTCGATTGATACTTTTTTATTAAATGATTTTTGGTAAGCTCCTTGAGTCATGTATCTCATTGCAATGTCAATTCTCCTCTGGGGGGCGCATTCAACAGCTTTTGGATATCTTGCTCCTCCATATTCGATTGAGATAATCTCTTCTCTTGGAGCAGCATTTTCAATTGCCTTTACCAAAACTTTGATAGGGTTCTCCTTTGTTTTTTGTTCAATCAGCTTTAGAACCTTTTCCATAATATCATATGCTTTTTGACTCTTACCTGTTATATGGCCAGAACTTTTGAAATGCTTTTTACCTTTATGGCCTGGGATCATTACTTTATTCATGAATCTCTCAACAATAAATACTTTGGATTTATGGAATCTATTACCAGCATATCTAGCTCCTGTTTTTGGGACAATTCTTGGCTGCAACTGAACATAATTTATCAATCCAGGATCTTCTATCTTGATGCTGTCGGTGTTCCATCGGTTAAATGCTAATATTTCCATTTTGATTATCTCTCTACTTTCTAGCTTTCTCAATTTTTCCCTTGAGTAATGCGTTGAGTGACTGATCATTTACTTTTATAACTTGAAATCTCACTCCTGGAATGTCTCCTTTAGATCTTCCTTTTTTACCGCCAATACATTCAATTATAATCTCATCATGCTCATCTACAAGCTTGATAGCTTCATTTCCAGGGACAAAGGCAGCTACCTGTTTACTATTCTTGATTAATTGGACTCTGACGCATTTTCTCATTGCTGAGTTTGGCTGTTTAGCTTCTAATTGGATCTTTTCAAGCACAATTCCTTTAGCCTGGGAAGCCCCCTCTAATGGATCTGACTTTACTTTGAGATTAAGAATCTTATTCTTATAACTAGCCTGTTTCCATCTACTATCTCTTCGCCTTCTCTTCAGCTTTTTTGCTGCATTAAGACCTTTTGATTTCTTTGCCATTATATAATGTTTAGGAAAGGTAGGGGGTTTTTAAAGCTTTTGGTTAAGATTTAGTTGGAATCAACACTACATATTTATCATATAAAATCTTATAAATTGCGTTTCAACCTGTTAACTTATGGCAGGGATTTCCATTGAAGCACTAACAGGAAACGTGAGTGAAACCAAAAGAAAAAGGGCATATAGATCTGGTGTTATTATTGTTCCTATGCTTGCAAGGATTCCTGATGGCTATGATTGTCCAACATTTTATCTCTTTAAACCTAGCAAGAGTGCGCCTTTTACAACTTCTTATGTTGATACTCGAAAAAATCTAGAGGTAGATTTTTCCTATGATGGAACCTATCTTGCTCTTAGTTTTGTTCCTGGCAAGATTGAAGGATTTCCTCATCTTCCAAAATCAACTCTGTATTTTCTTGATCAAGAGCGATATGGTGCTCGGAAAGGTTTTAGTTTTGTTCCTGGTGATAATACTCTTCCTGATGATACTCTCTCACCTTTCAAATATAGCTATGCTCATGATGATGAGGATGCAATTATCATAAAAGGGCGCATTAAAGAAGATGATCTTGATAATGTGTTGGATGGATTGCTTCAAAGGCAGATATTTTTTGAGAGGAATACTTTTGTATTTGATGGTACAGACAAAATTGAGCTTCTCGTTGACATGATGATTGCGGCAAGACAATATCTTGGTATTAAATCTCAGGATGATTAGAGATGCAATGCGGATGACAAAAATATTCTTATAATACTTTTTTCTGGGTATTATTCTTATTCTAATAAATATCTCAAGAGTGTTTATAATGCGGTGGTTTGCATTATTACTTATGACGCTTAACTTTAGACCAGGAAAACGTGAAACTGCTGAGGTAGAGTTTAGAGGACACCCAGATGTGATTTCAAGCACTATAGCAGCAGGAATATCTACAAAGATAGCTGAAACCTTGCACATGTATGATAGTCCTGAACCTGTATTGCCCCATCATAGGCTTGATATTGGGGTGCAATGCCTTGGTGGGAGGGAAAGATGTGGTAAAACACCTATTGATATTAACGTGGGGGGCCAAGTCGTAGCTGTTTCTGGATTAGATATCCAATCTATTGCTTACGATGTAGCAGCTGAGCGATTAGGCCAGCTTGGTTATTTCGAGAATGGCCATTTTTCCCGGGATGAATTAAGGGTTTTTACACCAGATATTATTCCTCAGAGTGACAATCTCAATGAAACTACTCAAGACCCTGATAAATTTGCAGATAGTGCTGTTTGTGTGGGCCATCATATTGCTGAACGAGAGGGGTTTTATGGTACTTTTCCCTCCTTGATTATTGCCCAGGATTTAGAGAGGCGCTTGATGCAAAATAGGGATGAGATTGATGGATTAATGTCGGATGGAAAGGTGCATGTAACGATTGAGTATCATGAGAATGGAATATCTGTGGCGAGGGTGAACCTGTCTGTAGGTTACATTGGAAAAGATGGGGGTGGATTCAGAGATAAGATCTTTGATATACTTGCAGACGGGAGATGGCATCTAGACAGGAGTAAGGTGGATATTAATGGGGGAGGAGATTTTAATATCTACTTTCTCCAGGCTGATTATGGGATGAGCAAGGCAAAGGATGATGTTATTATTACTGGAGGTTTGTATCCTATTGGGACCGATAGGGTATGGGGGAAATGTACTTGGAAGGCAAGTAGCACGTTATTACCCTATGCATTTTCGCTTTCTCGAGTAGTATGTGATGTTACTGGTGCTAAATATGCATCTGTTAGTTGTTATGGGGAGTATGGAAAGCAGTGCCAGGATATCCAATTGAGAGAGATTGATCCTGATTTGGAACCACAATGGGAAGACATCCAAAAAGGCCTGCATGGTCTGCCAAGAGGGAGGAGCGAGATAAGAGAATTGATTGGTTTGGACGATGGGATTGATAGTTACAGGGCTTTTAATGATCCAAAAGGTTTTACTCATCCTGCAAAACCCTGGAAAAAGGAGAACCCTCAACTGATTGAGGAATTTCAGAAAGGATATAGTGGTTAAACCAAAATACTAGATTTAGTTATCACATCTCTTAAACAACCTTTAACTCATCTATCTCAAAATAACGTTTTATTAAGGCTTCATAGCCTCTCAGATTCTCTGCTGCTCTGCCAATAAGATAGCCTCTTGTTTTGCTGTCGATCGGAGTTAAGGTTACAATCTTTTTGCCTTCTACCTCTTCTTCTTCAATACCTGAGACTTTGAGGGGGTAGATAACATTTTTAGTATACTGCTTCAGATCTGATGAGTATTCAATAATCCGGATATTTTTCTTAGCCATATTTCCTAATCTCTTTACATTGATTCCATTCTTTCCAATAGCTTTTCCAGCTTCGTTCTCTTCAACAATATAAGTGATTAATTTTTCTTCAGGAATACAGTCCTTTACCTTTGAGTGTGTTAAAGATTCAAAAAGAACAATTAACTTTAAAACATCAGTATTTAATTTTATTTTATTCATTCTTGCTCAAAACAGAAATAGAAAATCTTTTTTTACAGATGGCTCCTAGCTCATCATTAGGAATCTTTAAGCTAATTAATTCTGCCTTTGTGAGTTTGCATGCCTGTTTTATGTCTGCAAGAACTCTTGGAGGGCAGTTTGAGGCAACATAGACTTTTTTTGCATTGCCTTTACTTAGGTTTTTTAAAGCAACAGAAGCACCTATTTGTAACTGTGATTTTTCAAGATCCTTTCTAATTTCAACTATAGCATCTGTCATTCTTATTTACCTTTTTTTGTTACCAATCCAGGAAGTCCTGTTCCTACAGGGACTGGTTGATTAAGCATGACATTCTCAACCACGCTGTTAAGTTCATCAATCTCTCCTACAAGTGAAGCGTTGATAATGTGTTTGATAGGTGTTTCAAAGGATGCTCTAGCTAGGACTGAAGATTTTTCACTTACAACACCATATCTCGTTATTCCTTTAAGTGTTCCACTGCCGCACATTGTGTCAGCTGTTAGCATTATATGTCTTATGTCAACATTTAGGCCTTGAGCTTCAATAACTTTATACACTTCGTTAATAGTTGCTTGCCTTGCTGCTTCAATGCCAAAATAAGCGTTAATCTCTAGCACATCATTTGTTGTGGTAGTCTCTTTTTGAACCCAGTCAAGCTCTAGAATTTTCTTAAGATTGCTTCCAGCAGTAATAATGATGAATTCCTCTCCTCTTTTGACTGGAAGAACCTGTTTAATGCCTTTTATGCCTTTGATAAACACTTTTCTTACTTTTTCTTTGAATTTATAGACCTGATTCAGGTTTTCATCTTTGCTCTTTACCTTAATTGTGATCTTCTCATTATCTCCTTTGATGTTTTGTATTCCTCCTTTCGCACCTTTCTTAATTAGGGAAAGTAGGGTATTTGTTGTAAGAGAAAGCTCTTTCATTCTTTCCTTATTGAGGATTACATCTACTTTAGAATCTACAATGTTGATGACAAATTCCTTTGCTATCTCATCAAATACTGTTTCCTTTATGGAGAGGGCAAGCTTTCGGATATCTTTTCCTTTGTTGTATGGCTTTTTTAGGAATATCTCCATCATTGGAGTTTTAATTTTCTTTCTGCAGTCTAAAATCTCAATGATTCTTGGTAGTCCCATAGTAACATTCATCTCAGCCACACCAGCAAAATGGAATGTGTTCAATGTCATCTGTGTTCCTGGTTCGCCAATTGATTCTGCACTAACAATTCCTACAGACTCTCCTGCATGAACCTTTGCATATTCATATTCTTCCAATAGTTTTTCAGCTATCTTGGTGATTTTTGCACTTGAAATTCCTTTAGGAAGAGCTTCATTTGTTTCTTCCAAGATGCTTATTGGAATTTGTCCTTGATATTTTTTTAGTATAGGGTTCATTCTGTTATACGCTCTCAATTATTTTTTTCACATTGATTTTGCCATTTTCTGATTTTGAAACATCAATACTATCCTCACCATAAGAAAACTGGATAATTTTCCCAGAAGAATCTCTCACTGTATCATCATACTCTACTCTAATATCTTGCATTGCATTTGCTAACCTTCTATAGAGGTAACCTGATTTTGGTGTTCTCAGTGCAGTATCCATCAGACTATCTCTTCCAGTCATTGCGCCAAAGAAGAATTCATGAGGTGAAAGTCCTTTTTTGAAGCCATGCCTGATGAATCCACGTGCAGCAGGGCTTAGGTCTCCTTTCTTAAAATGTGGGAGTGTTCTGTTTTTATAACCTTTCTCAATTCTTTTTCCCCTCATAGCTTGCTGGCCCACACAGGCAGCCATTTGAGCTAAGTTTAATGGGTTCCCTCTTGCACCAGAAGCAGCCATAATAACTGTTGCGTTTTTTTCTTTAGCATATCCTGCTACAATATGGCCTGTTTCGTTTCTTGCTTTATTTAGAACTTCAAGGATCTTTAGTTCAAGAGTTTCTTTTAAGGTTCTTCCTGGAAATACATCAAGCTTCTTATCTTTATACTGTTGAATTAGGTTTGCTACTTCTTCTTCAGCATTCTGAAGAGTTTCTTCAATCTTTTTTCTTCCTTCCTCAGGCATATCTGAATCTTTTAGGCCTGTTGTAAATCCATAATCTAAAAGAACTTGATTTCCTAATCTGAAAATATTTTCTAGGATTGTGATAGTCTTTTTTGGACCGAACTGTTTGTGTAAGTCACGAAGCATTAGACCTGCTTCTTGTCCTATGGTATTAGAATCTATAACTCCTTTTATGAGCTGTCCTTTTTTTACAATAACCTCTTTGTCTTCTTTTTCTCTTGAGGTTCCTCTGTAGTTAAAATCAAGAGGCAAGAGAACAGAGAAAATCTCTTTTCCGCTAATCTTCTGTTTGTTTGGTAATTTTTTTAGGTTTGTTATTCCAATGCTTGCTAATAACTGACAAGCTTCTGCATAGGGCATTTCAATGCCTTTTGTCAATAAGTAGTTTCCACTAACCGAATCTTGTGTGCAACCGATAATTGATAGGCCATAACGAGGACTGATTAGCTGGGTTGGGACTGACATAAGAACCTCTGCTTCTGAACGTGATTCCTCTGTTTGAGGAATGTGCAGATTCATCTCATCTCCATCAAAATCAGCATTGTAAGGGTGGCATACTGCAGGATTCAAACGAAGTGTTCTTCCTGGCAGGACTTTTACTTTATGACACATCATGCTCATTCTGTGCAAAGATGGTTGTCTATTAAATATCGAGATATCCCCATCCATAAGGTGCCTCTCTAGGATATAGCCAGGTTGTAGTTCCTCTAATGCAGCTTCTTTTGTCTCGTCTGTTATTTTCTTTTTCTTTCCATCTGGCCTTATTACATAATTGCATCCAGGATACTTATTAGGACCTTTTTCCAAAAACGCTTTAAGGTATTTTATATTCCAGGCGGTAACAGTTTCAGGAACAGATAGTTTCATGGCAATAACCTTTGGAACTCCGACCTCATCAATTGCTAACATTGGATCAGGACTTATTACTGTTCGTGCTGAAAAGTTTGTTCTTTTTCCTGCAAGATTATGTCTTATCCTACCTTCCTTGCTCTTGATTCTCTCACTAATTGTCTTAAGAGGTTGTCCTGAACGATGTCGTGCTGGTGGTAATTGTGCAACACTATTATCAAAGAAAGTAGTAATATGATATTGTAGCAGGTCCCAAAGATCTTCAATAATAATCTCAGGAGCGCCAGCATTAATGTTCTCAAAGAGTCGCTGATTTATACGTATGATATCTCCCATCTTATGTGTAAGGTCATCTTCGCTTCTCTCTCCTGATTCGAGAGTGATTGATGGTCTCATGGTTACTGGCGGGATACCCAATACTGTCAATACCATCCATTCTGGTCTTGCTGCAATAGGATTTATCCCAAAAAGAGAGACATCTTCATCAGATACCTTTTCCAGTCGCATCCTTATCTCAATTGGGCTAACACGTTTATCATTCTCAAGGAATGTAGTAGGCTTTTCAATAGATACTTTATACTGCTTTGCATTGCAATGAGGACACTTATTCACCTTTTTT
>Ga0187833_10004754_pt1 | contig 13113 bp, 14 predicted proteins | sample ETNtaG_37_FD_167968 | JGI IMG/M metagenome (GOLD analysis project Ga0187833, IMG submission 167968) | Marine microbial and viral communities from oxygen minimum zone, Eastern Pacific Ocean - ETNP2014_SV_400_PacBio MetaG (Illumina Assembly) | ecosystem: Environmental > Aquatic > Marine > Hypoxic... | reverse complement strand
TAATATAAGAATTCTTGATGATCTTGGTTCAATAAATAATAATTCCATTTCTGGCACAGGTAGTTTATTAATAAATTAATATGAGTAGAGAAGACCTAGAAAAAAACATAAAGAAAATTAGCTCAAATTTTGATCTTCTAAGGAGGGGAGTTTGACTATGAAAAACTTCAAAAAGAATTACAGAATTTAACACTTAAATCAGAAGATCCGAATATCTGGAAGGATCTTGAAGCAAAAAAATTATTTAAGAAAATTAATTCCATAAAGAAGAAATTAAAAGATTTTGATGGAATTAAACAATCACTATCCGATATAAAAGAGCTTTATTCACTTGCAACTTTAGAAAATGATGACAGTTCAATAATTGAGTTATTAAATGATTCAAATATCTTATTACAAGATTCTATGAATTTAAAATATTTAACTTTAATGAATGATGAAGCTGATCAAAATAATTCATTTCTTGAGATTCATGCTGGAGCAGGCGGAACAGAGAGTCAGGATTGGGCCGAAATGCTTCAAAGAATGTATGTTAGATGGGCTGAAAACAAAGAATTTAATATTTCTCTTCTGCAAGAATCCAAAGGAGAAGAAGCTGGAATAAAATCCTCAACTCTTAAGATTTCTGGAGATTATGTATATGGAAGGTTAAAGCGTGAAAGCGGCATTCATAGATTGGTTAGAATTTCTCCTTTTGATAGCAATAAAAAAAGACATACTAGTTTTGCAAGTATCTGGGTTTATCCAGAAATAGACGATAAAGTAGAAATTGAAATTATTGAAAGTGACTTAAGAATAGATACTTACAGAGCTTCTGGTGCAGGTGGGCAACATGTAAATAAAACTGATAGTGCTGTTAGGATAACTCACATTCCAACTCATATTGTTGTTCAATGTCAAAGTGGTCGTTCTCAACACAAGAATAAATCAAATGCAATGGCGATGCTGAAATCCCGGTTATATGAACTGGAATTACAAAAAAGAAAAGAGGAAGAAAATAAGATTCACAGCGAAAAAAAAGATATTGGTTGGGGCAACCAAATCAGGTCCTATGTATTACATCCCTATAAATTAATTAAAGACTTGCGAACAAATTATGAATCTTCAAATGTTAATGATGTATTAGATGGAAATATTGACAACTTTCTAGAGAATTCACTTACTTTGTAGAGTTTGTATTTAGACATTTTTTTGATTTAAATTTCTAAAAATTATAGATTATTGATACCAATCCTTAATATATTTAATTATTATTGTTTTCGTATTATAAACAGATGTAACTGATTTATTTTTTTTCTTAAAAAACATTCTTATTTTATTAAATTATTTTTATTATGCCAATTTTTTTTTTCCCTACACTTATTTTAATTTCTTTTTTAGAGATATAACTGGATAAAGAAAAATCACTTTTGTTATAATTTACATCATTAACTTTAATGCCTTCTGAATTAATTAGTCTTTTTGTTTCACTTCTACTTTTAACCAGTTGAAGTTTTTCTACAGCATCAAGTATAGTGAAAGATGAATCAATTATTTCCTTTGACCGCACACTAAAAGAATTGATACGATCATCAAGTGTATTTTTTGCAAAAATATTATCACTAATATCCATTGCTTCTTTCGCTTGTCCTTCTCCCCTTGTTATTTTTGTTACTTCAAATGCAAGTATTTCTTTTGCTTCGTTGATTTCTTGACCTTTTAATTTTGAGAGTTTTGAAATTTCTTTAAGAGGGAGTTTTGTAAAAAGATGGAGAAATTTCGAAACCTTTGCATCATCGACATTTCTCCAAAATTGGTAAAAATCATAATTGGAAAGTTTATTTTCATCCAACCATATCGCACCATCAGCTGTTTTTCCCATTTTGGAACCATCATTGTTTGTTATGAGCGGCGAGGTAATAGCAAAGGTTTTTTTATGGTTTAAACGACGAATTAAATCAATTCCGCTTACAATATTGCCCCATTGATCTGATCCTCCAAGTTGTAATTCACAATCATATTCTTTATTCAAATGATAATAGTCATATGCTTGAAGCAGCATGTAATTAAATTCTAGAAAAGTAAGAGGTTGTTCTCGATCTAGTCTATTTTTAACGGATTCAAAAGTTAACATCTTATTTATAGTAACCCTGGAACCAATATCTCTTAAAAAATTAATATAATTTATATCTGATAGCCATTTATAATTATTAATTATTTTTGCTTTGCCCTTTAGATTAATAAATTTTTCAAAAATTTTTTCTATTTTGACTATATTATTTTCTATATCTTGAGGCTGTAGAATTTTTCTACCCTCATCCTTTCCTGAAGGATCTCCAACAAGGGTCGTTCCACCTCCCATTAATGCAATAGCTTTATGATCATAATAATCGAGCCAATGAAGCAGCATTAATTGAACCAAACTTCCAATATGAAAACTGTCACTTGTAATGTCAAAACCAATATAAGCTGTAATATTTTTTTGATTTATCAGAGTATCAAGATCTTCAATGTCAGTTGCTTGATATATAAAACCTCTTGTGCTTATTTCGTGTAAAAAATTTGATTTGAACATATTATTTAAATTTCTATATTTAGCATATAAAAATTAATTATATCACTTTTCTAATAATTTATTTTTTATATAACTATTAACAATTGATGAAAATTCTTCTTTGTAATTTTCGTAAAAATGATCAGCTCCCTTAACCGACCTAAATATTATATCTTCTTTTTTTTGTTTTTGAAGTTTTTCGAATAAAATTTTAGCGGAGTCATAAGAAGCAATAGTATCTTTATCTCCATGAATAATTATTCCTGAAGATGGGCAAGGAGCTAGAAAACTAAAATCTCGAATATTTGCAGGTGGCGAAACACAAACAAATCCATTTATTTCAGGTCTTCTCATTAGAAGTTGCATCGCAACCCATGCACCAAATGAAAAACCAACCACCCAACATTTTTTTGAATTTGTATTATATTGCTGCATCCAATCTAACACACTAGCTGCATCAATTAATTCTCCTTCACCATCATCAAATAATCCATCACTTTTCCCAACTCCTCGAAAGTTAAATCTAATAGTAGAAAATCCATTGTTGATGAATAATTTATAGAGTTGAAAAACAATCTTAGTATTCATTGTCCCACCTTTAGATGGATCTGGATGCAATATTAGAGCCATTGGAGCAGAATCATCATTATTATGATTGTACTTGGCCTCAATTTTCCCCTCGGGTCCTGGTATCAGTAGATCTAACATATAAAAGCTATTATTGAACTAATTTATATTTGTAAATATAGATTCTTATTAATTATGAATAGTCTTGGATTTAATAAAAAAAATAAAGATACAAAGGTAATTGTAGCAATGTCAGGAGGAGTTGATAGCTCAGTTGCTGCTGCAATGTTAAAAAATGAAGGTTATGATATTATCGGAATTACATTAAAATTATTTAATCAAAGTAGTGTTAAAAAAAGAAAGTTATGTTGTGCTGGCCAAGATATTGAAGATGCTAAAAAAGTTGCTAAACAATTTGATTTTCCTCATTTTATTTTAGATTTTCAAGATCGTTTTTTTTCTGGTGTAATTGATAAATTTGTTGAAACTTACGCGAAAGGTGAAACACCTGTTCCATGCATTAATTGTAATCAAACAGTTAAATTTAATGATCTCCTCCAAGAATCAAAAAATTTTAATGCAGATGCGTTGGTTACCGGACATTATGTCAAAAGAGTTGGTGGCATTAAAGATGCCAAAATGTTTAAGGCAAGAGATGATAAGAAAGACCAAAGCTATTTTTTATTTGCCACCTTACAAGATCAATTAGATTATTTGCGATTTCCGCTTGGAAACTATTTAAAGTCTGAAATAAGAGATTTGGCGACAAAACTTAATTTAAATGTTAAGAATAAACCTGATAGTCAAGATATTTGTTTTGTAACAACTGATTCTTATCGTGATATTGTTCTTAAATTGAATCCAGAGATGAATACAAAAGGAAATTTTCTTGATCTTAATGAAAATATAATAGGTCAACATACTGGAATTGCTAATTATACCGTAGGACAAAGAAAAGGTTTAGGAGTTGGCGGATTTAAAAAACCTCTTTATGTTTTTAAAATCGATAAAAATAATAATTCTATATATTTAGGAGAGAAAAAAATCTTAAAAAAATTTGTGGTTCACTTAAGGGATATAAACTGGCTAGACAATTCTATCCGTAAATCAAATATTAGATGCTCTGCGAAAATAAGATCAACTCAAAAAGAGACTTCTGGAGTTTTAAAAATTAATGAAAATAGAGCTTATTTCACATTCGATGAGAAAATCAGCATGACATCACCAGGACAAGCATGTGTTTTTTATTTAAATGATCAAGTTCTAGGCGGTGGATGGATAAAAAAAACATTAAACTAAATTTAGAATAGATTCTAAAATTAACCATTTTTCTTTGAATTAGGTGGATTTTTTAGTAAATAGCGTTATTTAGACTTTGTGAATTCCAAAAAAACATTAGAACAAATTTCGTCTTTTAATGGTGATAAGTACAAATATGGATTTGTAACGGAAATAGAATCTGATCGTCCACCCAAAGGTTTAAGCGAAGATATTATTAAGTTTATTTCTTATAAAAAGAATGAGCCAAAATGGATGCTGGAATGGAGACTTAAAGCTTTTGAAAAATGGAAAAAAATGAAAGAACCAAATTGGGCTAACATTAATTTTCAAAAAATTAACTATCAAGATATTTATTATTATGCATCTCCCAAAGGTTTTGAAAAAAAACCTAAATCACTTGATGAAATAGATCCAAAGTTAGTTGACACTTACAATAAATTGGGCATTCCTCTTGAAGAGCAAAAAGTTTTAGCTGGTGTTGCCGTTGATGCTGTATTTGATAGTGTTTCAATAGCAACTACTTACAAAGATGAATTAGAAAAGCTGGGTATAGTTTTTTGTTCTATAAGCGAGGCTATTCAAAGCCATCCAAGATTAGTAAAAAAATATCTTGGTTCAGTTATACCACCCGGTGACCATTTTTTTGCAGCCTTAAACTCAGCAGTTTTTACTGATGGAACATTTGTGTATGTACCAAAGGGTGTTCATTGCCCAATGGAACTATCAACATATTTTAGAATTAATGCTGAGAATACCGGTCAATTTGAGAGAACTTTAATAATTGCTAATGAAGGGAGTTATGTGAGTTATTTAGAAGGATGCACCGCACCACAAAGAGATACAAATCAACTACATGCGGCAAATGTTGAATTAATAGCCTTAGATAATGCTGAAATAAAATACTCAACTGTACAAAATTGGTATCCTGGTGATGAGCAAGGAAGAGGAGGAATATATAATTTTGTAACAAAAAGAGGTTTGTGCAAAGGAAATAAAAGCAAAATATCTTGGACTCAGGTTGAAACAGGCTCGGCCATTACATGGAAATATCCAAGTTGCATTCTTAAGGGAGATGACTCTAAAGGCGAGTTTTATTCGGTAGCTATAACAAATAATTTCCAACAAGCTGATACAGGGACAAAAATGTTACATATTGGAAAGAATACTAAAAGTAAGATAATTTCAAAGGGAGTATCATTAGGTAAATCTCAAAATACTTACAGAGGTTTGGTAAAATTTCTAAATAGGGCTGATAAATCTAGAAACTATACTCAGTGTGATTCATTGTTGGTTGGAGGCGATAGTGGAGCCCATACCGTGCCTTATATTGATTCTAAAAACAAATCCGCTGTTATTGAACATGAAGCGTCAACATCGAAAATAAATGAAGAACAACTTTATTATTGTCGTCAGAGAGGATTGAGTCATGAAGATGCTGTCTCTTTGATTGTTAATGGCTTTTGCAAACAAGTTTTACAAGAGCTACCAATGGAATTTGCTGTTGAGGCACAAAAATTAGTTTCAATATCCTTGGAAGGAAGCGTGGGTTAATGTTGCTTTCAATCAAAAATTTATCAGCGTCTCTGGGAGATAAGGTGATTCTCAATAAATTTTCACTAGATATAAAAGAAGGAGAAATTCATGCAATTATGGGGCCTAACGGTTCGGGTAAAAGCACTCTTGCCAATGTTCTAGCTGGCAAAGAAAATTATGAAATTTTAAGTGGAGATGTATTTTTTAGAGGAAAAAATCTATTTGACTTAAACATTGAAGAAAGATCGCAACAAGGTTTGTTTTTGGCATTTCAATATCCTGTAGAAATACCAGGTGTAAGCATTACCCCTTTTTTAAAAGCTGCTCTTAACTCAAAATTGAAAGCTCAAGGAAAAAAAGAAGTTGACCCTCTAACATTTGTTAAAGAATTGAAAGAAAAAGCAAGGCAATTTGGCATTGAAGATGAAATGTTGTCCAGATCAGTCAATGAAGGTTTCTCAGGTGGTGAGAAAAAAAGATATGAGATACTTCAAATGAGCATTTTAAAACCTCATTTGTCAATCCTCGATGAAACTGATTCAGGTTTAGATGTAGATGCCCTCAAAACTGTTACTGATGGCGTTAAAAATATAAAAAACTCCACTTCATCATTTTTAATAATTACTCATTACTTGCGTCTTCTAGATTATATAAAACCTGACTTTGTTCATGTGATGAACAATGGTAGAATAATAAAATCAGGAGATAAGTCTTTAGCGAAAGAAATAGATTTATCGGGATATAAGAATTTATAATCAAATGGATCTCCAGTCAGTTTATAACTCAAATAAAAAAACAATTTTTGGTTCTGACTTAGAATACATAAAAAATTTTCAAAAAAAACTAATTCATAATTATGTATTAGATAAGAAAGTATTAAATCATAACGAAAGCACTAAACACATCGATAATAAAATAATTAACTCAATAAATTACTTCATTACAGATTCAAAACCCAAGATTCATATTCAAGAAAATAATGAGTTAGTAACTTCTTCTATAATAGTTAAAAATGGCAATGATTATTTGCTTAGCAATATTGATAATGAAAACATTATTTTTGATTCTCTTTACAACAAAAAAAATTTAATGATAGAAAGAATGAAAAAATATGAGGATACTTTCGTAGATGATTATGTAGTAAATCTAAATTCAATTTTTTTCAACTCGAGCTTTGATTTAAATTTAAGAGAGTATTCCAATTCAAAAATTGATTTGTTACATTTAATTGATGCTAAGAAATCTACCATATATGCAAAAAATTTCTTTAAAATTAACAAAAACAGTAAATTGTTACTAATAGAGAGATTTGATAATCATTTTGAGTCAAATTCTAATATTGTTAATTATTTTGAAGTAGAGTCAGGTTCAGAAGTAATTCATTTAGTAATACAAAACAATTCAGTTAATTCTGATTTGCAATTTTCAAGTTATGTAAATTGTCATGCAAGCTCAACTTTTAAACAATTTACATTTAATGTTAGCCAAGCTTCTATTCGCAATCATCATTATGCCAACCTTATTGGTCAAAATGGCAAAGTTGATTTACAAGGTATTTTTTTTGCAGCAAAAAATCAAATTGTAGATAACAAAACTTTAATTAATCATTTGAGCCCAGATTGTACTAGTAATCAAACTTATAAAGCAGTTTTAACAGATAGCGCAAAAGCAAGTTATTTAAGTAAAACTTTTGTTGATCGAAAAGCTCAAAAAACGGAAGGCTATCAACTGAGCAAAGGAATACTTTTATCTGAAGATTCTTATTTTCATTCAAAACCAGAACTTAAAATTTATGCAGATGATGTAAAATGTTCACATGGTTCTACCATAGGTCCGTTTGACGATGATATGTTATTTTATCTTAGAACAAGAGGTTTAGATTTGAATCAAGCAAAATCCTTTTTGATTAAATCATTTTGTATGAATTTATTAGATAATATTGAAGAAAAAACATATAAAATCGATGCCATTAAATTAGCTGATAAATGGTTGAAAAAAAATTCATTTTAATAAAATGTTTAAAGATATAAAAAATAGTTTCCCGGTATTTTCAAAAAATCCTAAACTCGTATTCCTTGACACAGCAGCATCAGCCCTTAAACCTGAATCAGTTATTAAAACCGTAAGAGATTGTTATGCTTACGAATATTCTAATATTCATAGAGGTCTTTATTCTTTAAGTGCAAATCTTACCAAAAAATATGAAGAAGTAAGATTGAAAATAAGTAAATTTATTTCAGCAGAAAGTGCAGATAATATTGTATTTACCAAAAGTGCCACAGAAGCAATAAATTTGGTTGTGGAGACATATAGTGAAAAATTTTTATCTACTGGAGATGAAGTTATTATTTCTTATTTAGAGCATCATTCAAATATTGTTCCTTGGCATATGGCTTCAAAAAAATATGGTTTTAAAGTTATTGCAGCAGAAATTACCGAAGAAGGCTCAATTGATGTTAATGATCTGATTATAAAGATAAACATTAAAACTAAATTTATTTCATTAACACATATGTCAAACGTAACTGGATCAATAACTAATTTTGAAAAAATTTGTGAAGTTGCAAAATATAATAATATTCCTCTTTTAATTGATGGTTGCCAACATATAGCTCATGCCCCAACAAATGTTGTTAATTTAGGTTGTGATTTTTATGTTTTTTCCGGCCATAAAATCTACGGACCTTCTGGTGTTGGTGTTTTGTATATGAAAGATAAATGGTTTGATACGCTTGGTCCCTATCAAGGAGGAGGATCAATGATTGAAAAAGTTGAAATATATCAAACTACATTCGCAAAAGGTTTTCAGAAATTTGAAGCAGGGACTCCTCCAATTGTTCAAGTAATTGGCTTAGGAGCAAGTCTTGATTTTTTAAATCAATATAAATTAAACGAAATATTTAATTATGAAAAAGAGCTTTATAATTATGCTTATGAAAAATTAAATTCATTGCATAATATATCAATATATGGTCAATCTAATCAAAAAGGTGCAATTTTAGCATTCAACATAAAAGATATACATCCAAATGATGCCGCTATGATTCTTGATCAGAAAAACATTGCTATTAGAACTGGACATCATTGCGCACAACCACTTATGAAAAGGTTAAACATAAATTCTACGGCAAGAGTGTCATTTGGTATCTATAATAATGAAAAGGATGTTGATTTTTTTATCGAAGCAATTAAAGAAACCAAAAATTTTTTTAAATAATATATGACTGAGGGAAAAAAACTAGATGATTTTTTATCTAACAAAAATGTATCTTTTTGTAAAAACTTTAAGAAAAAAAAAATATCACAACAAATATCTAAGGATCACATTATAGAAAAAATTAAAACTGTAATTGATCCTGAAATACCCGTTAATCTTTATGATTTAGGGTTAATTTACAATATTATTGTTGATGAGAAAAATAACATAGTTGTTGAAATGACTCTAACTAATCCTAATTGTCCTGTTGCAGATAGTTTGCCCGAAAGTGTTGGAAGGGCTATTTCATCTTTAATCAATATATCTTCAATAAAGGTCAGTTTGGTTTGGCATCCTAAATGGAGCAAAAAGATGATGTCTGAAGATGCAAAACTTGCTTTAGATGTTTTTTAATTTAAGTTATAGTGAGATCTATATGAAAGATATTTTATCAATTACTGATAATGCCGCATCTCAAATAAAAAAAATAATTTCTAAAGCGGATGACGAAGTTACAGGTGTAATTGTAGGAGTCGATAAATCAGGATGTTCTGGTTATGCTTACAAATTAGATTACGCAAAAAATCAAAATTTTGAAAATTTTGAAAAAATAGAATCCAAAGGCGTAATAGTTTTTATTGAACCCTCAGCTTCAATGTTTTTAATTGGAAGTGAAATGGATTACAAATCAGATAAGATTTCATCGCGCTTTGTATTCAACAATCCCAATGAAAAAAACTCTTGCGGTTGTGGAGAATCTTTTAACATATAAATATTCTAAATCGTGAAATATAATACTTTTTACAAAAATTACTCTAAATCAATTTCAGATTTGCTCAGTTCAGTTGACACTAATTTAATTGACCAGAGTGTAGAGTTGATTAAAAAAAAAATAAAAACAAATAATACCATATACATTGTTGGCAATGGCGGAAGCGCTTCAATCGCAAGTCATGTAAGTATCGATTTTATTAAAGTGGCAAAAGTTAAGTCATCAACATTTAATAATTCAAATTTAATTACTTGTTTTGCTAATGATTACGGACACGAAAACTGGGTAAAAGAAGCGATTAAAGCTTATTGCTTTATAAATGATTTAGTAATTTTAATTAGTAGTAGCGGAACATCCTTCAATATTCTTAATGCGGCGAAATATTGCAAAGATACTAATATTGATCTTATTACTTTAAGTGGTTTCAATAAAGACAATGAACTAAGAAAATTAGGGAAAGTAAACTTTCATATAGATTCAAAAAATTATAATTATGTTGAGATGACTCATCATATAATTTTACTAAGTATCGTTGATATTTGTACTGAAAACTCTCTTTGATTATTTATTATTAATGAAATAATAGACCAAATGATACTATCGTTAATTATGGATAAAATTTTTTTTTAACAAACGTTTTATATAATTTTAAGGAAAGAACATATGAATGATAGTGTCACATTTCTTTCTTTTCGTATTTTTTAACAATAGCAAGTATAAATATTTTTACTACCTTCTTTGAGGGATAAATTTTTTATGGAAAAATCTCTACAATAGTTAGATAAATAATTATTTTTTAATATTAAATTAACCGTGTTTACAAAATTCAAATCCAATTCATCCTTAAAATTATAGATAATTCCTTTTTTAAACTCTAATATCTCAGAAATATCTTCATTAAAATTATTACAAATTATTGGTTTATTGCAAGCCAAGAACTCTGCGATTCTAGTAGGGAATGAAGCTTTAATAGATTGGTTTTCCTTTAAGTAAAAAATTCCAATATCAATATTGTTCAAATAATAGTTCATTTGTAAATAGTTAGCTGAATAAATTTCAATATTTGATGAATTAATATTAAAATTTTTAATATTATCTAAAATTTTATTAGGATCATCTAAAGTAACTATAATGAGTTTTATTCTTTTATAAAATTTTAATAGATTGTTATACGTTATTAATACTTTTGAAAGATTATAAGCGCCTTTAGTAGTTCCAAAATAACCTAATGTCATATTTTTAATATTTACTTTTTTATTAAGGGGATAAAAAATATTAGTATCAACGCAAGTTCTGATACAAATATATTTTTTTTCTTCTATTTTTGGGTATTTAATTAAAAGAATCTTAATAGAATGATTAGTTAAGCAAATAATTTTATATGCTTTACTTAAAATTTTTTTTTCGAAAAAAAATAATAAATTTAATAAAAAACTATTTTTTTTCCATTTTGATCTATCAATTTTTTCTTGAGGCCAAAAACCCCTCATATCAAAAATGTACTTAAATTTGATAAAAATTAAAGGAAAAAAAATAAAAAAAAAAAAAATAAAAAAAAAAGGTATATAACTTCTTAAATGAAATATAGGCTTGTTTTTTTTAAATATTAGTTTGTAAAAACAAAAAATGTTTATCAATAAAATATTAATTATATTTAAATATACAAGATTTCTTTTATAATACCTAAATTGTAACCATCTGATTTTATTTGATTTAAATTTTTCAATCATATCTAAATGCAATCTGGTATTTATATATTCCTTTTTTTCTAGAGATATTATTGTGAAATTAACTTTTTCACTTAGTTCTAATATATAAGGAACAATCTGTGACTGACCTATTGCATCTAACAAACCATCATAGGTTAAATAAACAACGTCCTTATCTTTTAAATTTGTCATTATAACTTTTATAGACTTTGATGTACTATCTGTGATTAACTATTTTTTCCAATTAATCAATTCTTTCAATCAGTTTTCGCTCAACTAAATAAAGCACTTTAAAAATGTTATGTTAGAATCCTCGAATCTATTTCGACAATATTAAACAAGCATTTTTCATTCCCGATAAGGAAAAAATCGTGTTAATATGACCGTAGAAAAAAGAAAGTGTTTGTATTGGTATTTGGTTATATAGACCACGGAACATTAATCTTTTGGGGCGTCGCCAAGCGGTAAGGCACCGGCTTTTGGAGCCGGCATTCGTAGGTTCGAATCCTACCGCCCCAGCCAAAAAATTACCCATAATCCCTTAATTAGTTAAGTGTGTGCAAAATGTATGATGGATCCTATGGGCCCTCAAGGCATGATGGGACCAGGTATGGGTCCTGAAGGAATGATTGGCGGCGGTATGGAATCGATAGGCGGAGGTATGGGCGACCCTAGTCTGACGGATTAAGCAAATATTATTATTGCCCGATTTCTAAATTCTTTTATTTTTTTCGTTCTCCACTCGTTTATCGCCCCCGCCATTGTGAAAAAAAGTTCAAGTTTATTCCCCAAATCAGATTGATAATTGGTTGATAGAATGGAATATTTATAATTTCTTTTTCATAAACACCCCAAAGATTTAATTTATTTACCCATCCTGTATTTTTTCCATATTTAATTTTGCACCAATTCATTAGACATGTTTTAACTTCCAAAACATTTTTTTTTCCAATTTTTCCAATATTTTTTCCTTTAGGTTTATTAAAAACTTGAAGATCTTCTTGATAGGGAGTGTTGACTATAGCAAATCTTTTGCCTTTAATTAGGCTTTTGTGTAACCACCCTTTATTTCCATCATAATCATTAATTTTTCTCCAATATTTAAATTCATCAATGATTTCAACAGGTGTATTAGCAACAATATATCTAAGCTTAATAGGATAATTTTCACTGGGGCCAACTCTGAGATTTGAATTATCGGATTTTAAAGATACAAATCTGGGAATCTTTAACCTAGTTTCATTTCCTAAAGTTTCAGCAGATGTAAAAGACGTGTTAATTAAGATTAAACAAATAATAAATATTTTTATCATTCTATACCAAAATCATTAACTATAATTTTTTTTGATGATAAATCACAATCGCTATTTTAACTGATGTATGATAATCACATTTTAATCAAAATGATAGGCAATTTTACTTTTAAGCGCCCGTAGCTCAATTGGATAGAGCGCCAGACTACGGATCTGGAGGTTAGGAGTTCGACTCTTCTCGGGCGCGCCAAAAACCAGGAAAAATTCCT
>Ga0187833_10004752_pt1 | contig 13117 bp, 12 predicted proteins | sample ETNtaG_37_FD_167968 | JGI IMG/M metagenome (GOLD analysis project Ga0187833, IMG submission 167968) | Marine microbial and viral communities from oxygen minimum zone, Eastern Pacific Ocean - ETNP2014_SV_400_PacBio MetaG (Illumina Assembly) | ecosystem: Environmental > Aquatic > Marine > Hypoxic... | reverse complement strand
ATGATCCTTTTTCCATGAGCTTTTTGATATTTGGTAGCTTTCCTTCCTCAGCCCATTTGTAGATATTGAATAGGTTAGGTTCTGCACGCATACCATCTGGGAGGAACCAATGGACTTTAGTTACCTTTGGTTGAGCTTTTTCCTCTGTTTGAGCTTTTTGGGAAATTTGTACATTCTCGATAGTATTTTTTTCATTATTTGGTATGCAGCCTAGAAATAAGATTAGTGCTATTAAAGCAATAAAAAATAGTTTATTGTTCATGCATTTTTTTAGACTGTGGTTAGATATAAATATTTATCGGTGATAGAATCGTTATTTCAATTTTGAGCTATGTAGAATTGGAGATGTCAAATTCATCCTTCATCTCTTGCGCTATCTGTATTTGTTTTGTTTTTTCTTTTCTAAGTGCTACTCCAAGTTTTCTTGCCTTATCTATATTCAGATCATAAACGTTTTCTTCCTCATGAGGGTCTTGCCAGAGATTATAGAGTTCTTTTTCTCCCACATCTTTTACTATGAGTTTCCAGTTCCCTTCTCTCACATATTCCATCTGAAGATCCTGACCGAATATAAATTCTCTTCCATATTTTCCTTTAGTTATTAAGGGAATCAGAGAATGTCCTGATACTTTTTGGTTCATTTTGATGCCAAGCATTTCATAGATTGTAGGGCCAAGATCAACAGGGCTTATAGGTGTTTTTATTCTTATCTGTTCTTTAATCTTTGGGTGCTTGATAAGGATAGGAATATGGACATTAGATTGATATGAGACTCCCATGACACTAATCCCCTGGTCCCACAAGCCTAATCCATGGTTTGAGAAAAGAACTACGATTGTGTTATCTAACATCTTTTTTTCTTCTAACAACGAGAAGATTTTTTCTAATTCTTCATCAATGTATTGGATTTGGTTTGTATATTTTTTTCTGTCTGTATATGCATTGTCATATGATACATTTATTTTTTGGTTGTTATACATGGTAATTTTGTACATCACATTGTTAGTTTCATTCTTTGGAAACGGTCCTAAGGTTTCTTTTCTTGGCGGATAACCTGGGCCTGTGAAGCTTATAGCAAAAGCATCATCCGCTATCTTCTTATAGGGTTCTGTAGGTTTTTCTTCAATCCGATTAGCAGGATAGATGAATGGATTATGAAGTGAATTGGTATGGAAATTAATGAAGAACAATTTGTCTTTGTTTTCGAGCAGTTTATCATGCACTATGGGAATCTGTTTTTCAAATAAAATCTCGTTCCAAATACTCATTTCATCTCCAGTGAATTCAATATACTCATCATATCCCCTATCAAGAAATACTAATTTTCCTGAATGTATCCATTGATTAATTAGTAGTGTATCGTAGCCTTTGTCCTGGAGAGTTTCTGCTATTGTTGGCATATGGTCAATAAGGGTTTTTCCTTGTTTTTTTAGGGCTTGGATAATGCTTATGCCAAGATTAGAGAATTTATGATCATTGAACATTGCTTCAGTAGATGTATGGACTGAGGTTACGCTTAAATATGTTGATCCAGAACTGGAGGAGGCTTGTTCAAATATGATACCATTTTTGAAAAATTCATCTATGTTGGGGGTTGCGTTTACCTCTTGGTTAATAAGGCCAACGTAGTCAGCCCTTAAGAGTTCTATGTTGAGCAGTAATACATTGCATCCTCTGCATGACATGTCAACCTTATTTTCTATGTTGTATCCTGCAATCAGGAGGATAGAAAGAATTAGTAGTATGATTAAACTCTTTTTTATCTTCATTCTCTTATTGTATTTTTTGATGATTTTTCAAGGTTGTATATTGACTTTAAATTATCTTTTTCTGCTTTTAATCAGAAGAATGCATTTTAAAAATCTTTTGAAAAATTCAGCTATACATATACGCTAATAATGCTTTGGATAAGCCTTATGCTGTTCAGGCTTACTATGGTGATAAGCATAATCAAGGCAGGATAGCTATATTTTTTCCATTTTTCACTTAATACACCTTCTTTAAATGGAAATGCTATCATTGCGAGCAGGGCAAATGTGTAATATGTTGAATAGAGAAAAGGCCAATCAGCTGCATATATAGAATGGAGTATGATCTCATAGATAAAATAGGTTAAAAATATGAGGAATATGTGGTTTTTGTAGAGTCTTTTTCTCCAAATAATATAGATACTTAGAAATAAAAATGCTGCATAAAAAATCATAGATGCAACTATCCAAGCATTTATTTCGGGGGGTTTGTCGAATTTGATATGGGGGATATTTGAGTAACTTTCTCTATATGATACTGTTATATCGGGGGGTATGATATTGTAAAGAATGAAGAATAAGGGAAATCCTCCTTCAATTCGACTTAAAGGATTTGTAATAACATCATATTCTATATTTTTCATTTCCTTGAGAATTGCATCTGGATATGAAAATTGGCTTCGGGAATTCCAAAATATTTTGTTTTGGATGGTTATGAATAGCATTCCCAGTAGTAGTATGACAATCAGAAACACAAACATTTTACCTATCCATAATTTCTTATTAGGGCTATACCACCTCTTTGTAAGAATCATGAGACTGAATATGATATTTGTTATTGTTATTCCAAAAGCAAATAGGGTTGCTGGGATATATTGCCATATAAATTGTTTGTTGTCTTTAGCATAGAGGTGTATAGTCATGAGGAGTAATAACGCAGCGGCTGCAAAACTGTGTGCATCCGGAACGGATCCCCAAACAAGATATGCAGGAGTTAATCCCATAAGTATGGCAAACAAAAATCCATGGTCTTTTCTTAATCCTATTTTTCTCAGTATTAAGTAAAATAATACTGGAGAAAAGCTTCCGAATAATGCGTTGATGATCACGCTTGTAGTAATCTGTGATCCCAAGAGCTTAAGAAGGATTTGGCTTGGTAGATAAAGGAATAGGACAAATAATGGGTGGACATGAGATCTTTCATGCCATCTATTTGATTTGGTGAGGTCATTTATTGTCTTAGTAGTATCTGCTCCAAAGATTAAATCGCTTTTTTTGAATGCTCCTATATTTCCTAATTTGATGCCTATTGAAGAAAAAGTAATAAAGAAGATGAGGAATAAGCTTAGCAAGATAATCTTATCGCTTTTGTTTCTTTCCCCCAGTTTTTCTTCCATTTCATCCAGATAGTTTGTCTTCTATTAAAGTTTTTTCTTTTTAGAAAAGCGATAGCAACCTTTTTATACCAGTAATCTTGTTACAAGATATTAAAAAGAGGAAAATGAATCTAAAAAAAGACCTTAAAGACATTACTCGAGCCTCTCACATTCTTGAAATATGTCTTAAAAACGGGCTAGGCTTTTTAGTTGAAGAGGCAGAGCTTAAATGGCATCTTCCTTTTCATAAGAAGTTAGGAAAGCAGAAATTCAAAAAGCCTTTAGTTCCAGAAGTTAAGCTACGTCAAACTTTTGAGGAGTTAGGAACTACCTACATCAAGCTAGGCCAGCTCCTTTCTATAAGGCCAGATTTGATACCTGAGAGGTTTTGTGTAGAGTTAAGAAAACTTCAAGATCATGTAAAGCCTTTTTCTTATCTTGAAGTAAAGAAGGTTGTTGAGGCAGAGTTAAAAAATCCTATCAATAAGGTGTTTAAGAGCTTTGAGATAGTTCCTTTAGCTGCTGCTTCTATCGGTCAGGTTCATAAGGCGGTGTTGAAGGATGGTAAAACTGTTGCTGTAAAAGTGCAAAGACCTGGAGTAGACAAGCTCATTGAGACTGATATTGAGATCATGTATTATTTTGCTCATCACTATGATAAGCGCCATAAGGACAGTACCTTTTCTGCAGTGCGGATTGTGGATGAATTCCAGGATTATACTCAAAAAGAGCTTAATTATCTTACAGAGGCAAAGAATGCTACTATGTTTGCTGAAAATTTTGCTAAAGAGAAAAATATTATCATTCCTGATGTTTTTTGGGATTATACCACAAAGAAGATTCTTACAATGGAATATATTGAGGGAGAGTCTCTTAGTCAGATTATCAAATCCAAAAAATCAAAGAAAAATAAGAAGATTGTTGATACTTTTTGCAATGCAGTTATGAAGATGCTCTATGTTGATGGATTTTTCCATGCAGATCTTCATCCTGGCAATATTTTTGTATTAAAGGGAAACAAGTTAGCTTTTCTTGATTTTGGGATTGTTGGTAGTATCAATGAAAATATGCGGAGGAGAATAGTTGATATGCTTGTAGCTATGGTTCTCAAAGATATTGAGAGGATCTCTTACCTTATGACCAAGATTGGTGAGCGAACCGATAAAACCAATATTGAACAGTATGAGCGGGAAGTTGAAAACATTATTATTACATGGCATGGCACTTCTCTTAAACAGATTAAGATTAGCCAGATGCTTCACCTTCTGTTTAATGCATCTATTGATAATCATATTATTTTACCTCAGTTTTTGGTTTTATATGGCAAGGCATTTGTTACACTTGAGGCTACTGGACAGCTTTTATACCCTGAGTTTAATGCTGTGGAGTATGTTGAACCATATGTGAAAAAAGTATTGAAGCAACGCTATAGTCCTAAGAATGTGTTTAAAGAGTTTATAGATAAAACAAGAAGATCTGCTGAATTAATTCAGGAGATACCTGATGATGCTAGGGTGATCATGGATAAACTGAAGTCTGGTACGTTTAAGATCGATATTGAGGACACACAGATAAAGCAATTAGGTCTTGATGTGGATACCTCATCTAATAGACTTGCGTTTGGTTTTGTTGCAGCTGCTTTTATTATCTCAAGTGCCCTGATTTTTGGGACAAATCTTGGCCCAAAGTATTTGGGATATCCTATTATTAGCATGTTTCTTTTTTTAGTAGGTATCGTGTTTTTGATACTTTTATTTAGTTCAATTTTAAGAGAGGAGCGGAGGTGAACCGATGGGTAGAATAACAAAAAATGCAAGACGATTGGTTAAGAGGGGTGCTCGGTTAGTTGCTGGAAGAAAACCAAGCAAGGCGAGTGTTCGTGCGGCAAATAAACTAGTAAAAGGCGGTGTCAGAGTAAGTGTTAGGCTTGTTAAGGCTGCTGCTAAGAGTGGAAAACCTATAGCACGAGCAATGGCTAAAAGAGGGGTTAGGGCAGGTATAAAGGTAGCAGGTTCTGTTGCTAGAAGAACTGCAAAGAGAGCAGAACCTTTAGCTAGAAAAGCAGTACGCATGGGCTTGACGATTGGAGTAAGGGTAGCGAAAAGAGTTGCGAAAGAAGCAGCTAAGAAGGCAAGGCCAGTAGCTAGAAATGCTGCAAAAAGAGGTATTAAGGTAGCAAAACGAGTTGCAAAGAAGGCTATCAAGCGTGGAGGTCCTGTGGCACGGAGAGGAGCCAAAATAGGGATTCGTGTTGCAAAGCAGGCAGCTAGAACTGCAAAACCTGTAGCAAGATTAGCTCTTAGGAGTGGTGCAAGAGCTGCTAGAGATTTATCTAAGGCAGGAAAACCATTTCTTCGTACGTTAAAGGCTAAGAAAAAACCAAAAGTAAGAAGAAAGCGTGTTGTGAAAAGGAGAAGGAAATAGCAATCAATTGATTGCATTCCTTCTCATGATGGTTTTAGAAGTGAATGTAATGTTATTATGATATTTAAGCAGCTAAATTATCCACTATATCTCCAGATTTGTACTTCTGCTCCCACTGCTTTCTGACCATAATATCGGTGATTGTTAGTTTTCCTTCTTGGACACTTTGGTGCTCTTTATTGCGCAGTCCTGTTAAGGAAGCTTCCATAACATCTTCCAGAGCTCGGCCTCCAGTGTTTTCTCCATATGCTATTCTGGCCATCACTCTTAGAGCAGGTTCTTGGAATTCTAGATTTATACCGTACCGTTTAAACAGTAAGGTATAGTCCTTTACCAGAGAGTCTTCTGGATTAGTTAACATACCATACAAAGCTTCCTCTCCTAGTCTGTTAAGGTAGCAGATGTTTTTTAGTCTACCCGCTAGCTCTCGTTTAATTCCATATTTTATCAGATCCTGTTTGGTTATGTTGTATTCATTTCCTCCTTGTTCTCCTTGATTAAAACCAACTGCATCATCTTTTGGTTTTCTGAGCTCTTCAAACGCACCTGCACAGATAAACATAATACTTGAGGTATCAATCTGACCGTATTTTGTATCTATAGAGCTGCCTCCTAATACTCTGAGAAGTTCATTCTGTACACTTTCATCTGTGTGGCCATTTGAATTAGGATCTATCCTAATTTTATCGATTTCATCAAGAAAAACTACTCCTTTTTCAGCTTTTTCTATTGATCCTGCTTTTTCTATTAAGCCTTCTAGGATTTCAGAGACAGAGCCGCCTACATATCCAGTCTCTGTTTTGTTTTCCATAGAGGTTTCATAAAAAGGTCTCTCCATTATGTCTGCACAGATTTCAGCTGCATAGGATTTTCCAGAACCAGAAGGGCCGATGAGTAAAATATTGGTATTTACCTTCGACTTTCCCTCGCTGTTAATAATATGATAGTGATCACAGATCTTTTCAGATAACGTAGCTGTTGTCGCCTGTTGCCCTTTGAGATATTTATCAATGATATCTTGTACTGATTTTGGAGATGAGTAATCAATACTGGATGTGTCAATCTCACGCTTTCTTTTTCTCTCTTCGGATTTCTTTTTCTTTGTAAATCCAGTAACATTTTCTTTTGGAGTGTATTGTAGTTCCCATACCTTAACATTATTTTTTTTGTATTTTTTGACTGATAAATCTGCTGCCTCTCCTAATTCAGGATCTTTACGAGGGTCTGCTTCTTTTGATGTATAGAATGCTAATTTTCCTGGTGTCATACCTAGTTTACCATACATTTTGCTCATGCTATCAACAAAACTTGTAAGAGCATCTCTTCTAACGGATTTTGTAGGACTTTCTCCAAGTGGTTTAGATGCCCAGGGTAGTTTATACTCTCTACTAGCAGACTTGTCTTCATCTAGGTTAACTGCTATTTCATAATCAGTTCCATTCCATGAATGGGTTTCTCTGACAGTAGTTCTCACACCACTAAAATCAACTCCGAAGGCCTGTTTGGTTGTTCTTTCTCTTCCAAGACGGTTTCGCAATTTGCCAGTGCCTATTCTCCATAATTTGCTCAGCAGGCCTTCATCTTCTGCTTTTTTAGTTGCTCGGACATAGGCTCCGATGGCTCCTTCACTTACCATGATGTTTTGTTCAGTGATGATATCAATATGATCCTCTAATGTTTTTTTATTAGAATGGACTGTCTTAAGTGTAAGTTGAGACTTTGGTGAAACATGGATAAAGTAGGGATCTTCGAGATAGTTAGCTTCATCGCTAGCAAAATCCATTATTTTTGGTTTGAATCCTTTTGTTGGTTTCATTTTTTTATCCTTGCTGATTTAATCCTTCTTGGAATCGTTGTTTTGGTGTTATCTTTTTCTTAAAAATTTTTTATTGGCCACAAATCAATGCTACCTACAAGTTTTTTATTGCGTTGCCATGGAAACGCATCGGCATAGGAATTATCCTATTTTTCATACTTTATCGTATTGCTAAGCGAGTAAAAAGAAAGTTTAGGCAGAAACGTTTTGAAAAGCAACAAATAGAATTTAAGCTTAAAGCCCAAAAGGAAAACTTACAAAGCCTAGTTAAAACGAAGTTTAAGAATCTTAATGCTGAGCAAACAAAAAAGAAAAAGAATCAACTCAAATATCAAATAAAGGATGTTCCAGCACATCTACAAGAAGAATTTAAAGAGGAAATTGATAGGATAACTAAGAGAGCAGATCAACTCATAAAGAAACGTGCAGCTGTTGAATTATACAGGGCAAATCGTGAAAGAGCAGCCGAAGAGGCAAGAAAAAAGAAAGAACAGGCTCAACAAAAGGAATTTGAAAACCAAGTAACAGAGTTGCTGGATTTTAAGAAGAAGCATAGTAAAGCAGAGATACTACCAATAGAAAAACTATATTCTGAAAGCGTCAAGCATGAGGCACGTTATCGTATGCATTGTCTTCTTGACGAACAAGAAAAGAAGAAAGAGTTACGAGAGGAAGCTATCGAGTATTACCAAGAGCATGCCTTAGACACCAAACCTGTTTTAGATGAGGAAAAAGAAGCATTCTATGCACAGGTCAGAGCGGACATTGAAAGCGGAAAACTACAACTCAAAAAGAATAAGATTATTGAGTATGCTGGAGAAAAGCTCCCTAATGATTTTTATCGAGCTAAAGAGTTAGATGATATTGAGAAAAAGCAAGCTCTTGCTCAAGGCTTCACCCATGTCCGGGGCAATGAGTTAGATGGCAAGATTTGCGGTGGAGGATTTTACATCAGAAAAGAAAATAACAGAGAAAGTGCTTGGCATTTTATCATGAAACACTTATTTGCTAAACTTCATGACAACATGTATGTAGAGTATGCTATCAAAGATAAACGCCTAGACGTGGCTTTGTTGTTCGAGAATTACATGTTAGGCATTGAGATCGAGTCTGGAGTAAACAAGCCAGAACAAATTATTGACAAGGTGGAATGGATGAATAAGCATTGCGCTGATTGGATCATTGTGTGTAGAAAAAAAGATATCACAAAATATGCCAAGTACGTAAATAACAAAAGAAGCTATTGTTTGACACCAAAAAAAGCCAAAGAGCTTGTATTAGAGATCATTCCTCCGGAAGAACACCTATCAGACAACGGAGAGAACGTCTAAAAAGCTCAAATTTGACGTTCTGGAGTGTTTTGTCTTGCTGATTAAATAGATATTTTATAGGAGATCTATTTATACGAGTGGGGGGAAACGGGTAGCTCAAAGTTTCCATAGAGTAACTCCGAGTTACTATTCTTTTTTATTTTTCAGTTTGTCTTTTTCTTTCTTTAGATGAAAATGGTGAGCTAGTTTTTTCATTACTTCTTGAAAACTTACTTCTTCTGGAAGGAGTGATCCCATGTCCTCGTCCCATCGGTTTTTGAGTTTCTTAGCCTTGTTGAACATATTGATAATTGTGAGTTCATTTCCTGATTGTTTACATTTTTTCTTCACAAGATCGAGATTGATAGGAAATCCTTTTTGGATGAGTGTGTATAGGTCAAAATGATCTCTGGGTTTGTTTCTTCCTATGGTAGCAGCCATCTTTTCTGCAATCATTTCTTCTTTGCATAGTGTAGGAAAAGAAAAAGAGGGAATGAACTCAGGGTACAAATGATTGATTTTACTTGTTTCAGTGTCGAGTGCTAGTTTAGCTCGTTCATTGAGATCAATAAAGATAGTGTCATCTCTCCCTCTAAAGTTATCGTAATGAATGACGAGTCGTACAAACTGATGAACTGATTTATCTTTCTCAACCTTTGTAATAAACTCTTCAGTATACAAAATGGATCTTATTTCTTGTTCCACTTGGTAAATATTTTTTGTAACGGTAAAGTCAATGTCTTCACTCAGCCGAGCATGTTCTAAGAGTGTCTTCTGTAAAGCTGTGCCTCCTTTGAAAAAAGCATTCTTAATATCTTTTAGGTCAAATAGTAATCTTGTGATGTAATAATCTTTTGTGAGGAATCGTTCATCAAAGTTCGTCTTTTTTACAAGGTCTTGCATGTCCTCTCTTGTCATGTTCTTGATTTCATCCATTTCTTTGCCTCCGTTTTACTCATGATTTTAAAACTATGTCCAGAGATTTCTTGAGTAACCGCTCTCTCAACTCTTTTCTTGGTTGTTCTACGAAACTTAAACCTAGCGTTCATAATCCTTGTTTTTCCCTGTCGCCTGATCGTGTATACATCATATTGCATGGGAATTTGGTCAGTAAGCTTCCAATAGTTGGCAGCTGCCCATCCTCCAATCACATAGTCTTTTCCATCACAGATCTCATCTGCTATGATGAAGGGATCTTCAGACCAGCCTCCCGACTTTGCTTTCATAGGAATGAGATAATATTTTCTTCTATTAATCTTGATGATCCTTTCTTTGCTTCTAAGTCCGTATATGAAATCAGATATTTGTTGACTACTGGTAAAGAAATCTTTAACATCCTCTCTTTTGAAAAAGTACTTTCTATCAAATTCAAGCTTAGCGATGATTTCTACTTCCTTTTTTGAGAGTTGCTTCATTTTTAACATGAAAATAGCTTATTTAGCTATATTAATGTTAATATTATATAAAGCTTTCGGTTTTTTCCAACACTTGTAGCTTATCTGTATATTCTTCAAAACTAATATCTCCTTGTGCAAATCTCACTTGGAGTATTTCCAGAGCAGTGCCCAGAAGTCCATGGGTCTTCCCAGTCAAGGATTTAGTGCCAAAAGCAGCGTTTATCTTAGTCTGTAAGTCCTTGTTGCTCACATGAGTGTAAATTTGTGTGGTGTGGATATCAGAATGACCTAAAGCTCGTTGGACATAATAAATGTCAACACCTTTATCCAACAAATACGTTGCATACGTATGCCTTAATGTGTGAAAACTGTAGGCATGTCGTGGCTGACCCATCGAATTCTTATACAATTCGATTGAAAGATCAGCTTTTCTCAAATACTTACGAAAATGCAAAGACAATTGTGCAGTATTTAACTTCTCTTTGAACATAGCTGGAATCACATACTCAGCATCATTAGCTCTAAACCATTTCTCCAAAAGAGGTTTTAGCTTGTCTGGTAGCATAACATACCGATCTTTGCCACCCTTGCCTTGCACTACTTTGATTTTTCCATCTTCAAAATCCACATCCTGCTTTTTCAAGTTGCACACTTCACTAATGCGTAATCCGCAACACAAAGCTAGTAGACACGCAACAAACATATCAGTATCCGTAATCACAGAAAACAATTGCAACAATTGCTTATTATTCAACACATTGGGAAGCTTTCTTCCCTTTTCCTTCACTTTTCTAATGTTTACCATTCTACATACCTCGTATCAGCTCAAGCCCTAATCGTCTAATACTCACTTGCAAACTAGATTCTGTTTCATGCCTTCTTTCAAAAGAAATTTTGCTTGCTTTTTTCTGGCTTACGTGACTATTTTGCAACTGAAAGCGAATCTCATCAGGAACTCTCTCCAATAAAGCCCAGCGATACACCGTAAAAGGATTAAAAGAATTCTCAATCAATAAATCATACAAAGCCTTATCCTTTCCTAACAACATTTTATTCTTCTTATTGTAATGAAACGTACCCAATCTTCCCAAAATTTTACACAAATCACGAACTTCCAAGTCAGGAAACTGATCCAGCACCAATTTCTTAACTCTCTCTAATTCCCCAAATATATTTTTACGAACTTTTCCCATTTTCACGAACCTCCAACAAACCAAAATTCTAAAACAGCCAAATTATCTAAGAACAAAGCTCCTAACCCAAAAATTCGCACTTTATAAATCTTTCTATTATTTACTACTTATAAGGGGTAAAAATATGTGGAACTGGGGTAAAATTGGGAAAAATCATGAAAAAACGCCTAAAACCGCATATTTAAATACTACTTCATACATACTGCTCATCCTATGTCATTTGAATTGGGAAGTAGACTAGGAGATAAGCAGGTTTTTAGTGAGATTTTAGGGCAGAAAGCTGTAAAACTAGGTTTGAGCTCTGCTTTGCTCGTAAATAGGAACATTGTGGTTGTAGGGCCTCCTGGAGTGGGAAAAACAACCTTAGCTAGGGGTGTTGCAGGCCTATTGCCTGATGATACTGTTAATGATTGCAATTATCATTGCGATCCAAAGAAACCCTTTTGTCCAGAATGTCTTAGCAAAAAGGCTAAAACAAAAAAAATTCTGGGAAGTGAGAGGTTTGTTAGGGTGCAAGGATCTCCTGATCTTACTGCAGAGGATTTGATTGGCGATATTGATCCTGTGAAAGCCTTGAAATTTGGCCCATTGAGCATGCAGGCCTTCACCCCAGGTAAGATTTTTAAGGCAAATAAGGGTGTTTTGTTTTTTGATGAGCTCAATAGGTGCCCTGAAAAGTTGCAAAATGCATTATTGCAGGTGCTTGAGGAGAAAAAAGCAACTATCGGAAGTTATGATGTTGATATTGAGGCTGATTTTATTTTTATTGCTACTATGAATCCTGAGGATACGTCTACTGAAAAATTGTCAGATGTGCTTATGGACAGGTTTGATGTGCTTTACATGAGTTATCCAGAGACTTTGAAAATAGAGAAGCAGATTGTGGAAGAAAACTCTAAAAAAGTGGATGTAACTTTTCCAGAGAGCTTGGGAAACCTTGTTATTGATTTTGTAAGACGGCTACGAGAATCTGATAAATTACAAAAATTGCCCTCTGTTAGGGCAAGTATTGGATTATATGAGAGGGCAATGGCAAATGCATATCTTAGAAAAAGTAAAATAGTGAGTTTTGCTGATGTTGAGAGTGCAGTTAATTCAGTTCTGAGCCATAGGATTATGCTTAAGCCGAGTGTTAAGTATCTCAAAGATCCTTCTGATTTTGTTAAAGAGGAGTTTAAGGATTTTGCTTCCTCCTCCAGTTCTGCTAAGGATAATGAAGCGAGTGATGTTCCCTGATGTTAAGGCAAAGGATTGGAGTACTGCGTCAGAGGTTAGGGGAAGCTTAAAGTTTCAGGATGTTGAAGAGAAGTTAATGCACAGTGTTGTTGAACACGATAAAAAAGAGGTCAATAAGGGCAAGCTTCTCTCTCAGGCTATAAATCAAGGTTTTTCTTCTTTTCATCCAGATCTTATGTATGAGCAGATTGTTAAGGATTATAGCATGGCTCAAAATCTTTTTGGAGAGAGTTTATTACGTTTAGTCTCTGGCTATGAGCCAGATTATATTAAGAGAAATATTACTATTCCTGAATTTAGAAGAGAATTAAAGGAGAGACTTCAATCCAGTTTTAAGGATCTTACAAAAGATAAGTTTCTTTCAAAGGATGGTGAACTGCAGGATAAGGCATATGAGTTAGCGTCTCTTGTTCTCTATACTGAGGAATTAGATCATCTCCTGCCTAAGGGGTTTTTAGGGAATAAAATCCATAAAAGAAAATCACATTATGGGGAGAGAGATACTACAAGAGCCTTTCGAAAGGGAGATCGGTATAAGGATATAGCGATCAAGAGGACCATTACTACAGCAATACGCAGAGGCCATGAATCTTTGATGGGTAAAGATCTGCAGGTTT
>Ga0187833_10004751_pt1 | contig 13117 bp, 12 predicted proteins | sample ETNtaG_37_FD_167968 | JGI IMG/M metagenome (GOLD analysis project Ga0187833, IMG submission 167968) | Marine microbial and viral communities from oxygen minimum zone, Eastern Pacific Ocean - ETNP2014_SV_400_PacBio MetaG (Illumina Assembly) | ecosystem: Environmental > Aquatic > Marine > Hypoxic... | reverse complement strand
CGCTGCTCGGGATTGAGTTCTGAGAGAAAATCCATCAGGCCGTCACACCGCTACGCCTTCACACCATCATTCAACCGTGACGCTCTTCGCTAGGTTGCGCGGCTGGTCGACGTCACAACCACGGCGGACGGCGATGTGATAGGCGAGCAGCTGGAGCGGCACGACCAGCAGGACCGGCGTCAGGAGCGGGTGCGTCGTGGGAATCGTGAGGACATGATCGTCGGCGCGATCGAGCATGTCGCCGAGCGTGGTCGCGTCGCCATCGGTGACGGCGATCACCGTGCCGCCGCGCGCCTTGGCTTCGTGCAGGTTACTCGTCATCTTCTCGAAGACGTGGTCGTGCGGCGCTAGCGCGACCACCGGCACGTTCTCGTCGATGAGCGCGATCGGCCCGTGCTTCATCTCCCCCGCCGGATACCCCTCGGCGTGGATGTACGAGATCTCTTTCAGCTTGAGCGCGCCTTCGAGCGCAATCGGGTAGTTCACGCCGCGGCCGAGATAGAGAAAATCCGAACGCTTGTAGAAGCGGCCGGCGATCTGCTCGATCACCGGGTTCAGTTTCAGTGTGGCCTCGAGGAGTCGGGGGAGTTGCGCGAGCGCCTCGAGATGAGGCCGCACCACGTCGAGTGCCAGGGCGTCGCGCAGCCGTCCGAGATACAGCGCCAGCAGGTGCAGCGCGACCAGCTGTGAGGTGAAGGCCTTGGTCGAGGCCACGCCGATCTCGGGTCCGGCGTGGGTGTAGACGGTGCCGTCGGCTTCGCGCGTCACCATGCTGCCGACGACGTTGCAGATGGCGATGCTCGAGGCACCCTTGGCCTTGGCTTCGCGCAGCGCCGCCAGGGTGTCGGCCGTCTCGCCCGACTGGGTGATGACGATCGCCAGCGTCCGGTCGTCGATGATCGGGTCGCGGTAGCGGTACTCCGATCCGTAGTCGACGTCGACCGGCAGCCGGGCGAGCTGTTCGAACAGAAACTTCCCCACCAACCCCGCGTGCCACGACGTGCCACACGCGACGATGGCGATCCGGTCGATTCGGCGGAGCGCCTCCTCGGAGATCCCCAGTTCACCGGGGAACACGTCGCCGGCTTCGAGCGAGATCCGGCCGAGCAACGTCTCCTGGATCGCGTTAGGCTGCTCGAAGATCTCCTTCTGCATGAAGTGCTTGTAGCCTGCCTTCTCGGCCATCACCGCGTCCCAGGCGACGCGCTGTGGTTCGAGCGCGCGTGGCGTGCCCTCGAAGTCCGAGTAGGTCGCGCCGTCCCGGCGCACGACCGCCACCTCGCGATCGCCCAGGAAGACGATGTCGCGGGTGTGGCTGAGGACCGCGGGAATGTCCGACGCCACGAGGTATTCCCCGTCACCCACACCGATGACGATCGGCGGTCCGCTGCGCGCGGCGACGATGGTGCCCGGGTCGTCGACCGACACCACGACGAGCGCGAACAGGCCTTGCAGCGCGGGCAGCGCCCGCCGGACCGCTCCCGCCAGCCCGTCGTCGCGCATCTCGCGCTCCACCAGATGCGCGATCGTCTCGGTGTCGGTCTCGGTGACGAAGGTGTGCCCCTCACCCTCGAGTTCCCGCTTGAGGTCGAGGTAGTTCTCGATGATGCCGTTGTGGACGACGACGAGCCGGCCCTTGCAGTCGACGTGCGGGTGGGCGTTCTCCTCGGTCGGCCGCCCATGCGTCGCCCACCGCGTGTGGCCGACGCCGTAGTCGCCCTCGACCGATTCGAGGTCGAGTGATTCCTCGAGGCGCGCCAGCTTGCCGGCGGTCCGCCGCCGTTCGAGGCCGCCCGCGCGGACCAGCGCCACGCCCGCCGAGTCGTAGCCGCGATACTCGAGCCGGCGCAGGCCGTTGAGAATGACGGGCAGCGCGGGCTTGGCGCCGACGTAGCCGATGATGCCGCACATGAGACTGCTCCGGGCTCCGGCTCAGGCGCGGCGTTTCCGCGCCACCCAGCCTTCCTTGATGGTCTGGCGTCCGCGCGCCACGGCGAGCGACCCGGCCGGTACGTCGTCGGTAATCGACGAGCCCGACGCCACGTAGGCGCCCTTGCCCACCGTCACCGGTGCGATGAGTTGCGTGTCGCTGCCGATGAACGCGCCATCTTCGATCACGGTGTGATGCTTCGTGGTGCCGTCGTAGTTGCAGATGATCGTGCCCGCGCCGACGTTGACGCCCTCCCCCACCGTGGCATCGCCCAGGTAGGCCAGGTGATTGGCCTTCGAGCCGGCGCCGACCACGGCCTTCTTCACCTCGACGAAATTACCGATCTTGGCGTCGCGCCTGATATCCGCTTCGGGTCGGAGGTGGGCGAACGGACCGATCCTCGCGCCGGCGGCGACACGCGCGTCGGTGATGACGCAGTGATTGTTGATCGTCACGCCGTCCGCGATCGTCGAATCGACAATGCGGACGCCGCTGTGGATCTCGCACGCCGAGCCGATCTGCGTCCGGCCCTCGAGCGTGACGCCGGGATGCAGCACCGTGTCGGCACCGACCGTGACGTCGGTGTCGACATACGTCGTCGCCGGATCTTCGATCGTCACACCCGCTGCCATGAGCTCTTCGTTCTTGCCTTGTCTCACGATGGCCCCCACCTCTGCCAGCTCGGTCCGGCTGTTGATGCCGCGAATCTCCTCCGGTCGCTCGACGGCTACCGTTTCGACGACCAGCTTCCGCCGGCGGTAGATCGACACCAGGTCGGTCAGGTAGTACTCGCCTTGCGCGTTCTCGGCTGCGATGGAACGGAGCGCGTCGAACAGCGGCGCGAGATCGAGGGCGTAGATGCCGCTGTTGATCTCGCGGATGTCGCGCTGGTCCGGCGTCGCGTCGCGCTCCTCGACGATGCGGGCGATCCGCCCCCGCGCCCTGACGATGCGGCCGTAGCCGAACGGCCGCGGCACCGTCGCGGTGAGGACCGTGGCGGCCGCGCCCGCCTGCTGATGCGTCGCCACCAGCGTCCTTAGCGTCGCGGCGCGGAGGAGGGGCACGTCGCCGGCCAGGAGGACGAGTGTCCCCTTGGCACCCGCTAACGCGGACTCGGCCTGCGTCAGCGCATGCCCGGTGCCCAGTTGCGGGGCCTGCGTCGCGAACGCGACCTCCCACTGGGAGAGCGCCGCCTGCACTCGCTCGGCGCCGTAGCCCACGACGACCGTCGTCGAAGCGGCATCGAGCGGCGCGGTCGCGCGGAGCGCGTACTCCGCCATCGGCAACCCTGCGACGGGGTGCAACACCTTCGGCAGCGCCGACTGCATCCGGGTACCCTTGCCCGCCGCGAGGATCACGACGTGCGTATCAGCCATTGCCAGAACCGGTTTCATAACCTGCGCCGGCATTCGGCCGCCTGGCCCGACGGCATGGACCGCTACCGCGTCGGCCGGCGGGCACGGCGCCGCGCGGGCGGCGGCTCGAGCAGCTGCTGCACCCGTTCGTGCTCGCGGAGCGACTCGAAATCCGGCTCCTGACGCGCCACGAGCCGATTCTCCGGCTCCAGCTCCACGGCGCGTTCGAGATGGGTGACGGCCAGGTCGAGTTGATCGGTCTGGGCGTAGACGACCGCCAGCATGTAGTGGGCGCGCTCATCGTCGGCGTCCTGGCCGATGGCCTGACGGAGGTGGCCAAGCGATTCGTCGTGGGCGGCGTTGTTGAGGGCCACAGTCGCCGCGTAGACCAGTTCGTCGGGCGTCGACGGGCGTGGGGCTTGGGGCACCGTCTCGCGTGCGCACACCTGCAGGTAGAGGCGACAGCGGTCGTGCAACTCGCGCTCGGCCGGAAACTCTTCGAGAACGCTCGTGAACGCGGTGGCCGCGCCCCGAAAGTCGCGCCGTTGCATCGCCTTCAGGCCGCGCTCGTAGGCGGCGATGGCCTTCCGGCGTCGCGCCGCAGCCGCAGCTTGCGCGGCCAGGGCCTCCGGACTCGGTACCGGTGCGGCAGGCCGCTTCGCACGGGGCCTGCGGATCTTGGCTTTGCCGACGGCCTTGCGCTTGGTCGGGGCCTTCTTCTTCTTCTTCTTCTTCTTCGCAGCTGCGCGGCGCTTCTTCGCCATCTGACCTCCGGGAGGCGCGGTAGATTAACAGAAGGGCTGCAAACGGGTCAAGGCGAGCCGGGTGAGCAGGTCGCGCTGCATCCTGCACACAGGCGCGCCAGCAGCTATTAGGTTAGATGACATATTATTTTGCGTCTTCAATCGCCTTGTACACCGTCTTCGAGGATATTTCGTGTCGTCTTGCCAGCGCTGAGATCGCATCTCTCCGACTGAGACCCTCAATATCGGTTAAACGACAGAACTCTTTATATATCAGTATGTTACTCGGCCGGTCAGTTTCATGCTCGGACTGGTCGGCAGGCTCGACGACCAGCGTCATCTCGCCTTTCTCTGCTGATAAGTTCTTCGCAACAACCGAAATAGGTCCTTTAACCAATTGTTCATGCTTCTTCGTCAGCTCACGGCCAAGGGCGACCTGGCGATCCCCAAGAAGCTCGTGCATATGCCCTAGTAACTTGCCGATCCTGTGCGGCGCCTCGAAGATAACGAGTGGTCTCGGCTCGTCGGCGAGCTTCTCGAGCCATTTGGCACGGGCTTTTGACCTAGACGGAGGGAATCCAACGAAGAGAAACTGCTCGCTCGCCACTCCCGACGCGGAGAGGGCGGCCAGAACAGCGCTGGCGCCTGGGACCGCCTCGACCCGCAGTCCGCGATCGAGCGCGGCGGCGACCAGACGGGTGCCGGGATCCGAGACGGTCGGCGTGCCCGCGTCGGAGACGAGCGCAATCGACTGGCCGGCAGAGAGCTTGTCGAGCAGGGTCGACTGTTTCCGGCCTTCATTGTGAGCGTGAAAGCTCGTGGTCGGTGTCGAGATCGAGTAATGTTGAAGCAGGGTGGCGGTGCGGCGCGTGTCCTCGGCCGCGATCAGCTCGACCTCCTGGAGCAGACGAGCCGCCCGAAACGTCAGATCTTCAAGGTTGCCGATCGGTGTGGCGACCACGTAGAGGGTGCCGGCCATGCGAGATGCCGCGCGCCGAGCCGCGCCGGCCGGCGTATCTTACCACCACGGGCGGCTGAGTTCGATCGAGCGGCGGACCCACCGGCAGACCTCCTGAATGTACTCGGCCGAGCCTCTTTCGCATTTCGTCGAGCAGTACCTCGCCTACCTCTACGAGACCCTCCCGACGGGCGCGGCCTTCGAGGGGGTCCACCAGTTCGATGATCTGCTCGAAGACCCGAGCCGAGCCGCGCTCGAGGGGCAGGCCCGGGAACTGGGCGGCCTCGCCCGGCGGCTGGGTGCGATCGCCAAGTCGGGCCTGACGTCGACCGAGCGGATCGAGCGGGAGATGCTCGACGCCAATATCCGGGCGCGGATCTTCGAGCTCGAGAAGGTCCGCTCCTGGGAGCGTAACCCCCAGCGCCACGCCGAACTGCTCGCCACGAGCCTCGCCGCGCAGGCGCTGTTCCCGTACGCCCCGGTTGAGGAGCGCGCGCGCCGGATCCTCTCGAAGCTGCGCCAGGCCCCCCGGTTGATCGAGGCGGCGCGGAGCACGATTCATGACCCGCCGGGGATCTTCGTCAAGGAAGGTCTCAACTCGTTCGCCGGCGTGGCGCAGTTTATCGAGCGCGACCTACCGCGGGCCCTGGCCGAGCTCGATGATATGCATCTGTTGAGCGACCTCGCCGATGCGTCGACCGAGGCGGTTGCGACCATCCGGAGCTACAGCGATTACCTTCGCGACGACGTGGCGCCGAACGCGAAGGGTTCATTCAGACTGGGCCGGAAGGTATTCGACGAGAAACTGGCGCTCGAAGAAGGGATCACGCTGGGCGCCGACCGACTGCTGGCGATTGCCGAGCGCGAGCTGCACGAGACGCAAGAGGAGTTCCGGAAGCTGGCGGGGAAGTTCGGGGGCGGTGTCGCCGATGCGCTCGACAAGGTGAAGCAGGATCATCCGTCCGACGACACGCTGGCGCCGACTGCCGAGGAGCAGGTGCGCGAGCTGGCCACCTTCGTCGAGCGTAAGGGCCTCGTGTCAGTGCCGGGTGCCGAGGCGCCGATCGTGGCACCGACACCGCCGTTCTTCCGGTGGACGTTCGCGAGCCTGTGGACACCGGGGGTGTTCGAGGCCAAACCGCTCCCGACCTACTACTACTTGACCGGCGTCGACCCGGCGTGGTCCGCGGAGCGGCAGGAGCAACATCTGCGTGACTTCCACACCGGGGCGCTCTGGGCGATCTCGATGCACGAGACCTACCCGGGCCACTTCCTGCATCACCAGCACGTCTGCCGGATCGAGTCGACCGTCCGCCGGTCAGGAATGCTCGTCTCGATCGGATTCATCGAGGGCTGGGCCCACTACGGCGAGCAGCTGATGATCGAAGCCGGCTTCGGGCGCAAGGACAACCGGGTGAAGCTGGGCCAGCTGGCCGAGGCGCTCATCCGCCTGGCGCGGCTGGTGGTCGGCATCCGGCTGCATGCCGAGGACATGTCGGTGGAGCAGGGCGTGCGATTCTTCCGTGACGAAGCCTACATGGAGGAGGGGAGTGCGCGCCGGGAAGCCGAGCGCGGCACCTTCGACCCGGGCTATGTCGTCTACTCGGCCGGCAAGTTGATGCTCCTCAAGCTCCGGGCTGACTACGAGGCGAAGCACCAGGGTAAGTTCTCCCTGAAGGCCTTCCACGACCGGCTGCTCGGCAACGGCGCTCTGCCGTTCTGGATGCATCGCCGATTGATGCTCGGCGACCACGCCGGGCCGGCCCTGGCCTGATTCGCCCGCCCCTACATTGACAGCCGGAACGTACCGGGCGTACGATGGATGTTTCTAACGTATTGGAAAATGCCACTTTACGAGTACGAGTGCGGCGACTGCGGTGAGCGCTTCGAGCAGATTCAGCGCCTCTCGGATCCCCCCGAGAAGGTCTGTCCCTCCTGCGGCGGCGCCGTCGAGAAGCAGCTGTCGTCGCCCGCCATCCAGTTCAAGGGAACCGGTTGGTATGTGACCGACTACGCCAAGAAGTCGGGTGCGCCTGCCAGCAACGAGGGCGCTGGGAAGAACGAGAGCGCCGGGGCCGGCAAGGACGCCAAGGCCAAGAACGACGGCAAAGGGGCCAAGGCGGACGCATCGAAGTCGTCATCATCGTCGAAGTCGGGCTCATCGAGCTCCACCTCCAAGTAAGCCGCGCGGCGCCGCGCTGGCGCCGGGTCTTCCTTCTTAGAAGAGATTACGGGTCAGTCGTCGTCGCCGACGCCGAGCCTGCGGAGGTAGCGGCGGAAACTTGGGCCGAGCGCTGGGTGTTTCAGCGCGAAGTAGGCCGTCGCGCGAAGAAAGCCGCTCTTGTTGCCGGTGTCGTGCCGGACGCCGTCGATCTCGCATGCGTAGATCGGCCGGTGGGCCAGGAGGCGCCGGAGCCCGTCGGTCAGCTGGATCTCGCCCCGGATGTCGCGGGGCGTCGACTCGAGGATGGGGAAGATGTCGGGGGTGAGGACGTAGCGGCCGATGATGGCCAGGTCGGAGGGCGCATCCTCTTTAGGGGGTTTCTCGACCAGGTCGCGGACCCGGAAGACGCCGTCCTCGCCGGGGACCGGCTCGGCCTCGATGACGCCGTAGCTGCTGACGTCGTCGGCCGGCACGCGCTCGACCGCGATGACCGGATCGTCGAGGCGCTCGTAGACGTTGATGAGCTGGCGGACCGCCGGGGGATTGGCGTCGATGACGTCGTCGCTCAGGATGACGACGAACGGCTCGTCGCCGACCAGCTCTCGCGAGACGAGCACCGCATGACCGAGGCCCAGCGGCTCGTTTTGCTGAATCGCAGCGACGCTGGCGGGGTAGGGGACGCTCCGGATCTCAGCCAGCAGGTCGGTCTTGCCGCGCGATTCGAGTAGGGTCTCCAGCTCGACGTCGACGTTGAAGTGGTCCTCGATGGCGTGCTTGCCCTGGCCGGTGACCAGGACGACGTGGTCGACGCCTGAGGCGAGCGCCTCCTCGACGCCGTACTGGATGATCGGCTTGTCGACGAGCGGCAGCATCTCCTTGGCCTGCGCCTTGGTCGCGGGCAGGAAGCGGGTACCGAGCCCGGCGGCGGGGAAGACCGCTTTGCGGATGGTTTGCAGGCCGCGGGTCATCTCGGCGGGGATCGTATCGCAGGTCCCCGCCGCGAGGATAAACGATTTAGAATGCCTCGACATGCGCCGCGGCGCAGTGGGGCGCACGCAAAGGTCACGATCATGCTCGACCCAGCATTGGTGAGAGATCACCTCGACGACGTGGAAGCCCGGCTCGCCACGCGGGCGACCAATCTAGAGAAGGAGTTGACCGCGATCAAGGACCTCGACGGCAAACGTCGCGCGATCATCCCCGACCTCGAAAACGCGCGGCGGGAGCGCAAGGCCGTCGGCGCCAAGATCGCCCAGGCAAAGAAGGCCGGGGAACCGGCCGACGAGTTGCTGAAGCAAGGTAGCGCCTTCTCCGAACAGATCAAGGTCCAGGAGGCCGCACTCGAGACGGTCGAGGCCGAACGTCGCGACCTGCTGCTCCGGCTACCGAACCTGCCGCACGAGACCGTGCCGCGCGGCGTCGGCGAGCAGGACAACCAGGAGATCAGCCGCTGGGGCGATCCGCCGACCTTCGACTTCACGCCGAAGGCCCATTGGGATCTCGGCCCCGAGCTGGGAGTCATCGACTTCGAGCGGGCGGTCAAGATGTCCGGCGCGCGGTTCGCCGTCCTGCTCGGTGCGGGCGCTCGGCTCAACCGCGCGCTCATCAATTTCATGCTCGCGCTCCATACCGGGGAGCACGGCTACACCGAGGTGGTGCCGCCGTTTCTCGTCAACAGTCAGGCGCTGACCGGGACCGGCAATCTGCCGAAGTTCGAGGCCGATCTCTTCAAGATGGCGGGGGACTGGGACCTTTATTTAGTACCGACCGCAGAGGTGCCGATCGCCAACCTCCACCGCGAGGAGATCCTCGACGGCCGGCGGCTGCCGCTCAAGTACGTCGCCTACACGCCCTGCTTCAGAAGCGAGGCCGGCTCGTACGGCAAGGACGTCCGCGGTCTCATCCGGCAGCACCAGTTTGAGAAAGTCGAGCTGTTCACGTTCGCCGCGCCGGAGCAGTCGTACGACGCGCTCGAGCAGTTGACGCGGCACGCCGAGACCGTCCTTGAGAAGCTTGGGCTGGCGTACCGCCGTGTCGCGCTCTCGACCGGCGACATCGGGTTCGCCGCCGCCAAGACCTACGACCTCGAGGTCTGGCTGCCGGGGCAGGAGACCTACCGGGAGATTTCCTCCTGCAGCAACACCGAAGCGTTCCAGGCGCGACGGGCCGGCATCAAGTTCCGGCCCGACGGCACCGGCAAGGCCGAGTTCGTCCATACGCTGAACGGCTCCGGCCTCGCCATCGGCCGTACGCTGATCGCCGTTCTCGAAAACAACCAGCAGAAGGACGGCTCGGTCGTCGTGCCCGAAGTCCTGCGGCCGTTCATGCACGGACAGGAGATCATAGAGCCTGCGTAACGGCTGGCGGAACCTGTGGCGCGGGGTGGCGTCGGTGGCGCGGGGCTTCAGCCCCGCGAACGGCAATCCGCAGGATTGCCTATGGTTTTTTCCGGAGGGATGGCCGAGCGGTCGAAGGCGGCGGTCTTGAAAACCGTTAGGCGGGAAACCGTCTCTAGGGTTCGAATCCCTATCCCTCCGCCACCTATCTCGTCTGTCGAAAGCAGTTACTTGACTCTTGGTGTTTCCGAACGATGTTCACGACGAGTGCGGCAGCATGCGCATTGCAAACGATTTGCAAACAGGTAGAGAATTAGCGATCTAGCTCACTGACGCGCCAAGCCATCTGGAGTTCTCGAGCCCCACGGCCGAGAACAATGTCAATCTCAGTGTTGACTGCTACTTAGCTGAACATGGGAGCTTCCGTTTCCAGCGTGAATCCGCGAGTTCTCAATTGGGCCAGGTTGCGCTCGGGTCAGAGTGTGACCGACGTTGCCGAGGCTCTGGGGAGAAAGGTCGAGGAAATCCGTGCCTGGGAGAGCGGCGACGGAGCGCCGACCTATCCTCAACTAGAAGCACTCGCGTATCGGGTCTATAAGCGCCCGATTGCAATCTTCTTCTTTCCCGAGCCTCCCGCTGAAGAAGATCCCGAACATTCCTTCCGAACCCTGCCCTCTGTTGAGATAGAGGATCTTGGCGAGGTCCCCATGAGCCAAGGCAAGTCAGCGGAGAAGGTCGTTCAGGAGATTCGTCGAAAGACCCGGCGTCAGTTTTCGGCGGAAGAGAAGATTCGAATTGTCCTCGAGGGGTTGCGGGGCGAAGAGAGCATCGCGGCGCTGTGTCGGCGTGAGGGGCTGAACCCGAACCTCTACTACCGGTGGAGTAAGGAATTTCTCGAAGCCGGAAAGAAGCGCCTGCTCGGGGACACGACCCGCGAGGCGACCTCCCACGAAGTGACCGCCCTGCGGCAGGACGTCAGCCAACTCAAGCAGGTGGTGGCCGAGCTGGTCCTCGAAAATCGCCTACTCAAAAAAAGCGTGACGGGCTCCGCCTCGGAGGCCGGTACGTGAGGCACACGGCGGCCGAGAAATACGAGGTCATCCGGCTGGTGGAGGGCTCGGAGTTGCCCGCCCGCCAGACGTTGCGGGAGCTGCAGGTCAATCGGGCCACGTTCTATCGCTGGTATGCGCGCTACCGCCAGCACGGACGGGCCGGGCTGGCGCCCCGGCCCGCGGCGGCGCGCCGCTACTGGAACCGGATTCCGCCACCGGTGCGGCAGCGCGTCGTCGACGCGGCGCTGGCGGATCCGGACCGGTCCCCCCGGGAACTGGCCTGGCACCTGACGGACCGAGAGGGCCATTTCCTCTCGGAATCGAGCGTCTATCGCATCCTCAAAGCGTACGACCTGATCCCGAGTCCGGCCTACATCGTGCTCTCAGCGGCCAAGACGTTCCGGCATCCCACGCACCGACCGAACGAGCTGTGGCAAACCGACTTCACCTACCTGCAGGTGATGGGCTGGGGCTGGTACTACCTGTCGACGGTGCTGGATGACTACGCACGCTACATCGTGGCCTGGCTGCTCCGCACGTCGATGCAGGCCTCGGATGTGACGGAGACGCTCGACCTGGCCCGCGCCAAGACGGGGATCGACCAGGTTCGGGTCGTGCATCGGCCCCGGCTGCTGAGCGACAACGGGCCGTGTTACGTCTCGGGGGAGCTGGCTGCCTATCTCGAGACGCACCAGCTCGCGCACACCCGCGGGGCGCCCTATCATCCGATGACGCAGGGCAAGATCGAGCGCTATCACCGCTCGATGAAGAACGTGGTCAAACTCGAGAAGTACGACAGCCCGTGGGCACTCGAACGCGCCATCGCCCGCTTCGTCGACCACTACAACCACTGTCGGCTCCACGAAGCCTTGGACAACGTGACCCCGGCCGACGTCTACGCAGGGCGGCGACCGGCCATCCTCGCGCGTCGGGCACAGATCAAACGGAGAACACTCGCACAGCGAAAACGGGAGAATCTACACATGCCGCACGGAGCGGTCCACCGGGCCAATGTCTCTCTAACAAAACCGGCTCCCTGGTCTCCATTAGTTTGACAACGTACACAGCACCTTGTATAGCCTTACCATTAGGATACGGTACAGGCCAGTGGGGAGTAAGAATATGGAAATGATAAGAACAACTCTGTATAAGACAAGCGTCCTATTCCTCGGAGCCTCCTTATGTACAGTGGGGTGCGGAAGTGACGGCGGGTCCGGGGACTCGTCTTCGTCACCAGTAACTGACACCCAAACTTCGACGGCATCAGAAACACCATCTTCTACCCCTACAACTTCCCCAACCAGTGAAGACACTCCTTTAACTGAAACCCAAACTTCGACGGTATCAGAAATACCATCTTCTACCCCTACAACTTCCCCAACCAGTGAAGACACTCCTTTAGCGGTCGGGGAACATGAGAGTGGTGGTGTGGAAGTCGCCCTGATCGAAGTTAAGCGTGCCAGTGGTGACACACTGAATGTGCGATGGCGCTACCACAATGGGACACAGGAAGAACAGACGCTCTTCGAGGGAAATTCTTCCTGGTATACAAAGTACCGGTTAGCAGCAGACACTTACATTCTCGATCTCGTAAATCAAAAGAAACACCTTGTGCTCACGGCCGATGGCAATCCAATAACAAGTCAGACAACGCATGATTACGGAACGTTGACACTTGATCCAGACGGCACGATCAATGTGTGGGCAAAATATCCAGCCCCACCTTCGACCGTGGAAACACTTTCTGTTTACATCTCAGGAGTCCTTCCGTTCGAAGACATTCCTATTAGCGATTAAAACCGTGGCAACCAGAACCCGCGTGGTAACCCAAGTGTGCCTGAATCATGCAGTGAACAGTCTGCTTGTTTCTACTCTGCTCTTCCCTTTTCCCGTATGGGCCCAGGACATTCCTCCAGAATCGGTCCCACCAGACGCAGAACGAACACTCGTCGACCTCGAAGCTGTTGTGTACGACCTCGAAGCTGTTGTGTACGAACTTGCATTTGTCACCGAGGATACCTATCGCGTCACGGAGTCTGAACAGACAGTCCTGATCGAACTCGCAGCAGACGTACTGTTCGACTTCGACAAGGCGGATATCAAGTCGTCCGCCATTTCCTCTCTACAACAATGCGCAACGTCTATTCTCGAGTCAGCTCGTGGTGATGTCCGTATCGAAGGGCATACCGACTCGAAGGGACCGAGTGATTACAACCAGACGCTCTCTGAGCAACGTGCGGAAGCGATTCGTGCCTGGCTTACCGCAGAGGGCAACCTCACTGACATTCAGTTCGTTACCCGTGGCTTCGGCGAAACCCAACCTGCAGTTCCAAATGAAAATGAGCACGGAGACGATGACCCACTAGGCCGCCAGCGTAACAGACGAGTCGAAATCATAATCACGACAGTGAGCTAAACAGCCTGCCGAACTCTTCGTACAAAACATGCCATGCATAAGGCGTGTGACCTGCCCCCAATGAGGTCCACTTATTATGAGAGAGATCGGGTTAGATTTCCCCTCTCATCAGCCAGCCCGGTCTGCGGTCTCCTGCACCACCACGAGCGCCAGCGCCTGATCG
>Ga0187833_10004750_pt1 | contig 13117 bp, 13 predicted proteins | sample ETNtaG_37_FD_167968 | JGI IMG/M metagenome (GOLD analysis project Ga0187833, IMG submission 167968) | Marine microbial and viral communities from oxygen minimum zone, Eastern Pacific Ocean - ETNP2014_SV_400_PacBio MetaG (Illumina Assembly) | ecosystem: Environmental > Aquatic > Marine > Hypoxic... | reverse complement strand
TTTGCTAGGAGAGTTTCTGAATTTACCAATGAAAAAAAGTCAAAAATTAGGTTGCTTGAATCTGGAAAACAATTTTTAAATGAATGGGTTGAACCTGTGAAAGATGCATTACAAGATGGAGAATCTTTAATAGAAATGCAAAGATTATATGAAGATTTAATAAATGATGAGCAAAGATTTGCCGATGTTTTAAGAACAGGAATTAAATTATATACTGAAATCTCTCCAGGAATTAATCGTAAATTAAGAGAGGAAACAAATAAAAAAATAATAGAATGTTTAATAAACAATCCCGGAATTAGACCAAAACAAATTTGTGAAAAATTAGATTTATCACACGCACCCTCATATTTAACACCTCTTATAAAATTAGGAATTTTAACTAAGAAAAAAGAAAAAAGTGCTACAAGATATTTTGTTGATGAAACAAAGGCAAGAGAAGCGGAGCTTTTAATTTAAATTAATAAAATTATGAAATTAATTAGTTAGTATTCTTTTGCGTATAAAATTTAAAATATTTTTCAAGTTTTTCTTTTGATATTCTATTTTCCATTACAATATAATTAGCCATAAATTTCTTTTTTGGATTTTTAATACTAACAAGCTCAATTCCACTATGAAAAATTATCTTATTTTTGGATTTAAATTTTTCTTCAAAACCAGATATTTCTAACCCTTTTTTTTCATTCCACCCTAAACTTTCTGTTATTTTATTATAAATTACTAAAAAGTTTTTCCCAAATTTTTTATCTGGCTTTCCATTTTCATCCCCTATAGATCCAAATAACAAAGTCTCATAAAAATTATTAGCATTTGGTAATAAACAAGATAAAGAAATCCCTTCATTTTCAATATATTTTTTAACTCTATTCGTTACCTTAAATTTCGTTTTAAATCTTCCAAAATCGATTTCCCCTACTTTTTCTATACTTTTTTTCATAAATCACAAAGGAAAATCCATTATAAAAACTTAATTAATAACATATTATTTAATGATGAAAAACTATAAGATAATATGACAAACGGAATTGATATTGTAATCTTACTATTAAATTATTTTCATAATATTATATAACTCAATCTACTCTTCTACTCTGGGCGTTCTTCAATAATTATATAAATCAAAATTCTTATTTTAATAAAAGGTGAAAAATGAATTCAATTTGGATTGTTATTGTTATTGGTTTATGGTTTTTTTTAGGATATAGATTCTACGGAAAATTTATTGAAAAGCAAATCAAGATAAGTGATAAAAACAAAACACCTGCTGTAAAACAAAGAGATGATGTTGATTTTTCTCCTGCAAAAAAACCATTTTTAATCGGACATCACTTTGCATCAATTGCAGGTGCAGGACCAATAATAGGACCAATACTTGCAATAAGTTATTTTGGATGGCTTCCAGTAATATTATGGATTGCAATAGGTTCTGTTTTTATTGGAGCAATGCATGACTTTGTAAGTTTAATTGCTTCTGTAAGAAATAAAGCGCAAAGTGTTTCAAGCATTGCAAAAAAATCATTAAACTCAAAAGCAGGAATGCTCTTTGCAGGAATGATTCTTATAACTTTAATTTTAATAATAACTGTGTTCAGTGTTTCTACAGCAGAAAGCATTATTTATAAAACAGATTTAATAATTCCTTTGCTAACAGTTACAATCCTCTCATTGGTTTTAGGTTTTGGTGTTGAAAAATTCAAATGGAATTACAAGCTCTCAACAATAATTGCAATAATTTTAATTTTCTTATCTGTCTGGATAGGTGTTACTTATCCAATAAATCTTTCTTTTATCAATGAAATTTTATTAAAGAATATTTTAATTACAATAATTTTACTTTATGCAGGAATTGCCTCGATTGTTCCTGTTTGGCTATTACTAAGACCAAGAGATTATCTTAGCGCAATTCAAATGTCAATAATTCTTTTATTAGGAATTATAAGTATTTTAATTATTAGACCTGAAATAAATGCTCCTTCTTACATCTCAAATCCCATTTTTCCTTTATGGCCAATTTTATTTATCACAGTTGCATGTGGTGCAATCTCAGGATTTCATGGTTTAGTAGCTTCAGGAACAACAAGCAAACAACTTTCAAAAGAATCACATGGAAAATCAATAGGTTATGGTGCAATGATAATGGAAGCTGTTTTAGCAACCTTAGTTACAATTGTAGTTATTGCAGGATTGAAATGGGGCTCTGCTCCCGGAAGTTTTGCATTTGAGTTAAACAAAGGTTGGATTGTTTTATTTTCTTCAGGATTCGGAAACATTGTTGGAAGTGTTGGAATTCCATTAATAACAATAAGTGTTGCAGGTTTGCTTGGAGCATTTATGGTAAATCAATTTATTTTAACTTCTGTTGATACTTCTACAAGATTAAGCAGATTTATAATTTCTGAAAGTTTAATCCCAAAGTTAAAAAATAAAATTTTAATAACACTTTTAATTTTAATTCCCGCATGGATTCTTGCAGTCACAAATTCTTATGATACTTTATGGAAATTATTTGGAAGCTCAAATCAATTAATTGCCTCAATAACCCTGATTGCAATTGCATCTTTTTTCCTTTCAAAAAAAATAAAAGTTAAATTTATTGTAATTCCTGCACTATTTGTTTTAGTCACTACAATGTCTGCACTCTTATATTTAACATTTAGTTCGCAAGGATATTTCTTTAATGGAAATTATATATTAACAATTATTTCACTTGCAATGTTTGCCTTAGGAATTATGGTTGCCCGGGAAGGATTTTTGCAATTGAGGAAGATTAGGAAGTGAAAAAATTTATTTGCTTTTGCTTGTTAAACCACCAAGAGCGTTCATTACATTTTGCTTACTTGCTGAAGGAACATGTTCTCCAATTACAGAATAAATTTCGTCAGGTGTTAATAGTCTTTCTTCAGCTGCTGATAGTTTTCTTTGTAAGCTATCTCTTTCACCTAAAATTGCAGCATAATCTGCTTCAGCTTTTGATAGTCTTCCTTTTAATTCATCTCCTTCATCTAAAACCCCTCTAATTCTCTCAATTTGTTCAGGTAAGCCTTTTACTAACCCTTCTAATTTTGTTAAGTAATCTCTTGCTTTATCAACTTCTTCAACATCTCCTTCAGCATCTCTGATTCTATCAAAAACAAACCGTAACTTATCTTCTTTAGGATTATACTCTACACTTGACTCAGCCCTTTTATTAAATCCCCTAATAGCCCACATCTTCAAAACTCCATGAGGAGTAGTAGTCTGAGGTATAAATTGCCCCATCATCTCAGTATAACCATATTCTCGTTTTCCTCGTTCAAATGTCATATCAATAATTTTTTCAACTTCCTCTATTGATTGATTTCTTTCACCCTTAACCATCCAAAAAAGTTCTTCAACATAATCTGGATGTCCTAATTTTGCTAAAAGCATAATGCATCTTTTTGCTTGTTCACGTGTCATATTCCTATTTAATCCTTCTAAAACTCCATCTACTCCTTCTTTAAACCATTTTTCTCTCCGTTTAGTATAAATTCCATCTCCTTTTAATTTCCCCCATCCAGAATCATCTAATCTTGCTCCATTGTAAACTGATTTTTCATCAAGATTAAATAATCCTAAACCAAATCTAGCAGCTTCTGTTAATTTTTCACTTCCTGTCTTACGAGGCAAGATAAGTTTCATAACTCTTCCACTCATTGCTAATAAAGTTGAAGTTTTAGTCTTATAAGGATTCTTAGCTAACTCTGGAGTCTTCTCAAAATTTCTAATACCTAAATCTCTCCAACCTTCTTCTGAAGGAATAATACCTTCACCACCATACTCTCTTCTTAAAAGTTCTCGTAATATCTCCTCATTTCCACCATCATAATATTCTATTATTCCATTTCCTAATCGTATACTCTCCATAATTTTTTTAGAAATTTATAATTTATAAGTATTTATATCGTAGTGTTATTTAGAAATTAAATAATTATTTCTTAACATCACTTGTCTTTTCATATCTCACATAAAGTTTATCCAAAATATCTAAAGTCTCTTGTCTTTGTTCTGCATTTCCAAGTCCTTTCCAATCTAAAACTGCAAAATCAATTTCTTCCTCTGTTTTTTCAATTGCTTCTTTTACCATTTCTTCTGTTAAAGGAAAAACATACGAAGGAATTATATGAGAAATTGCAATGTTTGAATTTAATTGAATCTTGTTAAAATTAGGACAATAATGAGGCCCGCCAATTCCAATTGCAATTTCATTATACGGATTTTCTTTAAACTCTTGAATTACTTCTGAAATTGTTTTTGCAATAATAAATCCTGCTTTTCTATTAACCCATTCATTTTCTGTTGAGCCAATTTCAATAAAAACACATGGCTTATCAATCAAAGGCCCATGATGAGTTGCTTCCAAAGTCACATCATATTTCAAATTATGTTCTTCTGTATTTTTTTTAAGTTTTTCAAATATTTGTTTTTGAAATAATGCAGAACTCTTACAAACCTTTCCAATTTCACCCCCTAAATCCGCATTACGAAAATTTCCAGAAGCATGAACTGTTAAGGTTCTTCCTCCTTTTTCTGATTTATGTTTTGAAGCAAAAATAATAAAATCATATTTGTTAATTTTTTCTATATCAAGATTTTCTGTAAAAATAATTTCTTCTTCAACAAAATAAAAATCAAAACCAGAATCTTGTTTTTGAATAGATGAAATTAAAGGATTTTTTCTAAACTGAGAAAGATTAGTTGTTATATTTATTCCTGCTTTATCTTTTTTACTTGCAACTATTAAATATTTATTATGAGTCATAGTAAAAATTAGAAACTCAAGAATTTAAAGTTTGCTTGTTAAATTTAAAACTGCTTGCCTCATATTTTCTGCTTGATAAATACCCCTTCCAACAATTGCATGAAATCTTTCTCCAACAGCTTTTCCAGATTCTGTAATATCTCCACTTTGTGCTATAAAACCAGGAGCATAAAAAACAGGATCTCCTTTCACAGAAAAATCAACAATATTTTTTATTCTTTCAATAGAATCAATCCTATTACCTGGAACAACAAAATCAGTAACACCTAAATCAACAGCATTATAATATATATCCCCTATTTTAGAATCAGATATATAACCTCCTTCACTTGTTTTAAATCCTTCATGTGTCATCTCCCCCCCAACAATAACCCCTAATTCAAAATCTTGTGCAGCTTTAATCCATGCTTCTTGAGTTTTTGGTCCTGATAAAGGAAACAAAATAATCGCATCAAAACCAGCAGATTTTATTTCACTCATAAACTCTTTTGCAGTATCAGGAATATCTGTACCCGCTTTTTGATGATCATAAATTAATGGTTTATCAGTATATCCTCTAATTGTATCTACCCACTTTTCCCAACCAACTCTACCAGATATTGCAGGAATTTTATACCCTCCAATTTCCTCAATATTAGATGTTGCTTCTAAAAAATCTAAAAGTTTACCATAAGGAAAATCACATGCCGGAATTATACTTCTATCTCTTTGAATTATTCTTGACATTTAAACAAAAAATAAATCTAGTTTAAATCATTTATTGTCATAAAGAATATATTTTCAAAAATTATCTCTAGAATTATTTTTCTACTTTTGGAAATCCATGTTTTTCACCCCATCTAAAAGGATCTTCCCTCCATTCCCTCAACATTTCTACTTGTTGGCTATCAATATATCCTGTTTCTTTAGCAACTTCCAATAATTTATCATAAGTTAAAAGTGATATTACATTACATGGATGATTTAATCTATTTTCTGATTCACCATAAGGAATTTCTCCTACAAACCTTTTTTGTGATACCTCAAATCCATAATTAAATACAGAAAAACAATTATCACAAATCCCATTAGCATCTCTTATAGCTTGAACAGCTCTTGCAGAACTTCCCCCTGTAGAAATCAAATCTTCAATTAAAACAACTCTTTCCCCATCTAAATCTGACTCTGAATTTATTCCTTCAATTTGAGTTTTTAATCCATGAACTTTTGGTTTATCCCTTACATAAATTAAATTTTTATATAATAAATCTGCTAATGTTGTTGCTGGTGATATTCCAGCAGTAGAAGTTCCTGCAATTATACTATGAGGAATTTTTTCAGAGTCTAAAATAGCTTCAAAACCTTTTGCAATTAAAAATCTAGATTTAGGGTCAAAAATAAACCTTCGATTATTATTATAAATAGGCATTCTAAATCCAGAAGTCCATGTAAAAGGATCATCAGGACTCAATTTAATAGCTTCTATTTCTAATGCTACTCTTGCAATCTTTTCTTCATATTCCATAAAAATAAATCGTAATCTAATTTAAATAAATTTATTAACATAAATATATACTTTAAACAATGCAAGAAATCATTAAATTAGTTATTGGAATTTTATTTTTAATTTTAGCTTTTCCAATTGGTTCTTATCTTTCTAAAATAACAAAAGAAGAATTAAAACAAGGACAAAAATGGTTTAAATTAATTATTCTTGTAAGTTTAATTGGAGTTATTGCAAGTTTAATCTTAAAAAATGATATTTTATTTTTTAGCTTTTTATTTATATTAATTACTACAAGTAGAAGTTTGAAAAAAAAATAAAAAGTTTATACAACTGTTTTTCTAAAATTTTTCCTCTAGTGCTTTTCCAATCAAGCGACCATGGTAGCCGAGAGTATCTCTTCCAGCAACACCAGCCCCATATCTAAGACCTTTGACTAACAATGCCCTCATATGAGGATTATTTCCAACAGGAGATAGAAAAACCCCCATAGCAGCATTAGTACCTGCCCGGTCTTCAAATTCTGTAAAAATATAATCAGCATAATCATTTAAAAGAGATTGATCTCTTGATAATAATCTCCAAATAGGATGAACCTTAACATCTTCCTTTGAAAGCCATTCTCCTGTTTTTCTAAGCTTTCCATTCCTAAACTCTTCTCCTTCTAATGTTTTATAAAGATCTTCTCCTAAAACCAATGTTTCGTTAGTTTTTTCTTTTTTTAGAGTCATGTTTCTTAAATGTGGGGAATCAAGAACAATTTTTAATTTATCCCACCTTCCCCTACCTCCACTCTCCGGATGATAAGCAATAGCATCGCCAGTATCAAAATAATTATTCATCCAAGAAATTTTGACATCCTTATCAGCATTTCTTACATCCAACCTTCTTTGCATTAATTGAGAAACGTTCAGAGGAATTCTACCTTCAGCTATAAGATTTGGCATTTGTTCTATATACCCGCCGCTATATCCTTTAAATCTCGCTTCTTCGTTAGGTAAATTATATTCTTCCATAATTTTTTTAGAAATTTATAATTTATAAGTATTTATATCGTAGTGTTATTTAGAAATTAAATAATTATTCTCTAACATCACTCGTTTTTTCATATCTCACATAAAGTTTATCAATAATTTTAAAACTCTTTATTTCTCATTTATCTTATGTTATATCTAATTGGTTTGGGATTAAATATGGATGGAATTTCAAAATATGGATTGGAAATTGCTAAAAAATGTAAACGTGTTTATCTTGAAAATTATACTATAGATTTTCCATATAGTTCTGAAGAATTGCAGGAAGTTATTGGGAAAAAAATTATTCCCGCAGATAGAGAATTAGTTGAATCTCTTGAATTAGTTGATAAATCAAAAAAAATGGATATTTGTTTATTGGTTTTTGGATCTCCCCTTACAGCTACAACACATATTTCATTAATTCAAGAAGCAAAAGAACAAAATGTCAAATATAAGATAATTCATAGTGCTTCTATTTTAGATGCTGTTGCTGAAACAGGTTTGCAAATTTATAAATTTGGAAAAATAGCAAGTATGCCTGAGTGGAAAAAAAATTTTACTCCTGAAAGTTTTATGGAAATCTTGCAGCAAAATATATCAATAAATGCTCATACTTTAATTTTAATTGATATTGGGCTTGAATTTTCAAAAGCATTAGAACAACTTGAAATTTCAGCTAAAAATAAAAAAATAAAATTAAACAATATTGTAGTTTGTCAATCTTTAGGAACAAGACATAGAAAAATATTATATAAAAATATTAAAGAATTAAAAGAGATAAAAATTAAAAAACCTTTTTGCATAATTATTCCAGACAAATTACATTTTGTTGAAAAAGAATTTTTGAAAAATTTTGAATGAAAAAATTTAAAAATACTCTTTCCCATAAGTTATAAAATGAATTCACAAATGTTCAAAATAAAAAATATTGAAATTATTTCTATAAATATTATTATCTAAAATACAAACCATTTTCTAGGTTTGTAAGAATTAAAATGACCTATAAAACTAATATAACCCTCACAGAAGAAAGTAATTTAGAAAAAACAGCCCAAGAAATTGGAGAAAGAATGTGGCAATTGACAGGGGAAGGGAAAAAAGCAACGGCATTAAAATTATATCGAGAACAGCCTAAAGAAATTCAGGATAAAATTAGGGAAATAAATCATTATGCCGTTCGTGCAGCTCAATTCCAATTTTAAAACTAATATTTTAAAAACATCTTGTCATTTAAAATCAAATGTATAATTTTAAAGAAATTGAAGAAGAAATTTTAGAATTCTGGAAAAAGAAAAAGATATTTGATAAACTTAGAGAGAAAAATAAAAATAAAAAAACTTGGAGTTTTATTGATGGCCCTATAACTGCAAATAATCCAATGGGTGTTCATCATGCATGGGGAAGAACATACAAAGATTTATTCCACAGATTTAAAGCAATGCAAGGACATGAAATTAGATATCAAAATGGTTTTGATGGTCAAGGATTATGGATTGAAAGAGAAGAAGAAAAAAATCTAGGTCTAAAAAGCAAAGAAGATATTGAAAAATTTGGTATTTTAAATTTTATAAAAGCTTGTAAAAAAAGGGTTGAAAAGTTTTCTAAAATACAAACAGAACAATCAATTAAACTAGGTTATTGGATGGAGTGGGATAATTCTTACCATACAATGTCAGACGATAATAACTTATATAATTGGATGTTATTAAAAACATATTTTAAAAAAAAATGGTTATACAAAGGAAAAGATGCAGTTCCTTGGTGTTGGCGATGTGGAACAGCAAGTTCAAAACATGATATTGTGACAGAAGGGTACAAGGAAGTTACACATAGTTCATTATTTATGAAATTTCCATTAAAAAATAAAACTAATGAATATTTCTTAATTTTTACAACAACTCCTTGGACCATTCCAGCAAATGTGGCAATAGCAGTAAATAAAAAAATTAATTATGTAAAAATTAAACAAGAAAATTCAAAATATTGGTTAGCTGAAAAAAGATTAAATGAAATAGAAGGAAAATACAAAATTTTGGAAAAAAAGAAAGGTGAAAAACTTGAAGGATTAGAATATGAAATGCCTTATAAAAATTTTAAATCACAATCAAAATCACCACATAAAGTAGTATTATGGGATTTAGCTTCTGAAGAAGAAGGAACAGGAATTGTTCACATTGCTCCAGGATGTGGAACAGATGATTTTAAACTTGGAAAAGAGAAAGATCTTCCAGCAATTTCACCCCTTAATGAAGCTGGAATATATGAAAAAGATTTTGGAGAGTTTAGTAATAAAAAATATTCTGAAATTAATAAGGAAGTTCTAAAAGATTTAAAAGAAAAAGGATTTGTTTACAAAATAGTTCCTTACAATCATAGATACCCTCATTGTTGGAGATGTGGTGAAGAACTTGTTTTCAGATTAGTTGATGAATGGTATATAAGATCTAATGAAATTAGAAACAAACTCATAAAAGAAAATAAAAAAATAAAATGGTTCCCAGAATATGGTAAAGTTAGGCAAGAAGAATGGTTCAAAAATATGGGGGATTGGTTAATTTCAAGAAAAAGATATTGGGGATTACCTTTACCAATATGGGAATGTGAATGCGGAAAAATTGAAGTTATTGGAAGTTTAAAAGAATTAAAAGAAAAAGCAATAGATAAGAAAAAGGTAGATAAATTACCTGAAATACATCGTCCTTGGATTGACGAAATTAAAATTAAATGTTCTAAATGTAAAAAAGAAGTTTCAAGGGTGCTTGATGTTGGTGATGCATGGTTAGATGCAGGGATTGTTCCTTTTTCTACTTTAGATTATTTAAAAAATAAGAAATATTGGAAAAAATGGTATCCTGCAGATTTAATTTCTGAAAACATGCCAGGGCAGGCAAGAGGGTGGTTTAATGCATTAATGTGGGCAAGTGTTACATTAACTGAAAAAGCACCATTTAAATCTCTTCTTGGTTATGAATCTTTAAAAGATGAAAAAGGAAAGGAAATGCATAAAAGCAAAGGAAATGCAATTTGGTTTGATGATGCTATAGAAAAAATAGGTGTAGATCCTATGAGGTTACTATATTGTTTACAAGATCCTTCTTTAGAATTAAGATTTGGATTTAATATTGTAAAAGAACAAAAAAATGAAATAAATATTTTATACAATCTTTCAAGATTAATTTCTGAATCAAATACAAAAAAAAATTTCAATATAGAAGATAAATGGATTTTATCAAAATTTAATTCTTTGATAGAAAAAGTCACAAATGAATTAGAAAATCTTCATCCTCATCTTGCAACTCGTGCAGTAAGAGATTTTTGGGTGAATGATTTTAGCAGAGGTTATGTACAGATAGTAAGAGATAGAATAGCTTTAGAAGATGAAACAGCTAAATTTATTTTAAAAGATATTTATCTAAATTTAATAAAATTATGTGCTCCGATGATTCCATTCACAACTGAAAAATCTTGGCAAGATTTGAGAAAAAAGAAAATTGTAAAAGAAGAATCAGTCCACTTATCTCCATGGCCAAAACCAGATAAGAAAAAGATTGATAAAAAATTAGAAATAATGTTTGAACATACTTTTCAAATAATTGAAAAAGGACTTGGAGAAAGGAATAAAAATAAAATTGGATTGAAATGGCCTTTGCAAAAAATCACAATTTATATTAAAGGGAAAGAAAATTTCAAAGATTTAAAAAACATAATAAAAAACCAACTTAATATAAAAGATTTAGAATTCAAATCTCCTGCATCAAAGGGAACTGAATTTGATATTGAACTCGACACAGAACTAACTCCTGAACTTGAAGCAGAAGGATATGCAAGAGAAATTTCTAGAAACATTCAATCATTTAGAAAAAAACTTGGACTAGAAAAAAAAGATAAAATTAAACTTTTCATTTCTACCGACGATAAATTCAAAAAAATTATTGAAAAACAAAAAGAATTTATTAAAGAAAGAACAAACTCAGAAAAATTTGAGGTGTATTTGGACAATGTTACAACTGATAAGGAAAGATTTAAAAACAGAATTAACTTCCAGATAAAAGATAAAAAAGGAGAGATTAGAATTACTAAAATAACTACCAAAAAGTAATATTATGACTTCACTCTTCTATTATAACAATATTTAAAAGTAAAAATCTCTAAAAAAATTTATAAAATGATAGTAAAAGATGAATTTTTGAGCAGGTTAAGAAAAATCTTTGATTTAAACCTCTATGAAGTAAAAGTATGGACCGCATTGCTTTCACGAGGTACATCTACAGCAGGAGAATTAAGTAATATTTCTGATGTTCCAAGAAGTAGAACTTATGATATTTTAGAAAGTTTAGATAAAAAAGGATTCATAGTAATGAAACTTGGCAAACCAATAAAATTTGTTGCATTAAAACCAGAAGAAGTTATTGAAAGAGTAAAAAGAAATCTTGTAAGAAACGCTCAAGAAAAAACCAAAAGACTTGAAACTTTGAAAGATGATGAAGTCTTAAGTGAATTAAATACTTTATTTACAAAAGGAATAAAATTTGTTGAACCTTCAGATTTGTCAGGAAACCTTAGAGGAAGACAAAACTTATACAATCATCTTGACATGATGATTAGAAATGCTGAAAAAACAGTAGTTATTGTAACAACAAAAGAAGGATTAAATAGAAAAATTGAAGCATTAATGCCAAGCTTGGAGAAGTGTAAAAAAAGAGGAGTTAAAGTAAGAATTGCAGCTCCAATTGATAGTAATAATATAAAAGTTGCAAGAGATTTAAAAAAAATTTCAGAGATTAAAAACATGGACAAAATAAAGGCAAGATTTATTATTATTGATTCAAATCAAATAATGTTTATGCTTCTTGATGATGAAAAATTCCATCCAAATTATGATGTTGGTGTTTGGATAAATACTGAATTCTTTGCTCAAGCTTTAGAGCAATTTTTTGACTTGGCATGGAAAGATATGAAAACAATTAGATAAAAATATTAACAAAATAAAAATATTTTTAGTTTTTATTAAATTAAAAATATAAAAAAAAGAATTAGTAAATTAAAAAATAAATTATTTCTGAAGAATTGCTAATACTGCACCAACAAGTGTTGTTATAACAACAATCCAACCAACTGCTACCATTAGATATGGTACTTGATTAAGTATTGGAACTGTTAGTGATCCATTAATCATCCCAAATGCTACTGCCAATGATACTACAACTCCTGTAAACCATGTCACAAGATTCAATATCTGACTGCTTTGTTTTTTTGCCATTTAATCGCCTCCTTTTTAATTTACTTAACTACCCAAATGGTATAATCATTTAAGAGATAAACTTATTTAAATAAGTTTTGATTTTACATTTTATCTATAATTTCTATACCTAAAAGTTTTAAAGAATTTTCTAGAACATATCTAAATGATTTAACAAGTGCTAATCTAAATAATTCCTGTTCTGAATTAATAACAGGACAAGAATGATAAAATCCATTAAAGATTTGTGTAAGTTGATAAGAATAATTTGCAATTAACGAGGGATTTAAAGTATTGTAAGAATTTGAAACAACCTCGGGAAACTGAGAAAGTTTTTTTAATAATTTTAATTCATGTTCTGAAATATTTTTTATTTGAAAATTATTTTTATTTAATTTATTTTTTGACTTTCTCAATATAGAGGAGGCACGAGCATAACTATACAAAAGATAAGGGCCTGTATCTCCTTCGAAAGAAATTGATTCCTTTGGATTAAAAAGCATATTTTTTTTAGAATCTACTTTTAATAAAAAATATTTTATTGCAGATAATGCAATCTTTAAACTTCTTGATTCTAATTCTTTTTTTGAAATTTT
>Ga0187833_10004748_pt1 | contig 13118 bp, 14 predicted proteins | sample ETNtaG_37_FD_167968 | JGI IMG/M metagenome (GOLD analysis project Ga0187833, IMG submission 167968) | Marine microbial and viral communities from oxygen minimum zone, Eastern Pacific Ocean - ETNP2014_SV_400_PacBio MetaG (Illumina Assembly) | ecosystem: Environmental > Aquatic > Marine > Hypoxic... | reverse complement strand
AGCACTCGACACTGGCTTTTCTATTTTGCAATCTGGCGGGTCAAGCTTGGATGCTGTCGAGGCTGCAATAGTTATTCTTGAAGACAATCCAGTTTTTAACGCAGGTCGCGGTTCTGTCTACACTGCAGAAGAGAAGCAGGAAATGGATGCTTCAATTATGAGTGGAAATGATCAAGATGCAGGCGCAGTGGCTTCTGTTTCAAGAGTAAAAAATCCAATAAAACTAGCACGATACATAATGGAACATACTGAACATGTGATGATGGCAGGCTCAGGTGCTGAGAAAGTTGCTGAGCAAGGCGGGCTTGAGCTGGTTGATCCAAGCTATTTTTATTCAGAAGATCGATTGAAGAGCGTGAAAAAACAAAAAGACAAAAAGAATAGCACGGTTGGGGCTCTGGCAATTGATAAGTTGGGTAATATTGCAGCCGGAACATCGACGGGTGGTAGGAGCAACAAACTTCCAGGGAGGATTGGCGATTCACCCATTATTGGTGCCGGCACCTGGGCACAGAACAATGTCTGTGGAGTTTCAGGCACAGGTCATGGGGAATATTTTATTCGTTATAATGTGGCCCGTGAAATATGTGCCAGGATGGAGTATTTAAATCTTTCTGTTGGAGAAGCTTCGGCACAAGTTATTGGCCAATTAACGGCAATAGGAATTGAAGGCGGTGTTATCGTCTTGGATAAGAACGGCAATATTTCTATGGAATTCAATACTGATGGTATGGCAAGGGCTTATCGAAATTCCAAAGGTGACGAGATGATTGCAATCTATCAATGAAGCCAAAATGAATCTCAAGTCTTTAGTTCAAAATAAAATCGCACTAAATGTTTTCAGGATTCTACTGATTTGGATCATCGTTGCTGTTGCAAGAAACTTTGTTGAGGAAAAAGTTGAGAATATTCTCACCGTGGTAGGATTTGTTTTCACAATACTAATCGTATTGGGATTAGCCTCTTATTTATTTTGGAAAAAATACAAATGATAAAACTTTATGGCACCCCAAGATCAAGGGCATCAAGGGTTCTATGGTGCCTCGAAGAAATAGGCGTTGCTTATGAAAATCTTGATTTGAAAGACGTCAGTGATACTGAAAAAGAGAACATTCTTGGTAAAGTTAATCCAAATCTTAAAGTACCAGCTCTTGACGACAACGGGTTTATGGTATTTGAGTCCATGGCAATCAATCTGCATTTAGCCAAAAACTACAGCCAAACTCTCTGGCCAACTGATTCCAATCAACAATCTGCTGCGATCCAGTGGAGCATTTGGGCAATGACCGAAATTGAACCACCCTTCGTTGAATTGTTTTTACAGAGAATCATACTGCCTGAAGAAAAAAGAGATCCACAGGCTGAAGAGACAGCAATCGAAACAATCAACAGGCCAATTGGGGTTTTGGAAAATATCCTAAGCAAGAACGATTATGTATTGGGAAATACTTTTACCATTGCTGATCTTAATTTGGTTTCTATTTTTACTCTCAATGATATCGTAAAAATCACCATGGAAAACTTCACGAGGACTGAGGGTTGGATTGGGAAATGCAAATCAAGACCAGCGTATAAAAAAATGGCTTCACTGAGGTAATCTATTGAGGATTTAGACATTTTGTCCGTTAATTAAGAAAATGCCCTACAGTAAAAAGAAAGTTAATAATTGTCTCAATATCAGAGATTTAAGAGCTTTGGCAAGAAAGAATCTTCCTGATGCCATGTTTCATTATATGGACGGGGGGGCAGACGATGAAATTACATTGGCTCGAAATACCCAGGCCTTCAATGGTTACGAGTTGTTGCCCAACTATTTGGTTGATGTGGAGGAGGTTAAGCTCGAGACAGAGATTTTTGGCCAAATATTAGACCTGCCTTTCTTTTTATCACCCACAGGCATGAACAGATTGTTCCATCATGAAAAGGAATTGGCAGTAGCGAGAGTAGCAGATTCATTTGGAACCCTTTATTCACTTTCTACTGTAGCAACATCAAGTATTGAAGAAATTTCTGCAGCAATTGATGGGCCGAAAATGTTCCAAATATATATTCACAAAGACGAAGGGCTCACCAAAGAATTTATCCAACGAAGTAAGGCTTGCGGCTATAAGGCACTTTGTTTAACCGTTGATGTACCCACAGCGGGCAATCGAGAGAGAGAACTATTCTACGGTATGTCCATGCCTCCTAAATTACGATATGGCAACATTATTGATTTTCTGAAGCATCCGACTTGGACGTCAAAATTATTTGTACACCCTGATTTTAAGCTTGCCAATGTCGTGGCAAGAAAGGACGTCATAGGTAAAGGTGTGATTAGCTTGATGGATTATTTTAATACCCAGCTAATACCAAATGTGACTTGGGATCATGCACAATGGCTGATTGAAGAATGGGGTGGGCCTTTTGCTATAAAGGGTTTGTTGACCAAAGAGGATGCAATCAAAGCTCAAAACATCGGGGCCAGTGCTGTCATGATTTCCAATCATGGTGGCAGACAACTGGATTCAGCACCTGCACCTGTTGACTGTGTGGCCGAGATTCGAGATGCAGTTGGGGATGGTTTGGAACTGATTGTGGATGGAGGAATTAGAAGGGGTACTGATGTTTTGAAAGCACTTGCACTGGGTGCCAATGCCGTTTCCATCGGCAGAGCCTATCTGTTTGGACTTGCAGCAGGCGGGGAATTTGGTGTTTTAAGGGCTCTGAGTCTATTGAAAGATGAAGTTACCAGGGGCATGGCTTTATTGGGAACCCCGACAGTCAAAGACATCGGTAGCAAACACGTTCGATTAAGCAAAACTTCGCTAAAATCTTGAGGTTGAAGATATTGAAAGCTACGTTGACACATTTAGCACTTCATGTCAGGGATCTGGATGCCTGTATTGAGTTTTATCAATCTTATTGTGAGATGCAGGTTGTTCATCAACGGACAAGCATGGATTACAAGGTTGTTTGGTTGGCTGAAGAGGGCCGTGAAAATGATTTCATCCTTGTGGTTTTGCCAGGCGGCCCAGGTCGAGATCAAGCGGAGCAAGATTTTTCTCATCTAGGTTTCGCTCTCGAAAATCGTGAGGCAGTCGATTCAATCGCAGAACGAGCCCAGGAAGAGGGGATCTTGGTATGGGAACCGACAGAAGAACCTTATCCCGTAGGCTATTACTGCGCCGTCCACGACCCAGACGGCAACTTCGTAGAATTCAGTTATGGACAGCCCTTAGGCCCAGGTGCTGGTTAAGTTTATTGATGACAGGATTAGAAAATGATTGATTGGTCTATCGACCCCAAGAAAACAGCTTTGATCAATGTTGATTTGCAAAACATTTTTGTAGAAGGTTTTGTGGATTCATCAGAAGGGGTTACTGTTGTGCAAAGACTGAATAAACTTTCTGAAGTTTGTCGAACTGCAGGCACACTCGTCATTCATACAGCCCAAGAAACGAGGACTGACGGGTCCAATCGGGGCATTTCTGACCAAATTATCAGAAGCTATATGGACTCTTATCAAATGTCAGTCAAGGGTGTCGAGGATGGCATCACTTCTGGATCAGAGCCTGCAGAACTCTCTCCATTGCTGGATGTGCATCCAGAGGACATCATTCTTGTAAAGCCACGTTACGGAGCTTTTACAGGCACCGATTTGGATCTGATCCTTCGCTCCCACAGCATAGAGGCAGTGATAGTTGGAGGCATAGCCACCAATGTTTGTTGTGAGACCACTGCCCGTGAGGCCAATATGAGAGATTATAAAGTGTTTTTTCTATCTGATGGCACTGCGAATCGAGGTTTAGAAGACTTGAGTCCAGAAGACATCAAAAAGGCTACCTTGGCGACACTTCGATTCGCCTTTGCTCAGGTTCTCTCTATCGACGAAGTTATTGAGAAAATCAAGGAAGGAATCTAAGCACCCTTGATCTAAGAGGTAATTTCTAGACCACTTCACCCAACTCTTTTGCCCGATCCAGCTTACTTGATTCATCTCCTGGCAGATATCGGCAGGCTAAAAGAAGCGTAGTTGCAGAAATTATCAATACTCCCATTGAAGCGGCGAGAGCAGTTTTCAAACCTTCTGCGTCTGAGTACCCCTGGCTGATCAAGGTGTCACTGAGTAGGCCAACGGAATACGGCCCTAGGGCAAGACCTAACATGCTTACCATTAAAATATAAAAGGCACCCGCTATGGCTCTCATTCTTGGCATCACCAAGTCGGCAACTATGGCTGGTGCTATTCCTACCCACATGGGTGATATCAATTGAACAATAAAGTTCCAGATATAAGAGGCATAAAGGTTTTCTGAGTAGAGAACACCAAGATTAAAGGGTGCAATCAATAGAATAACTAGGAAGGCAACATAAAAGCGACCATTGGTATATTTTTTCCTTAATTTATCTCCGATAATCCCACCGAGAATAACTCCTGTCATTCCTGCTATAGCTGCAGTAAGGCCTAAAACGGTTGCAACTTCTCCTTCACTGACTCCAAAGTTTCGCATGTAAAATGCCGGACCGAATGCAGCCCCGGAATAAGTAATAAAAGAGAGGAAAGGAAAGCCGATAACAGAAAAGAGCAAAGCCTTGCTCTTGAAAATCATTGAGTAGGTTGCATAATCCCTAATTGGCAATCCTTGGATCCAACATGCGACGACGTAACATCCCAACCCGAATGCAATCCATTGCACCATGTCCCCGGTCCACAAAATTAAGAAATAGCTGGCTATAGCAATCATCAGGGCAATCAAAAAATTGATGCCAAGGAGTTTTTTATATTGCTTGGAACCCAGCAATGCGATTGGAGTCATGCCAATAAATTCATTCAGCATTTCTTTGAAGGGATGCGGGTGCTCTGGAGTTTCTATCCCATCACTCATGCCCCTCTTGGGTTCTTTAATTTGCCATGTGAACAACGCCAATATCAGTCCGGGGATTCCCACCCCCATAAAAGCTGCTTGCCACCCTCTCATTCCGAATGGTGCTAGAGATGGATCGGGATAGGCATTGTTCCACAATTCAACTATCCACCCACCTAAAAAAATCCCGATTCCCGCACCTATGTAAACTCCGCTGGAAAAAATAGCCAAGATGGTGGTTCTAACTTTTGGTGGAAAGTAGTCGGAGAGTAGCGAATAGGAAGCTGGGCTGGCACTGGACTCCCCTATGCCCACTCCGACCCTATAAACGGACAAGCTGAAGAAAGATTTAGCTGTGCCAGAAAGAGCAGTCATTAAACTCCAAGTCACAAGGCCAATGCTTATAAGTTTTTTTCTTGACCAGACATCGGCAAGCCTCCCCAAAGGTAGGCCAAAGATTGCGTAAAAAACTGCAAAGGCGGTACCGAATAAAAAACCAAGATCGCTGTCAGTAATATTTAGATCAGCCTTGATGTCTTCTGCGAGTACCGAAAGAATCTGCCTGTCTATGAAGTTGAAAACATAGACTATGACCAGCAAAACCAGAGCGATTTTAGCGGACCGCCCTCCGATTTCAGGATGACTATTTTTGTTCATAAAAACCGATTGAAAGTGAGAATATTTCTTATCATATAATACTTATTAGCAATCTCCATTACTTCAATGAGATAAATGAAAGTAAAGGAGTGATTTTTCCGTTCAACTTTTAATGAGGAATTTTAGATGCCATTAGTGAGACCGCTTTCTCCAGAAAGCAATCCAGACGTTAGCAAATTAGCCGAATTTTTTAACGAGACTTTGGGATTTTGCCCAAATTCAGTGTTAACCATGCAAATAAGACCTGAAATTGCACGGTCCTTTATAAATTTAAATATGGCCGTAATGACCAACCATGGGAGAGTTACTTCCGCTTTTAAGAGAATCATTGCCTGGGTCAGTAGCAACGCGGCGGGCTGCAATTATTGCCAGGCACATGCAATTCGAGCCGCAGAGCGATACGGTGCGGAACAAGAACAACTGGATAATATCTGGGAATATAGAACCCATGAATCATTCAATGCAGCTGAAAGAGCTGCTCTGGATTTTGCATTGGCTGCATCACAGCTTCCCAATGCAGTTGACGAAGAGCTCCAACAGCGAATGCATAAATATTGGGACGATGGAGAAATCGTAGAAATTTTAGCTGTTGTATCTTTATTTGGTTATTTAAACCGATGGAACGACAGTATGGGGACAAACATTGAAAACGGGGCAACTGAATCGGCAGAAAAATATTTAGCAAAAAGTGGCTGGAACAAAGGCAAGCATGCATAAAATCCAATGGAACTAACTCCACCAAATTCTATATAATCTTATATCTTTAGGAGAAACAACAATGCCAATCACCAACAAAAAATGGATCTTAAAAACCAGGCCTGTAGATTTAGTTAAAGAATCTGATTTTGAGTTTATAGAAGAGGTTTTACCTGAAATAGAGGACGGAGAAATTCTTACTGCCAATCAATACCTTTCCGTTGATCCAACCCAAAGAATGTGGCTAAGAGATGTTGAGGGGTACATGCCACCAATACAAATAGGCGAAGTGGTTCGGTCTGGGGGCATTGGCAAGGTATTAGAGTCGAAGAATCCAAAATACACTGAGGGTGATTTAGTAACTGGCATGGTCGGTTGGCAAACACACACCATCAGCACAGGGAAGGCTGAAAATGCATTCCGAGTGATCCCCGATATGCTCCCGATTCCAACGATGCTAAATGTTTTAGGTCTCACGGGAATAACGGCCTATTATGGTCTTTTAGAAGTAGGTCAACCCAAAGCTGGGGAAACCGTTTTAGTCTCAGGTGCAGCCGGTGCAACCGGTTCTGTGGTAGCTCAAATAGCTAAAATTAAGGGATGCAATGTAATTGGCATTGCCGGAGGCGAAGAAAAATGTGCCTGGTTAAAAGATTGTGGTCTAGACCATGTAATTGATTATAAAAATTCAGATGTTCACAAAGAACTACCTAAAGTTGCCAGCTCAGGTATCGATGTTTATTTTGACAATGTAGGCGGACCGCTACTTGAAACGGTACTTTGGCATATCAACTTAAATGCTAGGGTTGTTATTTGTGGAGCCATAGCAGGATATTTGGATGAGGAACTGTCCCCAGGACCCAGGAATTTAATTAATCTTTTACTCAAGAGAGCCCGCATAGAAGGGTTTCTTGTCCTTGATTATTTGCGTAGGGGGGATGAGGCCATTGAGCATTTGGCAGCTTGGCTGCTTGAGGGAAAAATAAAGCACAGGGAAGATATTCAGGAAGGCATTGAGAACTGCCCTGAGACGTTGAATAGATTATTCACGGGTAAGAATATCGGCAAACAAATGTTAAAAATATAATTTGAATGTGGATTGTAACCTGAGGAAAAAATTATGAATCAGATCTGCAGGCTTTATTTACTGTTGGCCGTTATTGGTGCCATTGTTCCCATGACTCAATTTGTCCCTTGGATTCAGGCTGAAGGATGGTCTTTGTCACCTTTTATTCAAGCCTTATTTACCACCCTGCCAGCAGCTGGATTTACCCTAGATTTGGCCCTTACCTCCATTACTTTCTGGATCTTTGTCTACAGCGAACAAAAAGCGTTAAATGCTAAATTATTTGGTTTGGTCGCAGTTAATTTATTGATCGGACTTTCTTGCGCCCTTCCTCTGTACCTCTATTTGAGGATAAGAGAAAATTGAAAGCATGAGTGAAACAACAGAAAAAAAGGAATTCAACAAGCCGGAGAAGGCATACAAGAATCTTGATTTCCTCAACAGCACAGATGCGCGTACCTTGCGGATTTTAGCTGAATATTTACACCCAAAGGCGCAGTTTCTGTCCCAAGGATTGCAGAACACCATAGTTGTATTCGGCTCTGCCAGAGCCCCTGCTCCAGAAGAAGCAGAGCAAATCAAAGCAGCTAACCCAAATGACCCAAGACTCAAACTTACCAGCTATTATGAACAGACTGTTGAATTAACAAATCGACTAACACAATGGTCCCTAGGTCTGGATGAAAAGGAACAACTCTTTGTTGTTTGTACCGGCGCGGGACCTGGTGTAATGATGGCAGCTAACCGTGGTGCCCATGAGGCGGGAGGGAAAAATGCAGGTCTGTCCATATCTCTGCCAAACGAAACTGTTCGAAACCCTTATGTGACACCTGAACTGCATTTTGAATTTCATTATTTTTTCACTCGAAAATTCTGGTTTTCCTATTTTGCTAAGGCCTTGATTATCATGCCTGGCGGTTTTGGTACTCTTGATGAATTATTTGAAATATTGACTTTGATTCAGACAAAAAAGATCGAAAGGCCTCTTCCAATTGTTTTATTTGGCAAAGAATTTTGGAACAAATTGATAAATTTTGAAACATTGGTTGAATTTGGCACCATCAGCCCTGAAGATCTCAATCTTGTCCACCTCAGCGACCAAGTGGAGGATGCATTTCAATTTATTACCTCAAAATTGAAGACTGAGCTATGAAAATAATGACCGCTACATTTTTTAGAAAAGCCCACCGATGGCTTGGACTCATTGTCTCTATACAATTGTTGATGTGGACTGCTTCTGGTTTATTTTTTTCAATTCCCGATATCACTGACGTCAGAGGTGAACAGTATTTAACCCAGACCCCTTCAATCAATATCAATCAAATGGCTCGTGAAAACATAGTGCCGATCAGTGCAATTATTGACACCGCAAAAATCAATCTAGAGGCCAGTGAGACTGTACTGTTAAAACATCGAGCCGGGAGGCTAATTTATCAAGTAGAAAAAAATCCTCCAGAAAAAAAACTCATTTTTGATGCTCTTACCGGCCAACTAATGACGTACATTACCCCTACAGAGGCGATGTCCATTGTTGTAGATCGTACCGAACTAAGCCCCACTGACGCGGTTTTAATCAATCAATCTAAAACTGGGTCAGAATTCAGAGGTAGGGATTTGCCGTTGTACAAGGTAACTGTGACCAAGCCTAAAAAAGGCATTGTCTATGTTGATCCAGTGACCGGGGAAATAGCTGCAATACGAACGAAGCTTTGGCGTGCTTGGGACTTTTTATGGTCTCTTCATATTATGGATTACCAAGAGCGAGATGATTTCTCCCAGTGGCTCCTCAGATTATTTTCCGCACTTGGAGTATTGACCGTGCTCTCTGGAATTATTTTGTGGTTCTATTCCGGAAAAGTTCAGTCTGGCAAGCTTTCTTGATCATTTTTTTCAAGCAGTAACAGGATAGAATTGAACCCAAAAAAATACAGTAGAAAAAGGGATTCTTATGGAATTTTTTAGAACCCCAGACGAACGATTTGAAAATCTTGAGGGGTATCCTTTTGCCCCCAATTATGTTTTCTTATCGGATTGCGAAGGCGGTGAGTTAAGGATGCATTACCTGGACGAAGGTCCCGTTGATGGAGAGGTTGTTGTTTGCCTTCATGGCCAACCAACCTGGTCGTACCTTTATCGCAAGATGGTTCCTGTCTTGGTCAAAGCCGGTTATCGAGTCATCGTTCCAGATCTTGTTGGTTTTGGTCGTTCAGACAAACCCACTAAAAGATCCAACCACACGGTGCAACGACACATCGGCTGGATCGTAGAGTTAATTGAGCAACTTGATTTGCAAAATATAACCTTCTTTGGCCAGGATTGGGGAGGCCTGATTGGATTGTGTGCTGTTGTTGATATACCGGATCGTTTTGCAAGAGTGGTCGCTGCAAACACAGGTCTTCCAGTAGGAGTCCCTGAAGCAATGAATAATTTTGCCCATCAATACTACGATTCAATACCCCTTGTGAATGCCAATGAAATGGCGATCAATCTGGTGAAAAATGAGAACGGTTTGGGCTTCCTTTACTGGGTAAAGTGGTGTGCAGAAACACCTGATTTGGATGTCCCATTTGTGGTTAGGTCATCCGTCATGCATGGATTAACCGAAGGTGAACAAAAGGCCTATGCAGCGCCGTTTCCAGATGAAAATTACAAAGCTGCACCCAGACAATTTCCAAGCAATGTACCGATTATGTCTGACAACCCTGCTGTTCCATTATTTAAGGAAGCCTGGAAATTTTTTGAAGCTTTCAAAAAACCCTTCATTTGCGTCTTTGGCGATAGCGATCCGGTAACAGCGGGAAGTGACAATGAACTCATCAGGCGGATACCCGGTGCCCAAGACCAGAAACACCAACAACTAAAAGGAGTAGGCCATTTTTTGCAGGAAGATGCCGGTTCCGAAGTAGCTGAGCTAATGGCTGGATTTATGCATGACAATCCAGTTGGATTAGGATCTTAACCATGGTATTTATAAGTTCCAGGGGGTCTTTAGTCAAAGTCTACGAAACAAACGTTGTCCAATCCCGAGTTTGGCATTGGTTTGAAAACGATGTTTTGATTAAACAGGTTTGCATCAGTGAAACTAAGGTAATATAACTTAAGGGTGACAATGAGAGGGTTTTTGCCAGAAATAAATCCATTAAGGGAGTATTCTATTGCTTCCCCTTCTCTGGGTAGATTGCAAGAGATAGCAGACAGTATGCCAAGACTGCTTCTTACTAGCAGAGTTGCAAGAACCCTTGAATCCCTGCAACGTGACGATCTTGCTGTTGACGCATTAGTTGCAAACAACTTAGAACAAGATTTAAGGCTGGCCATGGTGCAGCTCAGTTTTGTTGCTCATGCCTACATTTGGGGTGGTATCAGGCCGCGAGGAAACTTGCCTGAAGTGGTTGCAAAGCCTTGGGCTCAAGTTGCCAAATTACTCGGCAGACCTCCGATACTCAGTTATGCAAGTTATACTCTCGATAACTGGTATCTACTGGACGAAGAAGAACCTGTTTCTCTTGAAAATATGGGGCCAATCGCTAATTTTTTAGGAGGCGTTGATGAAGACTGGTTTATCATCGTCCATGTATGTATTGAAAATGCAGCCGCGGATGCCATTGAGGCAGCAGAATTTATTTCACAATGCACATCAGAATCGAGCGAACAGGAGATACTGTCTCTTTTTCACCGGATTGAAGCTTCTTTAATCGAAGTAAATCAAATTTTTTCTAGAATGACGGAAAGGTGCGACCCTTACATTTACTACCACCGGGTCAGGCCGTTTATTTTTGGATCCAAAGACAACCCCGACCTTGAGGGTGGATTGGTTTATGAAAACCAGTTTCATAACAAGCCCCAATTTTTCCGAGGCGAGACTGGAGCGCAAAGCAGTATTGTTCCCAGTCTGGATGGAGCCTTAGGCATCCAACACACGACGGATAATCTCAGGCATTATCTTAATGAGATGCGAGAGTATATGCCGCCTGAACATAGAAACTTCATAGAAAAAGTAGAAACTACATCTAATATCAAAGAATTTGTGGATGAATCAAGGAAACTCAAGGATTCTTACAATGCTTGTCTTGAGCAAATAAGGGCTTTCCGTGCCCTGCATCTAAAATACGCAGGTACTTATATTCATAAACAGTCACAACAAAAAACCCCTTTTGGACGTGGAGGTTCAACAATTAGAGGAACCGGTGGAACCCCTTTTATGTCTTATCTCAAAAAGCATAGAGACGAGACTGAAAAGCACAAAAAATAGGAGATACAACCAACTAATTCGATAGATTAGAAGTGTTGCGGAACTACATGAAGAAGATTGGTATCCATAAATTATATTCCCAAAATCCTATAGAAGCTGACCGATTGCTTTGGGACCGTGAAACAGACCCTGTAAGCCGCAGAGGTTTTCTAGGGAATGTTGGTCTTATTTCAATGAGTGCTGTCTTAGGAGGGGCAATTCCATTTGCTAAATATATGCCCCAGGGCTTAATCCCAGCGGCCTTGGCACAAAGCGATACGAGCTTTGAAATTCCAGGCAAAGAGGGGCTGGTTATTCTTAATGACAGACCCATTAATGCAGAGACCCCTGCACATCTACTTGATGACAATATTACCCCTGCCAAGCATCTTTTTATTCGTAATAATGGTATTCCTCCAGATATTTCAGAATCAGATTATGAAAGTTGGGAACTTCAGATCGAGGGTGAATCTTGCAATCAACCACAAAAAATCCAGCTCAAAGACCTTAAAACTCAATTTAAGCATCATACATATCAACTACAGATTGAATGCGGCGGCAATGGCCGATCTGAATTTTATCCACCCGCAAGGGGAAACCAGTGGACCACAGGAGCTGTTGGTTGTCCTAAATGGACAGGCGTTAGGCTATTGGATGTTTTAAATTATGTAGGAATAAAAAACGATGCTGTATATGTCGCATATGAAGGCGCGGACAAGCATTTGTCTGGCGACCCCTCTAAAAGACCAATATCGAGAGGAGTACCTTTGAGAAAAGCATTGGAACAAGAATCCCTAATTGCCTGGTCTATGAATGGGGAATCATTACCACTGCTCCATGGTGCGCCGCTTCGCATGATTTGTTCTGGTTGGCCCGCATCTGTAAGTGGAAAATGGCTGACAAAAATTCTTATTAGAGATCGCGTGCATGATGGAGAGAAGATGGGGGGGAAGTCATACCGAGTCCCCTGTAATCCTGTTGCACCCGGAACGGATGTAGACGATGCAAATATGTGCATTATTGAATCCATGCCGGTGAAATCATTAATTACATTTCCGAAGTCAGGGATCAATTACAACATTAATAAACATATGGAAGTGCGGGGTCATGCTTGGGCAGGTGATGCGAGTGTTAAGGATGTATATCTTTCAATTAACTTCGGGGTGACTTGGCAAAGAACCATTCTTAAAAAGCCAGTTAATCGCCTTGCATGGCAGCATTGGTCGCTATCGATAGATTTTCCAAAAGAGGGTTACTATGAGATATGGGCACGCGCTGAGGATAATAATGGACAGTCCCAGCCTGTGGTATTACCGGGATGGAATCCAAGAGGATATTTAAATAATGCTTGCCATCGTATTGCAGTTAATATTCAAGCTTAATATGGGATTATTATGAGGTTTGTTTTAGTATTCTCAATGATTTTTTGGTTTAGTAATCTACAAGCAATTGAAGATAAAGAGACCGGATTAGTAATTTCCTCAGGTTGGGATTTAGTTCGCGCTCATTGCGGCAGTTGTCACTCACATAAGTTGGTCACATCACAAAGAGCAGATCGTCAAACTTGGTTAAGTATGATTCGATGGATGCAAGAAACACAAAACCTCTGGGATTTTGATTC
>Ga0187833_10004747_pt1 | contig 13119 bp, 12 predicted proteins | sample ETNtaG_37_FD_167968 | JGI IMG/M metagenome (GOLD analysis project Ga0187833, IMG submission 167968) | Marine microbial and viral communities from oxygen minimum zone, Eastern Pacific Ocean - ETNP2014_SV_400_PacBio MetaG (Illumina Assembly) | ecosystem: Environmental > Aquatic > Marine > Hypoxic... | reverse complement strand
CTCGTAGAGGATTATGTTTAAATGGTAAAATATACAACTCAAGTCTGGAATCCGCCTAATATTGATCTCAATGTCATATTGTAGGAATGTAAGATTTGGTAGTCCTAAACATATCCCTCCCTGGTTTACCTGAGAAAATATGAGTTTTTTTAACAAGTTAGAAGAATATTCCTCAAATATAGCAATAATAACAGAACAATCTAAACAGATAAGCTATAAGGAATTATTAGATGCAGCGGACAGTATTGGTGGCCGAATTAGAAATCGTTGTCTTGTATTTGCAGTCTGCAGAAACAGCTTTGAATCTGTCGCGGGATACGTTGGCTTTATGAGGGCTGGAGCTGTAGTGGCACTGATTAGCGATACAATTGATAATATACTTTTTGCAAATCTACTAGAAGCTTATAAGCCTGAATATGTCTATCTTCCGGCAGAAAAGTTCGGGATAGAAATCAATTGTACAACCGTCTTCTCATATGGAAGCTATACGTTGCTCAAAACAGACTGTAAAATAGGCTACACTCTTCATGACGATCTTGCTCTTCTTTTATCCACATCGGGTAGTACGGGTAGTCAGAAACTCGTACGTCAATCATACAGAAATATTAACAGTAATGCTGAAGCTATAGCTCAGTATCTTGAGATCACTAGCATTGATCGTTCTATTACTACCATGCCGATGAGCTACACATACAAGCTTTCTATAATCAACAGTCATTTGCTCCAAGGTGCATCGATAATCCTTACAGAAGCAACACTAATGGACAGGTGCTTCTGGGAAACAATTAGAGAAAACAATACTACTACATTTAGTGGTGTTCCATATGTGTATGAGATGTTAAAGAAACTGCGCTTTGGACAAATGAAACTTCCAGGCCTTAAATATATTACACAGGCAGGCGGAAAATTAAGTCTGGAGCTATCTGTAGAGTTCGCTAATATTTGCGAGCAGAAAGGTATAAGGTTTTACATGATGTACGGTCAGACAGAGGCTACAGCTCGTATGTCCTATTTACCGTGGGAGTATGCGTGCAAGAAGGCGGGCAGTATTGGTATTGCCATTCCAGGAGGGGAATTCTGGCTTGTGGATGAGAAAGGCAATGTAATTGAAAAAAGTGACACGCCGGGTGAGCTTGTTTATAAGGGCGACAATGTAACTTTGGGCTACGCAGAGAACTGCTTTGACCTGTGCAAGGATGATGAGAACGGAGGTGTTCTATATACCGGTGACGTGGCAAAACGGGATGAGGATGGCTTTTATTATATAGTGGGAAGGAAGAAGCGTTTTTTGAAAATGTTCGGTAATAGAGTAAATCTTGATGAACTTGAACAACTTATAAGAGCAGAAGGTAACGACTGTGTCTGTGTCGGTACTGACGATAATATGAAGATATACGTGACGACACTGGATAATAAGGACCGACTAAGAAGTTATATTACTGAATGTACAGGCATAAATCAGTCAGGATTTACTATTGAGCATATCGAAAAAATTCCCCGTAATGAGTCTGGTAAGGTGTTGTATTCGGCACTTAATTAGAAATAGGGATTTCTGCACTGTTTGATCTAAACAACATAATTGACATGCCTCCCTTTTCACTATCTAAGAGTGAGAAAACTGAGCTATATGCAGATGCCTTATCTGGGCTAACGCAACACCATTATTCAAATTGCCCACAATACAGCAAAATACTTAAAATATTGGGTTTTGATCCAACCATCAAGCATGCCGTAGAGGATATGCCATTTATACCGGTGCGGCTGTTTAAAGATTACGACCTTTTAAGTGTTGAAGAATCCCAAATTATCAAGATGATGACCTCATCCGGAACAACAGGACAAAGTGTTTCCAGGATATTCCTTGATAGGGTAACTGCAACTAATCAGACAAAGGTTCTTACCAAAATTGCATCAAACTTTGTTGGAACAAAACGGCTTCCCATGCTTATTCTTGATACAAAATCGGTGGTAAAAGACCGCAACCTGTTTTCTGCAAGGGGGGCAGGAATATTGGGGTTTTCCATGCTTGGACGTGATGTAACATATGCGTTTGATGAAGATATGCAGCTTGATTTTACTGAGGTGGAGGCGTTTTGCAATAAACACAAAGATGAGAACATTCTACTTTTTGGCTTTACTCATATGATATGGGAGTATTTTTATAAAGATCTGGCCAAGTCTGGTAGGCAGCTTGCACTAGGGAATGGTATCTTGATCCACGGTGGCGGATGGAAGAAATTGAGTGAACAGGCGGTAGATAATGATATATTCAAACATTTGCTCAATGACGTATGCGGGATTAAGAGAGTTTGCAACTATTACGGTATGGTAGAGCAGACTGGATCTATTTTTATGGAATGTAATTATGGCTATCTGCATAGCTCCATATTTTCTGATGTCATTATGCGACGCACTGATTTTTCCGTATGTGACATACATGAAACTGGACTAGTACAAATTATGTCACTTTTGCCATTAAGCTATCCTGGCCACAGCATATTAACAGAAGATGCTGGAGAGATTGTTGGTGAGGACGATTGCTCGTGTGGTAGACTTGGCAAATATTTCACGATTCATGGTCGCATTAAAAACGCCGAGATAAGAGGATGCAGTGATACCTATGCGTCTTAAAGATAACGTCAGCTATCTGGTTGGTGACAAAACAATATTACCTAAACCATTAGTGCCATATGAGGAGTCCTTATGCGAATTCTTATATGAGCTTTCGTCTACGTTGCTTGCAAGTGAGGAAGCGGCAGCGTATCCTGATATTGCGACCTTCGCGTTCTGGTGCAGGAAAGCAAACATAGTTAAACTTAAAGCAGATTTTAAAAATAGAGAAACTCGCTTAGGACTTGGGCTTGTGTTTCATATAGCACCGTCAAATGTGCCTATTAATTTTGCATTCTCATTTGCATTTGGGCTGCTCTCAGGCAATGCTAACATTGTAAGAGTGCCCTCAAAGCCGTTTCCGCAAACGGATATTATTTGCGATATCATAGACCGGCTTTTTAGTAATGATAGGTTTAGTGAAATAAAGGCAACGACCGCCTTTGTCAGGTATGAGCAAAACGATGAGATTACTGGTATCTTCAGCGCGGACTGCAACGCTCGTATAATATGGGGTGGTGATGCTACTATAAGAAATATCCGTAACATACCCATGCCAGTACGCGGAGTAGAGATAGTATTTTCTGACAGATATTCATTTTGTGTGATAGATGCACCGTCTGTAATTAAACTTGATGAGGCTGAACTGAATGGACTTGCAGAAAGATTTTACAATGATACATACTTAATGGATCAGAATGCCTGTTCATCACCACACTTGATAGTCTGGCAGGGCGAAGAAAAGGAGTTGGCAAAGGAAAGGTTCTGGATGACTGTATCTCGTGCGGTAACAGAGAAGTACCAGTTTGAGGCTTTAAATGCTGTAGACAAATACACATTACTTTGTCATAACGCTATTGATATTGACAACATTACCAGTTTTAAGAAGCATGGTAATCACTTGTACCGCATTACTATTGACAGTTTGCCTGGTAATATGGATGAGTTGCGTGGTAACTGTGGATACTTCTATGAGTACGATACAGAAGATATTAGCGACATTACTCATGTCATAAACACTAGGTATCAGACCATGACTTACTTTGGGGCGGACAAAATGTATCTCCTCGACTTTGTTGTAAAAAATCGCTTGTCAGGCATAGACCGCATAGTGCCAATAGGCAGGGCTTTGGACATTGATGTTGTGTGGGATGGGTATGATATTGTGAGAAGTTTGTCGAGGGTTATTGAGGTGAAATAAATTATTAATAATAAGTTAGAAATTTTTATTTTGTCGCTATGAAGTGGAGCTATAGTATGTAGCATTGTCTCAAACGCTTTAATCTGCATTGTGTGTGGATTGCACTAAAAAAAGACTCTTTTAAACAGACATAATTTAATTTTGAGGATTTAAAGGAGATGCTATGGAAATTCTTCGATTGGATACAAACGATATTCATGAATACCAAAGAAATCGTTATCCCTATCTTCTTATTGATATTGCTGAAGAGGTCATTCCTGGTGTGAGTTCTAAAGGATATAAAAACTTAACGAACAATGATTGGTTTTTTGATTGTCATTTCCAAGGGGACCCTTGTATGCCGGGTATGCTTCAAGTTGAGGCTTTGATACAAATGTCTTCTTTAACTGTTTTGACTTTACCTGGTAATAAGGGCAAAATTCTTTATTTGACATCCGCAAATAATATAAAACTGTTTAGAAAGATTGTGTCGGGAGATCGATTAGATATTGAAACAAAGTTACTTACCTGGAAACGTGGTATAGGCAGTTGTTCGGGAACAAGCTCCGTTAATGGAGAAATTGCTTGTCAAGCAGAGTTTTCTTTTGTGTTGCCCGATGTATTAAGTGAATATAAAATATCATCTAAGCCATAATGTAAACAATTGGTGACTGTAAAGAAGGTAACTAATGAAAAATGATCCACAATATCTTGTTAAGCGTCAAGTTATGGAGAAGGTGAGAAGTTTCCATAACTATGTTCGAAAGAATGATGGGCAGATCGGGACTAAACAACGGGGAATCGAATTAAACTTCAATAACGCTTGTAATTTTAAGTGCAAGCATTGTTTTACGAATTCTCCCAAAGGTGATCATGTGAAGGAAGAGTTGCCTATTGATGTTATTGCTGATGTTGCAAATCAGGCAGATGAGTTGGGGATATTTGAATTTGATTTGCAGGGTGGTGAACTACTTCTAAGGCCAGAAAAGTTGTTTGAAGTCCTGGAAGCTATTAAGCCTGATCGCTTTTATCTCTATTACACCACAAACGGGTATCTTTTTGACGAAGCCGTTGCCGAAAAGTTGGCAAAAGCCGGAGTCAACCGATTATCTGTCAGTATTGACAGCTTGGATGATAAAGTTCATGATGAATTTAGAGGAAAACCCGGAGCTTTGAAACGTGCAAAAAAAGCCTTAGAAAATGCTAAGAATGCAGGAATGTCTCCATATTTAAATATTACGGTTGGACATTATAATGCCTTGTCTGATGACATTGCAGACTTATGCCAGTATTCGGAGGATCACGGATATACAACTTTACTTAATGTTGCAGTGCCTTCCGGAATGTGGCAGAGATCCTCAGAAATTATGTGTGATGATAAAGATAGAGCTCGTTTGATTGAATTGAGAAAGAAGCATAAAAATATCTTTCGAAACATTTGGAATCCTTTTGATCGAAATTATGAAAAGATTCTAGGTTGCAATACTATAAATAGAATTTATATCACCCCCATTGGCGATGTTCTTGTATGTCCTTATATCCACATCAAAATTGGTAATGTTTACGAACAATCCCTAAAAGAGATTGTCGATTATGGATTCAGTATCAAATATTTTCGTAATCATAGTGATTTGTGCCTGGCTGGTGAAGACAAGGAGTTTGTAAGGAAATATATGTCTCGTGAAGGACAGACTACGTTTAGCCCATCTAATGCCAAAGATATTTTTACTGGCGAAGATTTTGTCTAGTTATTCACATTAATGCAGCGAAAGGGAGACGTGCAATGATATTAAAAGGAAAAACAGCCGTTTTGACCGGCTGTAACCGCGGTATAGGCAAAGCCACATTAGAGGTATTTGCCAAAAATGGCTCAAATATTTGGGCTTGTGTTCGCAAACAAGATAATAGCTTTTCAGATTACATAGCAAATCTTGCAGAAGAAACAGGCGTAATCATCACACCAGTATACTTTGACCTTTCAGATGTTGGACAGGTAAAGGACGGAGTGAAAACTATAATGTCAGCAAAACAATCTGTTGATATTCTTGTAAATAATGCGGGTGTTATTTACACCTCACTGTTTCAGATGACACCTATAGACAAAATGAAAGATATATTTGAAATAAATTTGTTTTCTCAAATGCTCCTGGCGCAATATATAGCAAAAATTATGACCCGTCAAAAAAGTGGAAGTATAATCAATATTTCATCAAGTGCGGCTATCGAGGGCAACGAGGGCCGAATAGCTTATGCGTCGAGTAAAGCAGCAATTATATGTTCTACAAAAGTGATGGCAAAAGAATTGGCTCAATACTACATTAGAGTGAACGCAATTGCACCAGGCCTTACAGAGACAGATATGATGAGAGAGGGTACACCTGAAGATGCTTTAGAAAATACTTTGCAAAGAATTTGCATGAAGAGAATTGGCAGACCCGAAGAAATTGCCAGCGTAGTATTGTTTTTGGCTTCTGATTTATCATCGTATATGACAGGACAGGTTTTACGTGTGGATGGGGGTATGTAAAATGGAATTTCGTGGACATACAATCAAGAAGGTAGAGCAAATGTCAAAGCGTATGAGAAAACATGTACTGGATATGGCTTTAAATGCAGGAGCCAGCAGTTCACATTTTGGTGGAGGACTTTCAATCATTGAAATTACAGCAACCTTGTATGGTGCTATAATGAGACTTGATAGAAATAATCCTGAATGGAGTGAGCGTGACCGGTTTATCCTTAGCAAAGGCCATGGAGTGCTAGGATATTACACAGCGCTTGCTGAAGCCGGCTTTGTACCTGTGGAGGATCTGCTGACATTTGAAAAGCCAGAAAGTTACCTTATTGGGCATCCTGTCATCAACAGAAAAAGGGGGATAGAATTTTCAAATGGTAGCCTGGGAATGGGACTTTCTCTTGCTATAGGTGTTGCTCTTGCCGGAAAACGAAAGGACAGCAAATACAAAGTATATGTACTTATGGGAGACGGCGAATGTAATGAGGGTTCTGTCTGGGAAGCCGCCATGGCTGCTTCCCAGTTTAAATTAAATAATTTAGTTGGGATCATTGATAAAAATAATTTCCAACAAACGGGACCCAACAAAAATATAATGAGTGTTGGAGATTTGTCCGCAAAATGGCGCAGCTTCGGATGGGATGTGGTGGAGGTTGACGGACATAATATTGGTGAATTATATGATGCCTTCTGCAGAGTAAGCACACCGGAAAAGCCTGTTGCCATAATTGCAAATACTATCAAGGGCAAAGGTTTTTCTTTCTCAGAAAACAATAATAAATGGCATCATGCGGTACTCACCAAATCACAGTATGAATTAGCGATTGATGAGCTAAATAATTGTTAGGAGGTATTTTAGATGATTATAAATGAAGTAAATATGAAGATATGGTCAAGAACAGGTTCCCGTACCACTTTTGGGATGGCCGTACCTGGCCTGTGAAAAACAATTGAAGGTTTTATGATATTAACAGTATAGCACTCATAACATAAACACAAAGTATTAGACTCTGACTTACTTTAGGAGCTCATAAAAAAGAGGAAAATAGTATGGGAAAACGTTCAATCTTTTTAACTGAACCAAGGCCACAGATAAAGAATCTTGACATGCTTCCAGTCATAGATCGTTCGCTTATTGATTATGACAAATACCACCAGTTTATTGTGATGGCAGGGATAAAGTACTCAATGGCAATCCAAGCCACAAGGGGGTGTCCCTATGAATGCTTTTATTGTGATGTATATAAAACAGCAAAATTCCATCGCCGTCGATCAGTTGAACATCTCATCAACGAAATAAGGCTATTAGCTGATATTGGTATTAAGCGGATTGACTTCATTGATGATATCTTTAATGTTAACAAAAAAGAATGTGCATCTTTTTTCGAGCTTGTTTTAAAGCGTCGACTTGACCTTAAGTTCTACTTTCCTACAGGCCTAAGAGGCGATATTTTAAACAAGGACATGATTGACCTTATGGTTGAGGCAGGGACAATTGGTGTTAACCTTTCTCTGGAGCACCCATCACCCCGTTTACAGAAAGTGATGCGTAAGAATCTAAACGTTGAAAAACTGCACGAAAATATTAAATACATCGCAGAAAAATATCCGTCCGTTGTGTTAGGGCTCAATGTGATGCATGGGTTTCCTACTGAAACTGAGGAGGAAGCATTATCGACATTGGAATTTATTAAAAGTATACGCTGGCTCCACTTTCCTTATTTTCATACAGTAAGAATATTCCCAGGCACTGAACTGGAGAAGTTTGCACTTGGCTCAGGTATCCCAAAAGATTTGATTGAGCAGTCTCAGCAAATGCCTTATCACGAAGATCCTCCAACACTCCCCTTTTCTCAGAGGTTTACTAAGAGTGTGAAAACGGAGTTTTTGAGAGAGTATGTTCTTAGTAAAGAACGCTTGCTGCATGTTTTGCCATATCAAATGGAACAATTTACCGAGGATGAGCTTAACCAAAAGTACAACAGTTATTTCCCTACAAGAATCAAAACACTAGATGACTTGTTAGGTATAACCAAAATAGATCGCGCTGAACTGCGTAACAAACAATGTATTGATGAAAGTCAAAATAGAATTCGAAATTTAAAAACACGAATAAGAACAAAATTTCTGCCGGCAGTAACAAAAAAGAGAAATGCATTGAGATTGATATTGATTGATTTGACCACGTACTTCTCGCATGATGCTGGCACTCATGAGTATAATGTGCTTGAGCCTCCTTTTGGATTGATGGCTCTTTTGTCTTATATTAACAAAGAGTTTGGGGACCGGGTTGAAGGCAAAATCTACAAACCACGTATCGATTTTGACAGCTATGAAGAATTATATAATCTTATTGATAATTTTAATCCGGACATTATTGGTGTTCGTGCTATGACCCTTTATAAGGATTTCTTTCACGAAACAATTGCCAATATGCGGAGATACGGAATCACAGTGCCAATTATCGTGGGTGGGCCGTATCCCACCGCATCTTATCGTGAAATTTTGCAAGATAAAAATATTAATCTTACTGTTGTTGCTGAGGGTGAAGTAACACTTGCTGATATTCTTGAAAAGACAATTGCTAATAATAAGCAGCTTCCTGATGCTGAGGTATTAAAAAAGATTCCCGGGGTTGCATTTCTAGAAGAAGCGGCCGATATGCCGACGGCCGATGCTGTAGAAACATTTGTTGCCTAGTTGGATACCCTCACTTCAAACCTAATAATTTAGTCTTAATTATGGATCGGAACAATTTTCAGCAACCGGGATGTAGCAGTACGTTTATGAGTGTGGGGGAGTTATCTGCCAAATGGGGCAGTTTTGGATGGAATGTAGTAGTGGTCGAGGGATATAGTATTGGTGAATTACAAGATGCTTTCCGCTGAGTAAGCACACCCGAAAAGCCCGTTGCCAAAATTGTAAATATTATCAATGGTAATGGTTTTTTTCTCAGAAAACAACAATGTATGACATTATGCAGTACTTGTTAAGTCACAGTATGAAACCGCAGTTTCTGTATTAAATCAAGAATAGAGGGGATTTAATATGCTGATAAATAAAACAAGCTTGAAGATGTGGTCAAGAATAGGTTCCCGCGCTACTTTTGGAATGGTTGCATTAGAATTGGGAAAGACAATTGATGATCTTATGATATTGACTGGAGATACTTCTACCTCTGCTGGATTGGAGCGATTTAAAAAAACGTATCCTGCTAAATTTCTTGATGTTGGCATAGCAGAACAGAATATGATGGGAATTGCAGCGGGCCTTGCAAGCGAAGGGGTTAAAGTTATTACTTCTACATTTGCTCCTTTTCAAACGATGCGTTGCTGTGAGCAAGTTAAGGTTAACTTGGGATATATGCGTCATAAGGTATGCATGGTGGGGCTGGCCAGTGGTGTAGTGCTTGGTGTGCTTGGGTATACCCACTGCAGTATTGAAGATGTGGCAGTGATGCGATCTATTCCAGGGATAACAGTTATTTCTCCAGCTGATTGCCTTGAGACTGTCAAGGCTACCCTGGCTGCTATCGATCATAATGAATCGGTTTACATTCGCTTGACTGGTGGTGCGAACGATCCTCAAGCCTACAAAGAGGATTACAAATATGAAATAGGCAAGGCAAATATACTGCGCGAGGGTAACGATCTAACAATTATTGCAGCAGGAACAATGGTCGCTGAATCCCTTAAGGCTGCAGACATATTGTCCGAACAAGGCATCTCTACAAAAGTGGTTAATATGCATACCATAAAACCCTTGGACACGGCTGCGATTGAAAAGGCATGTGCAGCGTCAAAGCTTATAGTCACGGTTGAGGAGCATAGTATTGTAGGTGGTTTAGGCAGTGCAGTGGCTGAATACAAGACAGAATTCAAAAATGCTCCACCACAACTTATAATCGGCCTGCCTGATAAGTACGGCGAAGCTGGTAAACACAGGTATCTATTAGAAAAACATGGACTTACATCTAAGCAGATAGCAGGCAGGATCATGAATAAATATAGATTGTACTCAAACTGAGGGATTCTTTTGTGCCAAACAGTTTTTTCTGCGAGAATATACAGATACTAACATCTGGAGAAGGAAGTAGAATTAATACTATCTCACTGCAAAAATATACGCATGTTGAAGGATTATAACCAATACTTTAAATAGCATTCATATATGACAATTAATAAATGACTATCAGCAATATGAACAACATACATTCAAAAAATGTCGGTCAGAACCACTTTGTTGATGTCTCTGGAAATGTTATTATTGGATACAATAAAATAGAAGTATGCTTGAATAAAAGTGTAAGTAGTCCAATTTCTGCTTGCTATGGATAAAACATATCCAATCGATATCTATGGAATAAAGAAAATAGGTATTGAAGAGTGGTTTAATCACTATTATGTCCCTGTAACAGGAAGGGAATATTACGGTTTATATAATAAGGTTAGTTCTATATATTTGTCTTTACTAAAGAACAATAGTGAAATACTTTATTTAATTGGCAATGCTAACACTACAATTATTCAACTCGTATCAACATATCTTTTAGAATTATTAACACTGTCAAGATTAAAAATGAGTGGATATGAGTATGTTGTAGGGAAAGAAAGAGTGGGAATTCAAGAATATATCTCTATGTTCAATTTTCCAAGCTTATCAGGAATGAAACTAATAGGTGAACATGCAAATAGTCTAAACTTTCCGGAAAGAATTAAAAATATTTTTAGGGTTTTAAAGTATAATTTTGAGTTGCCTCACTTAATGGGTAAGAAATTACTAAACAGTATTTCTAATCCACATTTCTTGATTGGTAATAGAATGCAACAAGAAGTTGTTGCTTTCTGCAAGGAAAACAGCATTTCTCCTATACATTTACACCCATTATTGTTTGCTAAGAAGACAAGACTAGTTGACGGGTTTCAGCAGCTGCCGGAAATGGAAGTGTTTGTCAATAAGTTTTTATATGAAATAAAAGAAAGCTATTCGTTTGTCGATGAAACGGCTTTTGAAAGATTAAAGGTGCATGTTGCCGATTACTTCAGTAACAGCCTGATGCTATTTTATCAGAACCTTGCTTTTATGAAGAAATTTGATCTGAGACCTTTGCTTGTTACGGGACTGGGACATCCGATTCATAGAATTTTTTGCTCTGCATGGAGATATGCAGGGGGTAAGGTAATTGGATTTTCACATGGGAATAGTTACTGTCATGATTATACACCAAAGATATACTATGAGCTAAATATGGTTGACCTGTATGTAGCATCAACTCAGGGGCATAAAGAAATTGTCAGTCAGTCAGCAAAAGACTTTATGCCTGATTATAAAATACCTAATATAATAAATTTAAAGAAAAATATATATAATCCTATATTTAGTAAATTACAAAATAATAAGACAGTTAACAAAATAAAAAAAGTTATGATAATAAATGGGCTTTTAAAAGGTTATTTTAGTGTAGATACGGAATATCATCCTTTTGCTTTTCTTTACAACGATTTGAAGTTAATAAAAATCTTAAAGAAAGCAGGTTATTACGTAATATATAAACCTGATTTTCATGAATTAAATGAAACAAAAAGCATTTTTGAAACATATGTTGATGAAGTCATTATTGAGAGGTTTGAAGATGTATATAGCTATGCAGATTGCATTTTCTGGTCTTCTTCTCCGTATAGTACTACCTTTGGTTTCGGTTTGCTCTCTAATAAACCAATAGTATTCATGAATGTTAAAGGATATATTTGGCACCCAAGGGTGTTTGAGCTGCTAGAAAAAAGATGTTCCGTAGTTAAAGCCGAAGCGGTAGATGGAAGAATTGTTTTTGATGAAAAAGATGTTCTTAATGCTGTTCAAGAATCTATTAGTAAGGTTAGTTACGATATTCTGTATGAGTTTGCTTTTTAAGCGGTAGAATCACGCGTATTTACTTTTCTTGATAAATTTAACACTATGATTTGATATGGATTGTATAATAGTTTTCAGATCTATTGGTCATCTGGAAGATATATTGCCGCTTGTATTCGAACTGAATAAAATTGGGCTTGTGTCTAGTCCTGTTTTTGTTGCTTCTACAAAGAGACAAGATGAATTTATAAGGGAAAATGTGGTGCTAGTTGATAGTATTTCTCATATTGGTGGAAGATTAACAACATTAAATGCGCATAGGAATCGTTACATTAGAAATCTATATAATATATTTGTTTTAAGAAAGTATTTTTATAAACAAGTCCTGACAATAGAGGTGCCATTTATTAGAAGTTTCTGGGTGACTGTCTTATTAGTCTTAAATAGAAAGGTTTGGAAGGGAAAGAGAATGGGAACCTTGCTAGAGAACAAGCCTTATAGGCAGGCGCATAATATTACTATGTATTATTGTACCGTTAAGGAAGATTTTGAAATTAGGGAGAAGGTGGTTAGGTTGTCTGATTCTGTCGCGATAGCGGCTTAACTTGAAAGGAGCAATTTCAATGAGAGTTTTTATTACTGGTGTTGACGGGTATTTAGGATGGCAACTATCAATGTACCTTGCCAAGAGGGGGCATGTATTAGCAGGTGCTGATAATTACTATAGAAGAGATTGGGTTCAGGAGATGGGGTCCCAATCAGCCACACCTATAAGAAGAATGACAGAAAGATTAGAAGCATTCCATGATAATTTTGGAAGAAATCTTCAATTTTTCAAAGGGGATCTAAGTGATTATAATTTTGTAGAGAATATTTTTAAACATTTTCAACCTGAAGCAATAGTCCATCTTGGAGAGATGCCTTCAGCCCCTTATAGTATGATTGATGTTCAACACGCAACCTG
>Ga0187833_10004745_pt1 | contig 13122 bp, 13 predicted proteins | sample ETNtaG_37_FD_167968 | JGI IMG/M metagenome (GOLD analysis project Ga0187833, IMG submission 167968) | Marine microbial and viral communities from oxygen minimum zone, Eastern Pacific Ocean - ETNP2014_SV_400_PacBio MetaG (Illumina Assembly) | ecosystem: Environmental > Aquatic > Marine > Hypoxic... | reverse complement strand
GGCTTCACCATGTTCAAATTTGTCATGGTTTCTCTTAAGTGATTGTAGAAAAGTGTAGATACCCTTGCCTCCCGGCAGAAAGGCAAACAGAAACCGGGCGATATCTGCTTCCGGGTCAGCGTAGTCTTCGGTGAAAGAAATGGAGTTGGTCATGTCGAGCATTTGCTGTACCGTGGCACCACCAAATGCGGACTCAGCGAGTTCAGGCACGTATTGCTTGACCAGAGCCGTATTATCGACCAATCCCTCTTCCATGAGCATGAGCATCATTGTCCCAGTGAAAGATTTTGTCACTGAAAACATGAGGTGTTGCGTTGTTGGCAACTGGTCGTTGTAGTAGCGCTCGTAGACCATCTTTCCGTTATGCAACACCATGAAACCATCTGTGTAGGCCGATTCTAGCCATTCACCAACGTATACCTTACGGCCGTCAGGAAAGGACACCAGCAGTTTGGACAGATCCATAGGTTGGCTACTAAACGGCACTGATGCTGCTGCCGCGATATTTCTAGTGGGTACCAACTCACGCATATGTTGCAAGGACCATCTGTTATAGGGTGGCTGGAGCATGTTCTCCATTGTAATGCGATGCTTTTCCGGGGGTGGAAAACCGCTCATTAGTTCCAGATCGCTTGCTGATGAAGGATTCTTCTCAGCAGCAACCAGAGTGGTTGCCATAAAAAGGAATAAGACAAGGGACGCATTTTTCATTGTTGTCACCGGAGGATAAGGAAGACTCAGTGTTTGGGATCTGTAGTTTCAATCTGCCACAGACCTGGTGAGAGTAACATTTTAAGAAGATCGTATTGCCTACTACAGAAAACTGTTTGGTGCTGGTGTGCCCACAGTGGCCCCATCGGTACATGGTACGCCACATGCCGGGGATCAGAGTTTTCCCAACATTGTTCCCGAGGTCTATCAGGAAACCATTAGATCCTTTTATGGGTTCGCCAGCTCTCTATAGAGATTGTGAATGGACAGTTCTAAGGCTTTTTCAATGGTTATACGCTGCGTTTAGGCGAGTACCTGGTGGATGGAAATGGCCGGTACTGGTTTGACACGTTTTTCTGACTCCAACATTAAAGGTTTTTGAGTCGCTTTTAGATCATTTGGAAATAAGCAACCCGGGGTTTTTAGCGCAATAAAGTCCTTTACGGCTTTTTTGGCTAGGAGGAAACTGGTTGGTAATACAGTCGAGGTGTCATATGTCCAAGATAAAAGATCTGCTGGCGAAAAAGGGAAGTGATGTCTGGTCCGTTGGGCCTGCCCATTCCGTTTACCAGGCAATCGAGATGATGGCTCTAAAAGGTGTTGGAGCCCTCACGGTTTTGTCTGATGACGGTCAGCTGGTGGGTATCATTTCTGAAAGAGACTATGCGCGGAACGTTATTCTGCAGGGCAAGTCTTCTAAAGATACACAAGTTTCAGAAATCATGACGCGTAATGTGGTCTATATTGAGCCGACGCATGCGGTCGATGAGGCCATGGCTTTGATGACCGCCAGGCGGATTCGTCATCTGCCGGTCATAGCGGATGAAAAACTTAGCGGCATGATATCGATGGGTGATCTAGTCAAATCCATTATCGATGAGCAGTCGCATGTGATTGATCAGCTGGAGCGATACATTAAGGGCGAAACTGCGGGAATAGGCAGCTAGCCCTCAGGCACCCACTCTACCCGTCTCGTAATCTTACCGGGTTGCTTCCGGGAGCAGTTCTCGGACTATCCTTTCCTTTCAAAGCACCTACTTAGCTGTTTGCGGTTAGTGGTTTTCACAAGGTATGCTCGGTCTTTTACGAAAGGGAAAAGCATGCAGTTTGTATTTACTGAGGAGCAGCATCAATTTAGGGAAGTGGTAAAGCGATTCCTCAGAGATAAATCACCTACCACAGAAGTGCGCCGCTTGATGGAAACAGATGACGGATTTGATCCCGTCGTCTGGAAACAGCTAAGCGAAGAACTGGCACTGCCCTCCTTGATCGTACCTGAGAAATACGGCGGTGCGGGCTTTGGTTTTGTAGAGTTATCAATTGTAATGGAGGAGATGGGGCATTCGCTTTTGTGTGCGCCCTATTTCTCGAGTGTCGTGCTGGCGGCCAACGCAATTTTGAACGCTGGAACGGAAGAGCAAAAACTAGACCTGTTACCTCAGATTGCCTCAGGAAGTATCAGAGCTACATTGGCGGTGACAGAATCCAGTGGGCGGTGGGAAGCCACGGCGGTCGAGCTTGCAGCAAAAACTGATGGTGATGGCTTTATTCTGCAAGGTGAAAAGTGCTTCGTGGTAGATGGTCACACGGCCGACAAGATCATTGTAGTTGCAAGACTTGAAGGCAGCGACGGTGACAGTGGAATATCGTTTTTTGTTGTTGATGGTGAGGCGCCCGGCATTAAAAAAACCCTGTTGAAAACCGTTGATCCGACGCGAAAACTTGCCCGCCTTGAGTTCGATGGCGTGCAGGCCCAGCCTCTAGGGGAACCTGGTGCAGGATTGGATGCCTTAAATAAAACGTTAGATCAGGCTGCAATTGCCCTTTCCAATGAAATGATTGGTGGAACGCAGTATTTGATGGATTCAACTGTTGAATATTCGAAAGTTCGTATGCAGTTCGGTCGAGTGATTGGATCCTTTCAGGCGATCAAGCACAAGTGCGCAGATATGCTCATACAACTTGAACTGGCTAAATCCGCTGCTTATCACGCGGCAGCAGCACTGGATGAAGGGGATGAAAATGTACCTGTGCTGGCGAGCATGGCAAAAAGTGCAGCATCGGATGCCTACATTCAGGTAGCGGCGGACAGTATACAAGTCCATGGAGGAATCGGATTCACCTGGGATCAGGATACTCACTTATGGTTCAAAAGGGCCAAAAGTTCTGAGGTCTTCCTTGGTGACCCGGCCTACCACAGGGAACTGATGATGCAGCGATGGGGGGAAGGGATATGAGTGACTTGACGGCAGTAAAAGAGGAAGTACGAACCTGGTTGCAGGAAAACTGGGATGACAGCTTATCGCTGGTTGAGTGGCGGAATAGGCTAGCGGATTCAGGCTGGGGCGTTCCAGACTGGCCCAGACAATGGTATGGGCGTGATTTGCCAGTCGCCATACTGCCTGAAATTGAAGAAGAATTTGCTGAGATTAATGCGATAGGTGTTGCCCGCAGCGGCATCAGGATGCTGGCAGCAGCGACTATCCTTGAGCATGGCAGCGATATGCATAAAAAGGAATTCCTGCGCCGAATCCTTACCGGGGAGGATACCTGGTGCCAATTGTTCAGTGAGCCGGGTAGCGGAAGTGATCTGGCTGGTGCGACAACTCGCGCTGATTTTGATGGTGAAAACTGGATCATAAATGGCCAGAAGCTCTGGACTACCAGTGCGCACCATGCTGACTATGGATTGTTATTGGCGAGAACAGATTGGGATGTGCCCAAGCACCAGGGATTGACCTACTTCATCCTGGATATGACTCAGCCAGGTGTCGATGTACATCAGGTGAAACAAATGAATGGGCATGCTTCCTTCAATCAGGTGTTTATAACTGATGCCACGATTGCGCCGCAACATAGAGTAGACGAAGAGGGAGCAGGCTGGCGGGTTGCCATGACGACACTTGCCCATGAACGACGTAACGCGGATGGGATGAATCGGCTGAACCGTGACTCAGGATTACCTGGTGCGATCTATGAAGAAGAGCGTAAAGAAGTTGCCACGGTTATGGAGCCATACAAGTGGTACCCGCAAAGGGCTGGGCGAGTCGATCTTGTCATGCCGAGGGCACAGCAGACTGGCAGAATCGAGGATGCAGGTATTCGCCAGGAAATTGCCAAGTTACTCATTATGTCGAAATCCGCTGAATGGACTGCAAGAAGAGCTCGAGCTGCACAGGAACAGGGAATGCCTCAGGGTCCGGAGGGTTCACTGGGCAAGCTCTCGGCTAGCAACGTAGCGAGACAAGCATCCCGGGTACATACGCTGATCTCGGGTGCTGACGCTTTGCTAACAGGAAGTGACGGCGCTATGGATGGTCTCATTGCGGAAGTCCTGGTTTCCGTCCCGGCAGTGTCCATCGCTGGAGGCACAGATGAGATACAGCGCAACATCATTTCTGAACGTGTGCTCGGCATGGAGAAGGAACCCCGGTTTGATTCCGGCCCCTTTAAGGATGTTCCAAGAAATGTTATCTAGGCAATGCCAATGGTGTTAGATCGAGCATCGTGGTAGTTTCCCCCATCGATTTATCTGGTTCTGATGTCGAAATTTATACATCAGGATTCGAAGCTGATTAGAGGAGCAATACATGAACTTCGAATTTTCTCAGGAACAGAATCTGCTGCGAGAGCAGGCATTAGGGTTCCTAAAAGATTATTGTTCAACCAAGGTGGTACGCAATATTCTCGATGGTGAAGATTCATACGATCAGGAATTGTGGACCAAGGTCGTGGAGATGGGATGGACCGCGACAGTAATTCCCGAGGAGTATGATGGGCTTGGCATGTCCTATCTGGAACTGTGCGTAATTGCCGAAGAGCTGGGTCGCGCCCTGGCGCCATTGCCTTTTTCTTCCTCCGTTTATCTTGCCACAGAGGCATTGCTGGCAGCCGGTTCAAAAGAGCAAAAAGAGGAATGGTTGCCGAAGCTGGCTTCTGGCTCGGTCATTGGCTGTCTTGCTGCAGGTGAAGGTACAGGGCAGGTAACGCCAAAATCCCTCACGACTTCTGCCGATGCCAGTGGCTTGACTGGCAGTAAATTACCGGTTGCCGACGGTGATGTCGCAGATTTTGCGGTGGTTATCGCGGCGTGTGATAGCGGCGATGGGGCCAGTGCTTATCTCGTTGATTTGAATCAGTCCTCAGTTTCAAGGCAGAAGGTAGACACCATCGATCCAAGTCGTTCTCATGCGAAGATAGATTTCACTGGTGCCAGTGCGCAACTGTTGGGTAAGGAAGGAGAAGGCTGGGCACTGCTAAACAATATATATGATCGTGCAGCAGTCTTGTTTGCCTGGGAGCAGGTAGGCGGGTCTGAAACCGCACTTGAAATGGCGAAGGAATATGCCATGGGAAGATTTGCATTTGGCCGTCCGATTGCTACCTATCAGGCAATCAAGCACAAGCTTGCCAATATGTATGTAAAAAATACGCTGGCTAAGTCCAACTGTTATTACGGGGCCTGGGCTCTGTCCACCAATGCAGCAGAATTGCCGATCGCTGCCGCTACAGCTCGAGTGGGCGCTATTCAGGCCTACTATTTCGCGTCTAAGGAAAATATCCAGACACACGGTGGGATGGGTTTTACCTGGGAATTTGACTGCCAGTTTCCGTACCGGCGATCCAAACTGTTGTCGATCAATATAGGCAGTGAACCCGTCTGGCAGGAAAAACTCATTAAGGCAATTGAAACAAGTCGGGCCGCGTAGGTCGCGCCGCGTAGGTCGGGCCGCGTAGGTCGCGCCGCGTAGACCGCCCTAGTTAGGCGGCCTAAACAGATTCAGGAGAGAAGTTATGGATTTTGAAGACTCAGCAGAAGAAGCAGCATTCAGGCAGGAAGCAAGAACCTGGCTTGAAGCCAACGCGCTAACTAAAGAAGAGAAGGAAGGTCTTGATTTCATTGGCATTGCAAAGCTGTGGCAGAAACGCAAATACGATGCCGGCTGGGCTTGTCTTCGCTGGCCAAAAGAGCATGGTGGAAGGGGTGCCACGGCGGTAGAGGCGGTTATCTTTGGGCAGGAAGAGTCAAAGTATGACATCCAGGAGGCGGGGGTATATGCCATCAGTCACGGGATGTGTGCACCAACCATGATGGCCTGGGCTACTGAAGAGCAGAACAAGCGTTTCATACCAAAACTTGCAAGTGGTGAAGAGATCTGGTGCCAGATGTTCAGTGAGCCTGCTGGCGGTTCTGATCTGGCGGCACTAAGGACCCGCGGTGAGAAAGACGGGGATGAATGGATTATCAATGGGCAGAAGATCTGGACATCAGGGGCTCATTATTCAGACTGGGGTGTCATAGTTCTTAGAACTGATCCCAGTGCGCCAAAACATAAGGGGCTGACCTACTTTTTCATCGATATGAAATCCCCGGGCATCGAGATCAAACCTATTAAGCAGATTTCCGGTGGCGCTAACTTTAATGAAATTTATTTTACCGATGTTCGTGTTTCAGATTCGCAGCGCCTGGGTGAGGTTGGACAGGGCTGGCAGGTTGCCCTGACAACCTTGATGAACGAACGGGCTGCCATCGGCGCTGGTGGTGGTGGTGTCAATTTCAGATCGGTATTCAAACTGGCGCAGAACGTGAATATCGATGATGAACCAGCAATTAACGACAAAACCGTGCGAAGAAAACTGGCGGACTGGTATGTAACAGAGTCCGGTTTGAAATATACGGGTTATCGCTCCATGTCCGCCCTGTCCAGGGGCGAAATCCCAGGCCCGGAAAATTCCATAGGAAAACTGGTTGGTGCGCCCAAACAGCAGGACATGGCTTCGTTTGCATTGGATCTGCTGGAGTCCAGCGGCGCTATCTGGGACCCGGAACTGTCCCAGGAAGCGGGATTGTTCCAGGCGACCTACATGGCAGCGCCAGGCGGGCGGATCGCCGGCGGTACTGATGAGATTATGGCTAATATTGTCGCTGAGCGCGTACTTGGTATGCCACAGGATATTCGTGTCGACAAGGGCATACCCTTTAGCGAAATACCGACTGCAAATTCCTGACGGGTAACCATGCCTAAGATGTCAGCTGAGGTTGAATGGCACGATGCCACTGACAGCGAAGGTATGCCCACGCGCGAGTTCAGAATTTCGCGCGCGGGGAAACGAGACATAACTGGGGCACTATGGCTGCCTGGCTCAACGCCAGCCTGCAGAACCCTCATTTGTGTCGGACATGGTGCATCTGGTGACAGATACCAGGCACCAATATGTTCACTTGCGGCTCGATTTGTCGATGAAATAGGACTACCGGTTTTGTCTCTTGATGGCCCTGTTCATGGATTACGTCAAGTGGGCGATGGTGGCCGCGGTGCCTTCTTTCCAGAATTCCAGCGGGATGGCTGCATGGAAGATATGGTTGACGATTGGACCTGTGCAGTATTCCAAGCTCAGTCCCTTGCTGCTATCGGTATCGGAAACCTGGCCTATTTTGGCCTTTCAATGGGTTCATTGTTTGGTATTCCATTCCTTGCCTCTCGTGACGATGTGACCGTTGCAGCACTTGGATTGGTGGGGGTTGAATCAGGCTTTCCCCATGATCAGATATTGCTGGATGCGGCAACAAAAATAGACTGCCCGTTGGTCTTCCTGATGCAACTGGAGGATGAACTTTTTGTTCGGGATGGTTATTTGAAAGTTTTCGATGCGTTCGCCTCCGTTGACAAGCGGCTCCATGCAAACCCGGGACTGCATCCGCAAATCCCTGGTGAAGAAATTGATTTTGTCTTTGAGTTTCTTGCCGGCCACGTCAATGGTACCGTAGAGCGCAGCATCATCAATCCGTTGGCAGAATAGTTTTTCTGGTGACAGATGTTGATCAAGTATATTGTCTTGATAAGTTCGCCGGTCTCGAGGTCTCTGTTCAAAATTGGCATTATTCGAACATCCTAGAAGGTCTAGCCTTTTGTTTCGATTGACACTGATTTGGACAGCCAGCCTTTTCCTGTTTCCCTTGTTGTTGGCGCAGGGTATCTGGACGCGTCGACATATTGAAAAGTTACCAGAAGCGCGATCACCGAACGAGGGTATTGCTGGTGGCAAAGGGCGGCCTATTTATATCGTTGGGGTGGGTGATTCAGTTATAGCGGGTGTTGGCGTTGAATGGCTATCAGAGTCTTTGACGGCGTGTGTTGCTGGAAAATTGTCATCAAAAATGAATCGTAGCGTTGCCTGGGCCGCCTATGGTATTAATGGTGAACGTGTAAGTGAACTTATTAAAAGGGTTCCTCAGATACCGAACAAGGAAGTCGATCAGGTTTTGGTGTCCATTGGAGTTAATGACGTATCCCGCCTGACCTCTATTAGCTGCTGGCATTTTGAAATTGCAGCCTTGATCGCTGAGTTAAAACAACATTTCGGTGTGCCCATTATTTTCATGGGTCTGCCTCCCATGGGAGTGTTTCCTGGTTTACCGCAACCCTTGAGGTTCGTACTGGGTATCAGGGCCGCCATGCTTGATCTGATATTGGTGAACGCAACGAAGCAGCATGATGATATCTTGTGGTCAGGTTCATTTTCGCAAATGGATTTTTCCAACCCAGCGAAGATTCTTGTAGCAAGTGATGGTTATCACCCTAATAGACAGGCTTGTGAAATCAGTTCCGAGGAAATCGCGGCACAGGTGATAGAAGCAAATCTTCATGAAGCATGGTAGTGAATGGCCTGATACCTATTCGTGATTGGGCAGCTGAATATTTGATTGTTGATCAGACGCCATGGCTGATTTGGTCTCGGGAGCGTGCGGCGGAAGTTCTAGAGCAAGTAAGATCATAGTAGAGAGACCGCTCTAACCGGCCAACAAGAGACACGACGGCATTTCAGCAAAAACTCGAGTCCGTCTTTAATCAACCCGACTTAGCGCAGCCGTAGCGCATTCACTTACGGTGCGTCGAGATGTGTCTGCAGCGCGGCCATCACCACCTCAGGCCCTGATCGCCGTTGGTAGTTTTCTGCCTGGTCTATCCACAAAACCTTACCATCGCTATTCACCAACAAGGTTGTCGGTACCGGCAACGCTTCGACATCGTCGCCGGGCGGCCCTGAGTGAATAAGTTGATTCCGCAGACCAAAAGCGTCAGTCACGGCCAAGTTTCGATCAGACAACATCCGTGCCTTTAGCCGATGGACACCCCTCTTCTTTTGGATCACGCCAGGTTTATCCGTGCTGACTGTGAGCACCTGCACACCTCGCTTATCGAACTCTCTCTGAAGTTCTGCCAATCGCCGCAACTCGGCGACACAATAGGGTCACCAATGACCGCGAAAGAACTTGATAAGCACTGGAGAGCCCGCTAGGTCGTCTGATCTAAAACGTTCACCCGTGTCATCCAGCGCAGTAAAAATGGGGATGGTGTCACCTACACGAATGGGATTCTCAGCGACCTGTTGCGGGCTAATCGCGATCGTGAAAGGTAGAAACGAGCCTACTGCGATCGCAAAGATTGCAGGAACACCACCAAACCAGCGCGTGCCAATGGCAAAGGCTGCGACGCCAAGAACAGCCGCCGCGAGGAAGGCCGCGACAAATAGTGTTCGGTCCTCGGGAATCGCCACCTGGTTGATTTGGCGGCTCCAAAGTGCCACTGCCAGTATGGCGACTGCAAGGGCAACAAATCCCAACGTCGTGCCTATCTTTTTTCTGTTGGCGGTCATCGTTTTCATATTTCTCCCATCAAAGCCAGACTTCCAGGTTCATCCGGACAATTTTCGCGGAGGAGGAAAGGCTGCATTAAAACCTCTTATTTTACCATATCCTACTTACATCGCGGATTGCTAGATGCCCTTTTTTTAAAGAGCACTCTTATCTGCCAGAGAAACGAGTCCGCTCCAGAGGTTGCTGCGGAAGCATCTACCCGCCGAGGTCAATGTTGACAGACCGCACTGTTCGGCCAAGAGCAGACGAGCCTTCAGTGCTTTGTCATCCTGACAACGTGAAGTGTGTGATTAAAAATGTGGTTCTCATCATATCGCACCACCTAACTACTTGTAGTAACCCTTGTACTCCATTCAGGAGGGAGCCTACACCTTACTGATCTGGCACAAGCACTAGCGTAGCTTGTCACCGATCTCGATCTTGCCAGGTTGGCGGACGGTTGCATAGACGCCCAGATTACCCTCGGCTTCCCGAACCAACGCACGCATAATCGTTGGATCTTTCGGCAAATCATCAAAGCCATGGGTAGTCATGGAGCAGCGCGGACATTGAAGAGTAATATCAATCACAGCTTCACCGATTGTGATTGTCTTACCAATCCATTCAAGCTCGGGGAAAGGACTGGATGATGAACTGTTGATCAACAGATTGGGTCTGAATCGACGCACATCGAAGTTCGATTCGGGTGCACGCTGTTGCATGGTATTCAATGACTGTGTCGTCATGAGCGTGAGTGGGAACGCATCAAAGTAGGTGCCAAGAGGCGATTCGAATTCTACTAATTCCTTTGGGAAGACTGAAAGATCAGGTAATGGTTCATCCGGTGTTCGTCCAAAAATTGTTCTCAGTTCTGTTTCCATATCATCATGGCTGGATGGGCCGCGTCGATAGTGATCTAGCGCATCTTCAGGCATCAATGGCCACAAAGTCACTGAGTGCTCAAGCGCACTGGACAGCTTTTCATTGATATCCACATCACCTGTTCCAGCCTTTGCACCATTTGGCAGAGTGATTTGTGCTGGACTTGATCCAGAGTCTGCAGGCTGAGACGCATATCTGGCATTCATCCGCATAAGTCCAGGGAATTTCTTTGCACCGCGAATTCCACCTTGGACTTCGTCCCTTGCCGCCCAGGCCCGGTCCCCGGGGATACCATTTGCATTAAGCGTCACAGAATTCAGCGATTCACCGGACATACTTTTTACTGGATAACGATATATCGATTCCAAGTTCCCGATTGACATAGGACGTCCTCGCTGTTTGATTAAAGCCAGTGATGAATATTCTCTCAACTAGATCCGAAACTCAATCGCCCAATGGGTCTGGTATTGATTTTGTAAAGCCCAAGATACCTAACACTCAGTTACGCTGGCATGCTCGTTCTGGCAGTGATTTGCGAAGGCAATACTTACCGGCACTTTACCGGTTCGGCCGACTGGAAGGCGTGCTTTCAATTGCATAGGTGTTATACGTCACCCTGACTATATATGTGCAATACATTTGATTTCGATTTTAAGTTTAGGCTGCACGAGAGCAACAACTTGCACGACAGTTTGGCTAACTTCCGGTTTGCCTCCATAGGCTTCTTCTCTAGCATTATATATATCTTCAACATTACTCATTAGCGCATCCATATCAGTGACGAAATACGTTTCATCCACGATATTACCCATATCAATACCGAATTCGGTCAAGACTTCCTTTAGGTTTTCGTACGCTAGTTTTACCTGCTCACCAATGTCTTCAGGCGTTTTGCCTTCGCTATCAATCCCAACTTGGCCCGACATGTAAAGGATATTGTCCACTTGTACACCCTGAGCAATGAAGTCTGCGAAAGGCCCACTGCGAAGTACCTTCTTATCTATTGCCATATTTCACTTCCTCTATTTGTTCTGTAATGACGTATAACTACTTAATCCTAGTGCAGCAGCCGAGTATCCAGTATTTTTCTTTCCGTGGAAAGACCATCGAAACATCAGCCCGGCTGACTTTGAAAAGAGGACAACCGGTCTTAACCAAATGGTCCACTGAGAGTGGGCAAGATCAAAAAGCTGACATTTTTGGTGCTCTCATTCAATAGAACTGCAACGGCGAGAACGGCCAGGAGAGGACCCCACCAAATTTGCTCGACTGCTCTAAATAGTACGTATGTTCCTCTAAATCCAGCTTAGAGCGGCTTTGATTATCTTTGTTGCGCCCGTTTGTGAACATTCTCCATGGGCAATTAACAAGCGTTCAGCATTCCAGCCAATAACTGTTTCCCGCGCGGTGCGCGCCAGGTTTCTTTGAATAAAACTGGCGCGCCACTCTCTTGGAGTACTGCCTTTTCTTCCCACAAGACTGTCTAGTCGCATTAACATGCCTTTCCAACCACCCATATTGGATTCGAGATGACGCTGGACAAGGTCGCAGATGATTGCTGTTCTCGATGGCCAGTGAATAAATACAACCTCTTCCATGGCGAATGAGCCATGGAAAATCACCTGGCCAATATCTGTTGCCCAGGCTGGATCTGGCTCATCACCGAGCTCTGCGTCAAAACTGATATCAGGTTTCCGGCGGGCGAGGCCAGGTGGGGCATACAAACGTGCTTCGGGCCAATGGTCAGCCCAATCTTGCAGAAACAAATGGTGAATTTTGTTAGGTGCGACGATATAGCGGACGGGCCCCATGGACTCTACATCGCTGACCAGGTCCTCGGTCAATGCGATCGGTGACCAAATCCATAAGCTCCCATCCGCCAGCTGAACCACGGCCATTCGCGTGGGATACGGAAAGCCATAGAACGAGACGATTGGCCCATCGGCCAAATAGAGAGATGGTCCGAATTCTTCTAACACAAGGCCATTATAAAGATAACTATTGCCTTACTCTACTTGTCCACCTTGGGTACTAAGCCCTGATGACAGTTTTTCTATGAGAACGGCAGCTTACGAGCCGTCACCGGCCAAGAATGCCGACAGAAAAGCCTTTATCGCGAGACTCACTTTCGGCCAGGTGCGGACATTCATAATGACGTTCATAGGTTGTCAGAAAGAAGTGGAAAAACTTTGCGGAACTATGCGCTTATTTGAAATATTGTCGGGGTTCACTGGGTTATGGTTGGGAGTCCAACCACCCAATAAATACGATTATCTGGATTAGCCAACCACCAACGTCCCGTTTCCCTGGGGACGATATTTGTATTAAAGCAGTCTTTTTTACTTGATCCCAATGTAGGAAATATAGCTTCCGATCTTTACCTAGTTGATGTTCTATGAGGGTAGTAGCCATATCCCAACCGAGAATGTCAGCAACACTAATCCTTTGATGGTCACATTTGATGGCGATTTCATATCCTGGCCGTAGTTTTCTAAAGTCTGCCAGAATATCCCTTATCTCCTTTTCATCGTAAACTAGCGTCTTCAAATATGGTTTTTTCAAATAAATCATCTTGCAATCGTCGATTGGTTTACTCGATATAGAACAACTAAAAATAACTAACATGAATGTAAACAAAATGTTCTTTAGCATTTTAGTTTCCTCGATTTCCCTTGACCAACATCTTACATCACATCAGGAAATGGCCACTGAAATGTAGCATAGATATTTTCTTGAGATTTTGACACCTTTCAAGAGATCGCCACTGTGATATTGCATACCTGGCAGGACAGTCTATCTTGAAAAAAACCTCAAGAGGAGACTGTGCCAATGAACGATCAATATCGAGAGATCCAAAGGCGCCTTCGAGTACTAAGGCACGCAGAAGAGAC
>Ga0187833_10004742_pt1 | contig 13126 bp, 8 predicted proteins | sample ETNtaG_37_FD_167968 | JGI IMG/M metagenome (GOLD analysis project Ga0187833, IMG submission 167968) | Marine microbial and viral communities from oxygen minimum zone, Eastern Pacific Ocean - ETNP2014_SV_400_PacBio MetaG (Illumina Assembly) | ecosystem: Environmental > Aquatic > Marine > Hypoxic... | reverse complement strand
ATACTTTTTCAATAGCCTTGTCTCTGGAGGTAGTAGCCTAGTTTCAGCAGGAGTTCTTTTTCTGATTGGCTTTTTGATTTATGGTCCAGATTCTCTAGTTAGCGCGACTGCAGCAGTCGATTTTGGTACTCGTAAAGGTGCGTCAACGTCATCAGGTTTAATAAATGGAATGGGGTCCATTGGTGCAATTGTTGGTGGTACCATTCCCGGATTTTTTAAGGATTCTTGGGGTTGGGATGGTGTTTTTACATTAATAGCAGGATCGGTATTGATTGCAGGTCTCCTTATGATTACAAAATGGAATGCACTCCCGAATAACCACGGCGTAAAGACTCATAATCAATAAGGAATTGTTACTCTAAAAATGAAGACACAGGGGAAACTCCTATATAATTGGACAGAGGATGGTTTTGATGAATCATTAAAATTCAATGATTCATCTCAATTGGGAAATGCACCATATGATGTGGCTATTATTGGTGCAGGTATAGTTGGATGCGCATTAGCATATAAATTATCTATGTATAAGTTGAAAATACTATTACTTGACAAAAATTATAATGTTGGAGAAGCAACCAGTAAAGGAAGTAGTGCCATAATTCATACAGGCTTCGATACACCAGTTGATTCAATTGAATCAACACTTGTTACCAAAGCGTCCAGAGAATGGCCAGAATTAGCAAAAAAATTAAAAATACCTTTTGAAGAATGCGGTGCATTGTTAATAGCTATCAATGATGAACAGAAAAAACAATTAAAAAATATTTATGATAAAGCTATAAAAAATGGTGTTACCGATATTCAATTATTGGACCCAAAACAATTACGAGAAATTGAACCAAAAATTACTGATGAAGCTTTAGGTGGCATCCTAATACCAAGGGAATCGATTGTTGACCCATTCTCAGCTTCGATTGCTTATTCCGAAATTGCTTTATCCAATGGTGTTGATATAATATTTGGTACAGAAATAATTGGCATTGAAAATGCAAACGAAAATGTAAAAAAACTCGTTACCAGATCTGGTATCAAGATTAATACTAATATTATTGTAAATGCAGCAGGGCTAGGTAGTGAAAAATTGGCAAAACTTTACAATGGGGAATCATTTGATACAAATCCTAGGCGTGGTCAATTTCTGGTATTTGATAAATATAGCCGAATGAACATAAACCACATTTTACTCCCTGTTCCTACCAATGAAACAAAAGGTGTCCTGGTTATTCCTACGATTTTCGGTAACCTAATGGCAGGTCCGACGGCAGAAGATTTTTCGCATGGTGATAATTCAATAACCGGCACGACCATTGAAAAACTTCAGTCATTATTAGATGGGGCATCAAAATTATATCCAGAATTAAAAAAACAACCTGTAATTAGTAATTTTGCCGGAGTGCGTTGTAATTGTAGTCAGGGAAGCTATTGGATTCGTTGTCATGATGGACACCCTGGTATATTGACGGTTTCCGGAATCCGTTCCACTGGGATTACATCTTCACCCACTTTAGCTGATTACTTGGTAAAAGAATTAAGCAATAAATGTGGTTTACATCTTGAAAAGGATATCACTACTATTGATAGTAGACCGGAAAGCAGTTGGCCAGGATGGTGGAAACAACCCTATTCAAATGGTAAAATAGTTGAAAAAGATTCGGACTATGGGAGAGTTGTATGCTTTTGCGAACAAATTTCACGTGGCGAAATTATTGATCATTTAGATTCGCCCCTAAAACCAGTAAGTCTTGATTCAATTAAACGTAGAACTCGCGCACAAATGGGACGATGCCAAGGTTTTGATTGTCAAATAAATGTTGCTGAAATTATTTCCAAACACTGTGACATCCCTTTGAACAAGATTACTAAACGTGGACCAGGAAGTGAAATAATTTCTAATACTCAAATGATGAAAAATAAAGATATAGATGAAATCAACAAATCATTTTAGAGTTGTCATCATTGGCTCTGGACCTGCCGGCATAGGAGCGGCAATTGCATTATCTAAACAAGGAATCACAACCGTAGCGTTGATTGAACGAAGTGATAATATTGGTGGAGTACCTTCTCTATACAAAAAAAAGAAGGGTGGAGTACGCACCTTCATTAGATGGTCACGCGGTGGTATTCCAGTTTTTGGGGAAGAATATGCCAATTTTCTTAAAAAAAAGTTAGCCAAAACGGATGTGGAAGTGTGGCTGAATAGTCAAGTTCTAAAGATTGAAGCTAGCAAAAAAGAGATCACTTTGATGAATCCTGATAAAGGAGAAATAAGTTTTACGGCTGATGCAGTTATCATGGCTTGCGGATCACGAGAAAAAACATTATCGGAACGCGGATGGATGACAGGCACAAGACCCATACGAGTGTTTTTCACCAAACAATTACTACAACTTATAGATGGCAACGGTTTATTACCTATGCGCAATCCTGTCATCATTGGATCAGACTTAATTGGTTACGCTGCCGCTGCAAAATTAAAAGTTGCCGGCGCAGAAGATGCAATAATTATGGATAAACAACATCGTCCGGAATGTTCATTTTTTGAACGGCTCTATTTCCGGATTTGGAGCAAACCCAGGTTCAGAGCTGTGAATGTAAAATCGGTAGAAGTAATGGGATCCAAAACAGCTACGGGCATAAGATTATCCAAAGATGGCGATATTTTACCCTGCGATGGTATTGTGGTTTGTGGCGAACTTATTCCCAATAGCGAATTGGCTCTATTGGGGAAATTAAAAATCGAATTACCTTCCAGAAAACCTGTAATCGGGCGGGATTACCAAATGTCTGAATCAGGGTGGTTTTCAGCGGGTAACATGCTCGGTGACTTTCGTGGTGCTGAATGGTGCTATTTTAATGGTCGACGTGTTGCTCGATCGGTGGTGAATTATCTTTCACAACCTTTGTAATCGAGTGGATCAGTTTTCATACGTTTCGGTATTCAAAATTTTAAAATTTAATTGTCGAATCTCGCACAGACATAATGAATCTGGAGTTTAAGAATGAAAAAAGGTGGTACATACAGTGAAGATGTAAAAATCCTAGAAGCATTCAACTATATACAGGAATTGAAACGAAGCCTGAAATTATTCAGTTCTTTTGCTGTTGCCTTCTCATTTATTTCGATTACTACTGGTATTTTCACAAATTATAAGTTTGTTATCCAAACCGGTGGGCCTGCAGGAATATGGTCATGGGCAATTGCTGTTGTCGGACAATTATTGGTTGCATTAATTTTTGCTGAACTTGCAGGAATTATTCCTGTCAGTGGTTATTCTTACCAATGGATCAAAAGATTATCCACTCCCTTTGTTAGTTGGATTACCGGATGGATCTCATTTTGTTTTCTTATTTTGGTCATTCCGGCTGTTGATTGGGGGCTTGCTCCGGTTTTAGCAGGATTATTAAATATTCCAATCTCAGATCAAAATATCATGATTATTGTTATGTGTACCATTCTGCTGCAGGCCGCTTTGAATATAATTGGTGTAAATTTAGCCACTTTTATTAATAATGGCGCCGTATTTACCGAAACAATCGGAATGATTGGTTTAACAATTTTTTTAATTGTTGCTGCATTTAATAGAAATGCAGATCCATCCATCTTGTTAAGTACTGGAAATGCGGCAACAGGCACATCTTATATCGGACCTTTCATATTGACGATGTTGATGGGGTCTTTCACACTGGTAGGATTTGAAGCATCCGCAAATTTGAGCGAAGAAACCGTAAACGCACATAAAACTGTCCCCAAAGCGATTATCGCTTCAGTTGTCTTGAGTGGCATATTCGGTATGTTTTTTTTAATTGCCTCAACCTTGGCAATTCCCAATCTTGGAGATGTGTTGAATTCAAATAACCCGCTACCATATATCATAGAATCAACACTTGGTGATGTTCTTGGCAAATTATTTTTAGTATTAGTTTGTATTTCAATTTTTGCCTGTGGCATGGTGATTACGACTTCTGTAGGACGATTAATATATGCGATGTCACGGGACAATGCATTTTTCTTCAGTCAATATTTTAAAAAAATCTCACCCAAAACAAATTCGCCAATTGCAGCGACACTCCTGATTCTTATTTTATGTTTAATTTCCACCTATTTTGCTGAATCACTTACATTACTCGTTGGTGCAACGGCCGTATTGCCTGCATTAATTTATCTTATTACAATTGTCTCTTATAGCCGTGCCAGAAAAAATGTAGAGTTTAGAACAGGTAGTTTTACCCTCGGTAAATTTGCAAAACCAGTATTTTTCTTTGCTGTATTATGGCTCATCCTCGAAATTGGCATTCTCACAATACCGAGAGATTTTCACAAAACCGCAATTATTTCAGTATTTATCGTGATTGTAGGTGTTATCGTTTATTTTATATTTTTTAGAAATAAGCTTCGAATAAACGGAAGTATAAAACAATGAAATATTACTTAGGTGTTGATCAGGGAACAACTAGGACAACAGCGTTAATATTTAACGAAGAATGGAATATATGTGGCAAGGGTTACACAGAACATACCCAATATTATCCGAAGCCGGGATGGGTTGAGCATAATCCAATAGAAATATGGCAGAAGACAAAAGAATCTGTAGCAATGGCTTTGGACATAGCAGGGGTAAGAGCGCGCGACTTGAGGGTGATGGGACTTTGTAATCAGGGTGAAACCTGTATGGTTTGGGACAAAAATACCAGCCAACCCATTTACAATGCGATTGTTTGGCAAGACAGAAGAACAGCCGGGATGTCGGATGAATTGAAAGGTGCGTGGGGCGATATTATTACTCAAAAAACCGGTGTTCGGGTGGATGCTTATTTTTCAGCCTTAAAAATTAAATGGATATTGGACAACGTAGAAAATGCCTGGATTAAAGCTGAAAAAGGTGAGTTACTGGTAGGCACTTTGGATACTTGGTTACTTTGGAAAATGACCGGAGGAGATATATATATCACTGATCCATCTACTGCGTCTAGGACCATGTTATTCAATCTGCACACACATCAATGGGATGATGAAATTCTGAAAATTATTGGAATCCCCAAGTCTATTTTGCCGGAAATCAGGGAGAGTGTTGATATCTATGGATACACTTGCACCGATTTTCTCGAAGATAGGATTCCAATTGCAGGTGGTGTCGTTGATCAGGCAGCAGCTCTATTTGGACAGGCATGCTTCCGAAGGGGTTCCATAAAAACCACCTATGGCACCGGTAGCTTTATGCTGATGAATACAGGGGAAAAACCTATTCAGTCTCAGAATGGTCTTATTACAACAGCAGTGTGGAGTATAGATAAAAATATTACCTTTGCGTTGGAAGGCGGAGTATATATTGCTGGTGCTGCTATTCAATGGCTTAGAGATGGGCTCAAGATTATTGATGAAGCTGCTGACTCCGAAGCTTTAGCGAAATCTGTTTCGGATACAGGTGGTGTACATTTCGTACCAGCATTTACGGGTTTAGCCGCACCCTATTGGGATCAATATGCCAGAGGCATGTTAATTGGAATCACCGGTGGTACAACCAGGGCACATATTGTCAGAGCGACTTTGGAGGCCATTGCCTTTCAGGTGGCCGAGAATTTAGACATCATGCGAAAAGATTCCGGAATGGCCATTGAATTAATGCGTGTAGATGGCGGTGCGGTTGTCAATCAATTTCTTATGCAATTTCAGGCGGATATTTTAGGTATACCTGTGGATGTACCGGATATTCATGAAACTTCAGCATTGGGAGTTGCATATTTAGCTGCATTAGGTATCGGCGATTTTGATAATCTGGATGAAATAAACAGCAAATGGAAACTCTCAAAAAGATATGAACCGGGAATTACCGAAGACCAAAGGCATCAATTAATGTATCAATGGAAAAGAGCAGTCGCGCGATCTGGAAAATGGATCGAAGCGTGAGAAATCAGATTATAAATACAATGGAAATTGACTCATGAGAATATTTTTTTATCCTATAACTTTCTTTTTGTTATTTATACTATCAATTCAAAGCAATATATTCGCCAGTGACAGAGATGCTTTATCAAGACTCCCAATCATTGGACTCATCCAAGATAATCAGGTTCCCATTAAGGTTAAAGGTACTTCAATTGGAAATGTTCGTATTGAGTATTTTGAAGGTAATGATTCAGTGTCAAATTTTACCGAATGGGAATATTTGTCCTACAGCGACGATCTTACCAAAAGTCTTATGCTGAGTGATATTAATTATAATTCTGATTATACATACCGAGTTATTTTTGCAGATGATAGTAGTTCTGAATGGTTTTCATTTTCAACTTTTCCTCAACAATCACAATCCGGAGAGTTTAGCTTTGTCTTTTCCGCATGTTTTAGGGAAATTTTTCTACCCCATAATATTTTTAATTATATTTCAATGTTATCACCCACTTTTGTTGCACTTCTCGGAGATCAAATATATGCAGATTATGACAGCAATATTAATACAGGTCCGCCAAATTCTGTGGTGCCAGCATTACGAAGTAAATATGCACAAAACTTTGATGAACATTTTCAGGCAATGAGTAGTTCGGTACCAATCATTGCTACTTGGGATGATCACGACTATGGTCAGGATAACTCTGATAGTACTTATATTTATAAAGTAGAAACGAAGAAAGTATATAAAGAAAGTTATCCTATCTATCCATATCAGGTAGAAGATGAAGGTATTTATTATCAGTTTAAAATTGCAGATGTAGATGTATTTGTTCTTGACACACGCTGGTACAGATCGCCAATGGATGTAGATGACAATGAAGATAAAACAATGCTTGGCGAAGAACAGCTTTCCTGGTTATTGAATGGATTGAACCAATCTACAGCACCCTTTAAATTAATTTTATCAAGTGTTTCAATGAATGACTATGGTGGTGATACATCTTCTGGTCAGGAGGGGTATGATAGTTGGATGGGATATACATTTGAACGTAATACTATTCTCTCTTTTATTGAAGATAATCAGATTTATGGTGTTTTGGTGTTTTCTGGCGACCAACACTACCCTAGCGGACATATTCTAAATTGGGATATTCCATTGAATTATGTTTCACAAACAGATTCATCCATTGTGTATTCCTTATCAGATTTAAGCTATGCTGTTTTTGATTTTTCTTCATCACCTTTTCATTACAACAGGGCAACGGGGCATATGCTCATTTCAGGAAATCAGAATAATCCATTTTACTCTTTTGAAATTTTCAGAGCAGAATTGGGGCACCCTTCAGTATATGGTTTAGTTCAAGTTGATACTGAAAATTCCACTAAAAGTGTGACAGTTACATTTTATGAATTAGATTCAGAAAATGAATTACTGAATAGACTATATGGCATAACTGTAATCAGGGATAGTTCGACAGTGGCAATTTCTCAATCTATGGCAACTCCTATATATTTTTCTGTAGGACAAAACTTTCCAAACCCGTTTAATGGTGCGACAAATATTATATATTCAATTCATGATGGTAGTGATGTTCAATTGAGTATTTATGATATTCTTGGTTCAGAAGTGATTACTCTTATGAAAGGATTCCATGAAGCCGGTGAGTATAAGGTTATCTGGAATGGAAATAATTCCCATGGCAAACCAATGCCCAGTGGGATATATTTTTATAGAATAAATGCTCTTGCCAATAAATCAGTAGATCAATCATCCCATTTAACAAAAAAAATGATTTACTTAAAATGACCAGGTTTAATTTTTAAGACATTAAACCGTCTTAAATTGAAAGGAAGAAAAATAATGAATAAGAAAATATTAAAAATATCAAGTTTGATCATGGTTATAAGTTTGTGGGGAAGCGATAAGCCCAATGAATTGTTTCGATCCCCGGTAGTGGGTCTCATTCATAATAATCAAGTGCCAATTTTAATTAAAGGGGCGAATGATGGTAATGTACGAATCGAATATCATTATACGGATGGTTCATTAAGTAATTTTACTGATTGGAACACACTAACAGAAGTAAATTCATTTACAAGCAATTTCATTCTTCAAGATATCCTTTCTAATGCAAATTACCAATATCGGGTTCAATTTGAGAATGGAAATTATTCTGAATGGTTCTACTTTAAAACATTTCCAACACAAGGATTGCCTGGAAAGTTCAGTTTTGTTTTTTCTTCGTGCATGAGAGAGAAGTACATGAAGTTTAATATTTTTAAAAAAGTTGAGAAACTTTCACCAACATTCATTGCGCTTCTTGGTGATCAAATGTATGGAGATTACGATGGTAATCTTAACACAATGGAAGAATATCTTGCCAATGACAGCCTTCGTAAGAAGATGATTGCGGAGGGCGAGGTGCTTCTCTCTGATAAAACTATTATCCAGGCTTTCCGTAACAAATATAACCGCGTCTTTGATGAAAATTTTCAAAAAACAGCAAGTAGTATTCCATTGATGGCTATATGGGATGATCATGATTTTGGCAGTGATAATACTGATGGAACATATCCATATAAAAATGAGGCAAAAAAAGTTTTTAAGGAAAATTTTCCTGATTATTCGTTTGTAGAAAAAGATGGCGGGATTTATTATAAGTTTTCAATAGCAGATGTAGATATTTTTGTATTGGATACACGCTGGTATCGTTCACCTATGCAGAATGAAGACGGTGAAGACAAAAAGATGCTGGGGGACAAACAACTTAGTTGGTTACTAGATGGACTACAAGAGTCAACTTCAACTTTCAAAATTGTTTTTACAAGTGTTCCCCTAAACGATTATGGAGGTGACACATCATCCGACAGAGTTGGCTACGATAGCTGGATGGGATACAAAATTGAGCGAGAAAAGATTCTCGATTTTATCAAAGATAATCACATTCAGGGTGTCCTGATGTTTTCCGGCGATCAACATTATCCGAGTGCGCATATTTTAAATTGGGATCCTCCATTGAAACATATATCGCAACTTGAAAAATCAATTAAATATTCGCTCAAAGATTTAGGAACTGCCGTTTTTGATTTTTCTGCGTCTCCCCTGAACTATAAAAAGGCAACAGGGCATCCACTCATTCCAGAGAACCAGGAAAACCATCTCTACTCTTATGAAATATTCCGTGCTGATTGGGGAATACCAAAAATTACGATCGAGGAAGTACCGACGGTGAACGTTTCAGTTGATAGTCTTACAGAAGTACCACCAGTAATTGGTTCAGTTTATGGTTTTGCAGAAGTCAATACAAAAAGCTCTCCTCAAACACTATCTGTAAAATTCTTTGAATTAGACGATGAAACATCAAATATGATTGAACTTTATCATGTCGGAATAATCTTTTGAATCAAAAAAATTTAAAATATTCTGCGCTTTGTTGTTTCATGTTAAAGGTGTAATCCTATAGGAGAATCCTATCTGGCGTATCGTGAATAACCCTTTGTTCCTTCTAAAAACTATATCTGGGGTAAAAACTGGTATATTTTTAAATAAAATCAGAGACAGTACATTATATTCAAATACCACAGAAAAATTAAAGTTACTATCAGTTTTTATAATAAAAAGAAAATTGTATTATGAGCCATCGGTTCAGGATGAGCTACAGAGATGGTGGGGTAAAAAGGAGTAAATTTGAGAACTCATTACTTATTTTCTTTTTTTACTTTTTTCTTTTCGGTGGTCCTATCACAAACATTTAATGTAAAACCATACTTGCAAAATGTAACGCCAACTTCAATTCATATTATGTGGGAGACCACATCCGGTGACGAGAGTATCGTGACTTGGGGAGAAAGCGATGAGCTCGGAGATTCTACCTTGGGGGAAGCCCAGACAGGACAGGGCAATTACCGGATACATGATGTCCATCTTACTGAGTTATCTCCAAACATTCGTTATTACTATAAAACAATTACCGACTCTTTGGTTTCTGACATTTATGATTTTATTACTCCAGACTCTCCTTTAAATGAGTCTTCCCTGCGTTTAATTGCCATGAGTGATATGCAAAAAGATTGGTCTAACCCCTCTAAATTTGAAGAAATTGTGCATGAAGGGATCATTGCCTATTTGGAAGATGATGTTGGCGGAACCATTCCTGATGTTCTTGATTTGATCCTGATTCCGGGAGATTTGGTCGATAATGGACTGGAATATTCCCAATGGTCGGATCATTTCTTCGACCCATCAGAACCTCTTTTTTCCTATGTGCCGGTCTATCCAGTGCTTGGGAATCACGAAAATAATTCCTCCTATTATTTTTCATATTTCAACCTGCCCGAAAATGGGTCTCCGGGATATGAAGAACACTGGTGGTGGGCGGATTTTTCCAATGTCCGTGTTATTGGATTAAATTCAAACTGGGATTTCCAGTTAAGTGTTCAGTTGGAATGGCTCGAGGATGTTCTTCAGGAAGCCTGTGAGGACTCAATTATCGATTTTATATTTGCCCAGCTACACCATCCCCATAAATCTGAATTATGGGTCCCCGGGGAAACAGATTTTACTGGAGATGTTATAGAAAGACTGGAACAGTTCACCAGCGATTGTGGAAAACCCAGTATCCATTTTTTTGGGCATACCCACGGATATTCAAGGGGACAGTCTAAAGATCATCAACATGTCATGATCAATGTGGCAACTGCTGGAGGCAATATCGATTACTGGGGAGAGTATTTTCAGGTGGATTACGATGTATATTCAGTGTCTCAGGATGAATGGGGGTTTGTGGTCGTGGATGTTTCTGCCGGAGATAATCCACAATTCACTGTAAAACGAATCAGCCGGGGGAATGAAAACCTTTTCAGGGATAATGCATTACGGGATCAATTCACCATTCGAACCTTTAATAATTCTCCTTCAACACCGAATCCAACATTTCCACTTGGCGATAATATAAATCCGGATACCCTTTGGCTTTGGGGTAGCGGGTATACCGATTCTGACGAGGACGAGCACGGCTATTCTCATTGGCAGATTTCGAACGACTGTAATGATTTCACCAATCCCGTGAAGGACATTTATGAATCACATGTAAATTGGTTTTATTACCAAAATACACAGGAAGGGAATGATCTGACAAAGGAAATGATAACAGGGTTGAATGGTTATACTGATTATTGCTGGCGAGTACGATACCGGGACCGCGGTCTGATGTGGAGCGAATGGTCTGAACCGCAGTCATTTACCACCGGGGAATCCACATACTCTAATAATCTTGTGGTAAATCCAGGAGGAGAATCAGGGACTTCCGGTTGGATTATTCAACAAGGAATTTTTGAATCTTTGGAAGCTCATCAATGCAGTGGAATAACACCCCACGCAGGGCAATATTATTTTTGTGTAGGAGGATTATGTAATGAGAGTCCATACGCGGTGGTATATCAGATGATTGATGTTTCAGAATTCTCCAATTGTATTGATGATTCCGCTGCCACCTCTATTTTTGGTGGATATTTATCTAACTGGAGTGGTAGTGATCAGCCGGAAATGCATATTTCCTTTTTAAATGAGGATAATGTTGTTTTAGGCATAAGTGAATCCCTTACGACCTTAAACAGTACTTGGACTGAATTTAATACTTCACTTCTCATTCCATCGGAAACACGGAAGATAAAATACACCCTTACCGGAACACGACACGCGGGTACAGATAATGACAGCTATTTTGATGATTTGTTTTTACAGGTTTTGGAGAACGGATCCTGCACGACGGTTGGTACTGACTTGACTAAAGATATCTCACTGCCAAAGAAATTTGTTTTACACCAGAATTTCCCCAATCCCTTTAACCCAACCACTACGCTACACTATGAATTGCCCGAAGATGCTTTGGTCAATATAACCATCTATGATATACTTGGCAGAGAAGTAACAACACTGGTAAATCAAACCCAAGATGCTGCCCACAGATCAGTGATCTGGGATGCTACCAATGACTACAGCAAGCCAGTCAGTGCTGGGATTTACCTTTATCAGATACAGGCCCGCCAGATAAACAGTGGGCAAGCGGGTGAGTTTGTGCAGACCAAGAAAATGGTGCTATTTTGATAACCTATGTATTAGGCTGGATTCAAGTAGTAAGATAGTTTGGGAATACGTCAAAAATGTATTTCATAAAGGAGAAAATGTTTGATAGAACTCGCCATATTCGATATGGATCACACTGTACTAGGTATTGATTCTGACCATTCGTGGAAATATTTCTTAGCTGACGAAGGCTTTGCACCCCTTGCCCATCGTGATGAAGCAGATCGATTCTTGGATCTATATCACAAGGGACGCACACCTATAAATGAATTTATTGAATTTCAATTGAGTGAATTTGCAGGTCGTTCTATCACGGAAATTCGAACAATTGCAGATAAACATTTCGAGCAACGGGTTAGAAAGCTTATATATCTACAGGCAAGAAATGTGATTGATAAATTTAATCATGATGAAATCGATACGATTTTGTTAACTGGGACTAATCGGATTATTGCAAATCCAATTGCTAAATCATTAGACGTAAGTAGACTAATTGCAACTGAACCTGAAATTGAGGATGGTTATTTTACGGGAAGAATTGATGGACCCTTCCTAATGAAAGAGGCAAAGTTTAAAAGTGCGAAAGATTTATGCTTAAAGATGAATATTGACCTGAATAAAGTTACATATTTTGCCGATAGTATTACAGATGTTCCGCTCCTAGAAAAAGTAGGATATCCTGTTGTAATTAATCCTAGGAAGGATATGCGCTCGATAGCTAAAGCAAATCAGTGGCAGATAAAATACTGGTTTAATGATGTTAATTTTCTTGCCCAGCCAAAAAAAACTAATTTCAGGTTATAGACCAATATTTTGATTGGGTTATGGGTTTAGAAAGTTGTTTAATAAGAAAGATAATTTTTCTCAAACACCCTTTCCTGCTAGAAAAAACAGAATTTCTCCTTACCATTAGTCATAAATTTTCCCATGAAAAATTTAATTTTTTTATTCCTGATAAATCTTCATTCTATATTCTCACAAGGCTCTGTCATGATGGTGGGTGGTGGTAGAGTGAACAAATAAGGATGATATTTACACATTACATTTAGATAAAAAAAGGGGCCAGAATGAAGTGTTCACCCTGACCCCTGTCCGGCGGGACGGACGTGGGTCAAAACGAACTTTGTTTGAAATAACTATAAAGTACTAATATA